>ERZ773112.419-NODE-419-length-28989-cov-9.432882_pt1 | contig 28989 bp, 44 predicted proteins | sample MGYA00580566_ERZ773112 | MGnify/ENA primary metagenome ERZ773112 (study PRJEB29015, sample SAMEA2737842) | human gut metagenome | biome: human gut; feature: human-associated habitat; material: faeces | place: China | collected 2012 ... | reverse complement strand
AGCCCATCTTATTTCCTTTTCGTTGTTAGCGTTCAATCAGTGGGATGGGCGGCGTTATTGCCGCCCATGTGTGTGGATTGTGTCATGCGGCCTCGGAAAGGGTCGCATAATCCAGAATCTGAGTGCTATCCGGCACGATAACGCGACGCACATGCGTCAAACCGTTAATCCGCTCCGCGATGCGCCAGCACCAGTCTGCGCCTGTCGGCTTGAGGTCAAGGATCAGGTCTTCGCCGTCTGATGGCAAACGCGCCGCGAAAGGCATCGGCAGTAGCAGACTCTCGTCCTCCTGCACGACACGCGTAGTCGGGCTGCAATATATGACGCCATCCACAGGTACGCCGGGCACGCGCGATGCGTCTGGCTTGCGGAACCTAAACCTAATCTGAGTCAATATAGTCTCCTAGTCGACATTATTCTACCATCTTCTCGTCGCCGTTCGTGTTCGGCGCGTCGCCGGGTTTGCTATGTGGTCTGATTTGGCGCGGTTGCACTGCATGTGGGCGGGCACGAGATTATCCATCCTGTCGCTTCCGCCAGCGGCGCGCGGTATCACATGGTCAGCCGTGAAGGATAATGGGTGCGCCGTGTTGCGGCCCCAGTAGAACGGCGCACCGCAATAATAGCATGGCGCCCCAGTGCGTTTGGTGCGCTCGCGGAGGATGGTGCGGTTGCGATGGTAGAGTCCCGTATCCTTGCCCATCAGGCAATCACCTCCCTGACCTGACGTTCCTTCGGACGGTTGACGCCTCGATACCATGCGGCGATGCTGACGCCCTTCAACCCGGCCGTGGTTTCGGTCTTGCGTATCGGCGCGAACTTCCATTGGTCGTTCGAACCGGATTTGAGCTTCTGCGCGTTCTGCACTTCGGCGGTCAGCTGTGGGTTGTTCGTATGCTTGAAGCGGCCCTCGTTCAGCAGGTCAAGGAATCCCTGCTGGGAGGCGAGGAATTCTGTGCCGCTCAATTGGATGACGTTCAATCCGCGTGGCAGCATGTCCCTTATCGGATTGTTCAACCCGCCAGCATCCAAGATGAGCGTGGTCTTGCGGGGTCGTGTCTTCAGCTCGTCCGAAACCCACTGCCATGATTCGGCGGTGGGGCGTTCGTCAACGATTTCACCGATGATGTACGCCCACTTGTCGTAATGCTGCGAGCCGACCGTCACTTCTTCGGTGCTGGCTGCGACGGACAGGGCGAGCGTGCTCGTGGCAGGGTCGAAGGTGAGCGCGTAGACGAGCGTGTCACGGTCATGTTGCAGGTCGGAGTAGGCGCTGTCCCACAAGTCCATCGGGATTGCAGGAGGGATGCTGTCCGCCCACCATAACCCCAAGTCTTGGATACGAAAATCGATGAGTCCGTCCGCGCCACCCTGTTTGGCTATCGCCACGTCGGTGAGGAACGCTTCGCGTGGAATCACGTCCGGGTAGAGCGGGTTGGTGAGCGCCCACAACTGCTCATCCTCGATGTCCGCCGTCTCGTCGTCGATGCCGTAGCGCACCGCATACGCCATGTCGTCGTCTTCCGCGTTGTCGAGGAACACGTTGAACGTGTCTCCGATGGACGAGGGGAGGAACGGCGTGCCCGTGTAGATTATCATCGCCATGCGGCGCGTCTTCAGCGTCTTGGAAATCATCGCCTCATATTCTGAACGGAGTTCCTGCGCCTCGTCGAAGATGACCAAATCGAACGTGCCGCCCATACCTGCGGAAGCGCTCTTACGTGAGCGGAACCGGACGAACGCGCCGTTACTCAACTGTAGGCGCTCGCGTCCCATGGTGGTGCTGAAGTGCGTGACTTCGGCTTTCAGTTCCGGGTTCGAATCGATGGCGTCTTTCAGGTCTTCCATGATTTTGTTGGCGGCAATCTGTTCGTGCGCGGTGACGAGCACGTTCAGGCCGAGCACGAACAGGTAGTAGAGGATTGGGGCGGTGAGGATTTTGGTTTTGCCGTTCTGTCGCGGCATGTTCAATGCGACACGCTTGTATTTCCAAGTGCCGTCCTTCTTGCGTTGGAAGGCGTTGTTGAGGAATTCGACCTGAAATGGGAGGATTGTGTTACCACGACCCCAGTTCACGTATTCAGCGGCCATGATTGCCACGTCGGACGTGGGGCGGACGTTCGCCCTCCAGTTTGGATTCTTTACCAGCATTTCACACCACCTGATACTTCTTGAGGATGTCGGAGTCTGCGCCCTTGCCATAGGCGTCGCCGATGGATGCGATGTCCTGCGCGGTTTGCGGGAACGTGAGTTCGTAATCCAATGTGATGCCCAATGGTTCGAATACCGCGTTCAAATCCTGTTTGATGATGTAGATGCGGCTGACGAAGCTTTCACGGTTCGACACCAACGATTGGGTGGTCGCGCCCAGCGTATCGAGAATCTGCGCGTCCTGTGGGGGGAGTCCGGTTTCCATTTGGAAGCTCAGCGCCGTGTTTTGCAGGAGGGTTTTGAGCTGTCCGTTGTCCCACTGGCTAAGTCGTTTGACTTCGGGCCGGACGATGGTGTCGTGGTCGTCGTTGGCGTCGAATTTCGTCCAATCGGACGCGCTCTTGCTCGGGTCGGTTTTGATTACCACATCGGGCGACGTGCCGACCACGACCGGTTCGGGCAGCATGAGGTGTTCGAGGTTCTTGGAGATAAGTCCTTCGATGACCATGGCGCGCTGCGCCAACAGTACGGCTTGGTCGGTGACTGGCGCGTGGCTGAGGGTAAGGCATCGGAGGTTTTCGTTGATTTCGTTGGCGTTCTCGTCATAGCATCGACCATCCAAGCCTACTGCGGCGACCTTTTCCAGTTGCAGGTCTTCGGAGGGGAGGTAGTCGGTGCTGAGTGGGTCGCCGTCCTGCATGAGGAAGTAGGAGTTGGCTCCGCCGACCGCTTTGGAGAGGATGCGGGTGAAGCTGCGTTTGCCGACCGCGCTGAAATTGGTGACCCGCACGCGCATGGAGTATGCGTTCTTGACGAGTTCAATCCATGGGAATGAGATTGCCTGTTCGTCCACGATGGTGAGTGTCATGAGCGTTTCGCTTCTTTCGCTACGAGTTTCTGAAGGGTGGTTTTCGGTGCTTTGGTGGCGGTGGTCTTGCTTTTGTGTGAATCGACTTTCACCGCTTCGTCGAAGTTTTTGGTCATGGTCATGAGCAGTTGCATGAAGCTGACGTAGTTTCGTTGCGCGTTGGCGGCCATGCTCATGTTGTATTCGCGGTCATCGTCCGACGTTTCGGCCTTTTGGGCGTACTCTTCCATGTCCGAGTAGGCTTTGTCGATAAGTCTGTTGACCTGTTCCATGCGGCTTGAGAGGGCTTCTTCAGTTTTCCCTGCCATGGTTCCTCCTTAAGTGTTCGGCCATTTGGCGTCGTTGTTTCAGATACCATCGTACCATTCCAGCTTTCATCGTGGTACGGCACGTCGGGCTTTCATGGCGGTTGGTGTTGTTGGTGGTGGTGGTCATGCGAGGTTGTTCCTTACGTAGATTTTGCAGTCGCATCCGGCGTGTCTGGCCCAGACGCCGTAATGGTTCGCGTCGTATGGATGCCATATTCCGCACCGTTCGAGGCACCATTGGCATGTCTCGCCCACCGCCTCGCGCACGACTTCGGTCGTCGAGTCGATGGCGAACAGGTTGTTGGTCGCCTCCTGCATGGGTTGGATGGCGAGTTCCCGCTTGTATTTCGCGAGGAAGTCCCTGACTGTTTTTTCGGAATGCTGTTGGCTTGTGAGCCAGCCTATTTTCTTGCCGAAGGCGTCGGAGTCGAGCCGTTCTAGGCCCAATCCTGCGGATTTTTCCGCGACCTGTTTCCATATGTCTCCCAAGACCCTTCCGGCCAGATGCTTGTCGCCGCTGGCTGCGGCTGCTTGGGCTTGCTTGACTTGTTCGTCGGTGATGATGTCTTTTGCGGCCGGTGAAAGTATTTCCATGAGGTCTTCGACCGACTCCTGTGTGCTCTTCAACTCAGATACTCCAGCTGGTAGTCGTAGACGGTGGACGTGCGCCCGTCTTTGGTGGGTTGGATGTCGGTGGTGTTGAGCAGCGGCGCGCCCATGATGTCCCAAAGGCTCTGGTTGTACCAGTCGGTCAACGCGTCGCCGATTTCCGAGCTGAGCGCGTTGTCGGCTGGTTCGCGCGTGACCACGGTGATAGCCACGTCCAAATGGCGGATGTAGGGGGTGATGTCGGACGCGTTCTGTCGTGTGACGATGATGAGCGGATACTGTGTGGCGGCTTTCACGGTCGGATACTTGTCGTATACGCGCATGTTGAGTCGCTGCGCCAGTCCGTTGATGATGTCGTTGACGATTTCGTTGTCTTTGCTCACAGTCCGAGTCCTTTCAGCGTGTCGCCGGAGTGCGGCGTCACATGGTATTTGATTTCCGTTCCGGCTCGACGTGTTCCTTTGAATGTGCTGAGCGTGCGGTATGTGGTCATGGACGGCGGTTTGCCCCTGTATGAGTCCATTCGCAGCTGCGGCATGATTCGCGATGCGGCGCGGCGGGACTCCTGTTGGAATCCCGCCGACTGCATGACGAGGTTGGTTGCCGCGTTCGGTGCGGCGACCATGATTTTGGCGCCTTTGAGTCTTGCCATCAGTATTGCACCTGCTTCGCGTTGAAGCTCCATTTGAACGGGTTGAACATGACCCTGTTTTCGGGGTCTATCGGCGGTTTGGTTGAGGTGACGTGGTAGGTGCTCCCATGGTATTCGAGTTCGCCGCCGTCGATTTCCGGTGGCATGTCTGGCGTGGTGACGTGGATGGTGAGCGAGTCCACTTCGGTCATGTTGTCGAACGTGCTCGTGTCTTCGCTTGTGGTGTTCACGGTCACGATGCCTTTGACGGTGTGTTGTCTGTCGCCGGTGGTGATGGTGATTTCGTGTGTTTTGAGTCCGTAGTGCATCAGAGTTGGAACCTTGCTATGGTGGCGCGTCCGACGCCCAGTTGTTTGAGCTGGTTGCTGGTGAAGAACACGTCGTCCGTGTTGCCTCGCCATTCGCCGGTGAAACTGTAGCCGCCCGCCGTCTGGGTGAAGGTTTTGAACGCGCTCAGGTCGGTGTCGCTTTCGGACGTGCTTTCCTTGCGGCTCACGTCCTGTGCGACACTGACGCCGATGATGTCTGCGACCATTTGGCGGGTGAGCGGGTCTTCCGTGACCTGCTTGTCCAAATCGTCGCCTTGGTTGCGGTACATCATGCGGAGCACGTTGGAAGCGGCTCCGCGTTTGCGTGCCTCGTAGTCCACGAGGTTGACGGGCACTTTGTGGCGTAGGTATGCTTCGGTGTCTTCGACGGTGGCGAGCGGCTTCAGTTCGTCGGTCAATTCTTTTCCTTCCAGTCGTGCATCGAGAGTCCCAGTTGCAGGATGCGTTCGGCAAAACGTTTTACCAGCTTGTCCTTCGCGTTTTCATCCAATTCCATTGGTGTTGTCACCACTATGTCGTCGTCGAAGATTGAGAGGGTCGCCGGAACGCTTTCGTCGCGCATCGTCATGCTGAGGATTCGGATGTCACGCATGCGCGGCTCCCATCCAGTCTGGGGTCTTGGCGGCCGGTTCGACGGTCACGGGGGTGACGCGCGTGCGGCTGTTGATGCTCGCGGCCAGCTGCTTTTCGAACTCGTCGAGTCGTGTCTCGTCTTCCGGCAGGAGTTCGGCGCTCAGCCCGTACTGTTCGGCGATGGCGTTGCGTTTCGCCTGCAACAGTCCGAGGCTGATGCCCTTCTCACGGGCTTCCTTGACGCGCGCATCGGTCTCTTCGGCTAGCTTTCGGGCGTCTTCGGCTGCCTTCTGGGCTGCTTCGAGCTTTTCGCGTTCCTTGGCGAGCTTTCGGCTGATGATGGCGTCGAGTTGGGCTTGGGTGATTGTCGGCTCCTGCTGTGTCGTGGCTTCTGAGCTTCCAGTCTGGCCTTCAGAGCCTCCCATTCCGGTACCGGTCGCATTCGGGTCTGTTCCTTCCACTAGTCGGATGTGGTTATATCGTGAACGAAAATTCATATCAGCCTTTCCAGTCTTAGCCTCATCGTGAGTTCCACGATGTCCGTAGCAGCATTATACGCCCTGCGTAGGTCTATTTGTGCTTTCAGTGTTTTCGCATCGTCGAAGTCTTCGGGAAGTGCGGCGAGGTGCCGTCCGAGTTCTTCTTGGATTGTGCGGGCTTGTTTCTCAATCGTTTGGATTGGTGCAGTCAAGTGCCATGTCCTTCTTGTAGGTTACGACGAGGCAGTCGTGTTCGAAGCCGCCTTCGTCAAAGGTTTGTACCGTCGTGTAATGCACCGGCGTGTTCGCGTATTCGCAATACCATGCGATTGCGAGCATGGCGGTCACTATGATGACGATTGCTCCGTATGCGATTTCGGTGAGCTTGTCGCGCATTTGTGCTCCTTTCCTAGGTTTCGTCCGATGATTGCGCATGCCAGTCTGACATTGCGCGTGGTTATCATTCTAGTCCGCATGTTGAACATGATGCGGTTGTCGTCGGTCACGTGGCATGCGTCTAGTGTTTGCCCGCACTGCGGGCATTCGTAGTCGCATGTCAGTCCGTGGCCGGTGGGGCGGATTGCCACGTCCGCCCCGTGTCGCGCGCCGGTGTCGCACAAGCGGCCGATTGGGTTGGTCACGCGGTTTCCTTCACGCTCTGCCAGATGCGTTCGATTTCGGCGTCTCCAAGGCCGCTGACGTGGCCACGGAGTACGAGTTCGTCGTGGATGTTGGTTTCGTTGTCTTCATGGTTGTGGAGACGTCCCCAAGCCCACCTGTAGAGTGTGTCGTTTCGGCGTCCTTCGGGCACTGGAGTGAGGTCCGGGCGTCCGTTGCGCGGCGTGCCGGGCATGACTTTGGCTGGTTTTGGCATGGTTTCGACGCCGTATCCGTGTTCGATGAGCCAGTTGAGCAGTTCGATTGGCGCTTCCTGCACGTCGGTCTCGTCGCCTACCAGCTGGTAGAAGCCGATGCCGTCGATGTTGGAACCGGCGCCGAGCACGTATCCGCGTCCATCGACTTTCACGTCCACGGGGATGCCGTCGGCGTGGTTGGTGTTCTTGAGTCTGCCTGTCCAGCCTTCGGGGAGGCGGTAGTAGGCGTGGACGCCGCCGTGGGTCGGCGTATGCACCATGAGGGTCGGTTCGAGCATGGGGCGGAGGATGTCGTATCCGTGGCGGCTGTGGTCGTCCTTGGGCGCGTCCATGTCGATGATGATGCTGCCGGGCTGCGGGATGACCGCGTACACGTCTCCCTGACCGATTTCAACCGTGTCTTCCTGCGTGCCGTTCTTCCAGTTGCGGACGGCTTTCGGATTGTCCGGGTCGGTCGGCTCCTTGTGGAGCTTGAAGCCTTCGGGCGCTTTGATGTTGACGATTTCGCCGTATTCGGTGACACGCCGTTCCATGTCGGTCTGCGCTTCGGGCACTGGCAGGTCTTCGAGCAGGGGGAGTCTGGTTTCGTTCAATTCCTGCTCGTAGCGTTCGCGGTATGGGGCGAAACGGTCTTCGTCGATGACGACGCGGACGGAGCAGACATTTCCGTCGATGCGCTTGCTGCGCAGTCCGACGCCGAGCATCTTGTACATGTCGCCGCTGACGTGGCCGTGGTATGGGCAGAGGCGCGTGTCGGCGTAGCCGTTCTCGCAGATTTCGTTGACTATCCACATGGCGCGTTCGTCCAACTCCTGTTCGCTGTCGTTGAGGCTGATGTCGCGGTGAATGTCGTCGTCCAACGGCTTGTCGGCCCAGAGGATGGCGCTCGCAAGCATGAACGGGGTCATGCCGTACTCGTCGATGAAGTCGGCCAATGGCTGCATCTGCTGTGGGGTTTTGCGGCCGGAGAACATGACGGGTACGAGGCGGCGCATGTTGGCGTCGCCGTTGCTGGTCGCCAATGGATGGTTGCTGGCGATGACGAGCGTGGCCTGCGAGCGCACGTTGACGCTGTTGCGGCCGACGCCTCGCGCGTGGATGGTGTCGCCGGTGGCGATGCGTTTGATGATGCCCATGTCCTTGTCGGTGAGCATGTCGCCTTCCTCGTCGTACACCCAGTAGCGGCCGTCGAGCTTCAACGCCTCGTTGCCGCTTTCGAACACGCTGGGCGAGTTGAGGGCTTTGATGCCGATGCCTCCGGCCTTGTCCGGGTAGGCGTCGCCCAAGCGTCCGAGGAGGAAGCTTTTGCCGTCGCCGCCGTGTCCGTAGAACACGTAGAAGAGATGCTTGTACGGTTCGAGGAACGGGGTGGCGAACATGCGGAGGAGGTTTTCGCGGCTCGCGTCGTCTGCGGTGAGCTGGGCGATGAACTTGTTGGCCTGTTCGATGAGTTTCTTGGTTTTCTTGCTGTCGTTCAGCCATGGGCTGTTGTCCACGTACAGGTATGCGCCGTTTTCGTCGGCCTCTTCGACCGTGACGGCGTGTTTGCCTTGTGGGTGGAAGGCGGTGTTGCCGAACAGCATTCCGCGTGTGAGGCGGGGGAGTTTGAGCGTTTCGGCCCGGAACATGGGTTCTAGGTTGCGGACGGCGTGGTTTCCGGTGGGGAAGCCGAATTCTTCGGACAGGCTGCTGATTGGATGCCACGTGTTGGGCATGTCGCCGCCGAGCCAGTTGGTGTCGCGGGCATACATGGTGTCGCCGTCTTCGCTGAGGCGCAGGTCGCCGTTTCTGAGCGACCAGAAGGCGTCGTAGTAGGCGTCGTCCCAGCGTGGCTTGCCGGTGCTGTCCATGACGGGCATGGCGATGGTTTGGAGTCGCGCGTCGGTGAACGTGTATGCGCTGTTCTGCGCGGCCATGGTGAGGCCGTTGACTTCCCGGGCTAGGCCGTTGGGGATGTTCCGGTATGGCCTGATGTCGAGTGCGGGCGGGTCTTGCGGCTTGTGGAAGGTGTGGCTCATGGTCTTCTCCTGTGGTATAGTTGATTTCAACAGGTTCAATCCTAGCACACTCGCTAAGAGCCTCATCCTACAGCGTGTCGGAAATCGTTGGTTTCCACATGAAATGTAGGATGTAGGAAATGTAAGCGGGTGTTCTGGGATTTTTTTTTTGCACTTTTTCGACTCGACTCGACATCCGCGTCCCGACGGCGGTACGCGCGCGCGCACGCGTATATATATAAATAGTCCCAAAAAAAACCCATATACCCCTATTACCTACACCTACACACTACATCTATTGGGGTTTGGGAGGGTCATTCTCGTGCGCGCGCGTGATACACCATTGGCATGACAAAACACGGCGTGTCGAGGGTGCCGAACTTTGTGTGGTTTTCGCTGAATCTGAAGTTTTGTTCACAATTCCATCACAGAATTTGTTGCCCCTGACTTGAGTTATCCACAGGCTCAGCGCTGGAAACAAGCCAAAACCAAGACACCAACACACCATTTGGCCGCCCCTGTCAAGTCAGCCCGCCGCCGACATGGCCGCAGTGGTGGCGCGACACCTCGAAAACGTTGGAATGACGCTGTAGGAACGGCCCTCGCATATGGTCCCGGAGGCAAAAACGAGCCGCCACCAGCACATGGTCGCCATCCACCGGTTCTCGACGCCGAACGGCCTCCGCAGTGTCGCGCAAAGACTTTCCATGGCGGTATCACACAAAGGCCTTTCCATGGGCGGACCAAGCCAAGCCATGGCCGAGCCCGCCGACGGCGGCCAGCGGGCGACGCATCCATGCCATGGCCGTGGCAAAGGTCCAGCCGGAATCAAATAAAGGACTCTCTGAGCGCCTTTAAGCGCTGGGAGGTAAAAGTACTAGGGTTCGGTGTAAGAGCCCGTCTAAGGCCACAAAGAATGGCTTCTAGATGGTGTCCCGACCCGTTCGCCCTCGTCGGCGCAATTGGCAAGGCGTGCGGTGAGGCTCGGCGTGTGTCGGTTTCGGGTGCCCCCCCCGGGGTGTGTTGTGGCGTACTTCCGTCCGTTGTTGGGGAATCGTTCTCGTTTTGTCGGCCGCGTTCATGTGTTGGCCTCGTTCATGCATCAACCGTGTTCATGCATCAACGGCGTTCATCTGTCAACCGTGTTCATGGATTGACGGCGTTCATGTATTAACCGTGTTCACGCATTAACCGGGTTCATGCGTCAGCCAAGTTCACACGTTCGATTCTATTATTGAGAACCGTTCTCACGACACGCCGACTTGACGCATGGTGTCATGTTGATGTATATTGAATATATCAACCAATCAAGGAGGAACGAAATGCACAAGGCACTGAACGGCAAGGGTTACATCAGGAACGGCGAGGGGGTGTTCGTCACCACGGCCGGAGAGGTCTACGCCTACCACGAAGGTGAGCTCACGCCACTGACCACTACGGACCATCCGAAGGCGTACGCCGAACTTGAGGGCGGCCGGGCGGCCATCGACTGAGCGCCGGTGGGGCGGCGCCATCAATGAAGGTGTCGCCCCATCGCCGGTACAACGTGGCGACACTCAGAGCTGGAGCCTTACGACCGACTGCGACACGCCGACTTGACACCTGACGTCAAGTCCGGTATATTATAAGTATCAACCAAAACCACAAGGAGTGATTAAAATGAGTGATTATATTGGAAGCTTCGAAATGCAACCGCTGTACGACGCGCGCAAGTCGTTCTACGGCAAGGCGTTCGTGGAACGCTGGGACACCGAACACGGCATGAAGTACGTGCTCAAGTCGTATGGCACGGTCGTTGCCGTCGTCACGCCGCTGGGTGAGACGGGCAAGGACACCGAAGCCTACCGCGTCGAAATCGGCATGGGATACCTGAGCGCCACCACGTTGCGGCACGTCAAGGAGTTCTTGGCGCAGACTGACGACGTGTTCAAGGGCATCACGCTGTCGTGGCTACGCAAGGCCGTCAAGGACGGCAACCCGATTGACGGCGCCGGGACGGCACGGCGCAAGTTGTACGCCCTCAATGAACTGTGATGCGACACGCCGACATTGACAACAGTCTATCAAGTGGTATACTGAAAGTATCAACCAAGGAGGTACGAAATGGACAAGCAGACTTTCACCGACAACATGAAGGCATGCGGATACGAACTGAGGTTCGGACGCAACGGCAACATCACCGCGACCAAGGGCGACAACACCGTCCGCTTGGTTCCGCTCGCCGACTACGGCGTGTACATCAGCACGCCAAGCCTGAAGGCCATAACCAGCAAGGATGCGACGGACACGGAGACGCTGCTGCTAATCAACCTCCTGACCGCCTGACCATCCAGCCCTAGCGGCACACGTGCGGGTTCGAGTCCCGCAAGGGCACGAAGACATATCAGCCATGAAAGGAGCAGTGAAGACAATGGCCAAACAGAATCGCAATCGTGGGCGGCTAACAATGCGCGAAACGGGTCGAACGCGACCGCAAATCGCGGTAAACAGCCGACAACGTAACCGCCCGATGAATCTTACGGCGTGTCGCAGGACATGCCGCTGATATAATAAATAATGAAACCAAAGAAATGAGGTAAAACGATGGAACACTCGGAATATTTCCGCGATAGGGTGAAGACATTCCTCACCTACCTGCCCGAAAGGACGCTCAACGCCGGAATCGACGTGGTGACAACCATAATCGTATACGACATGGCATACCCCTGCACACCACAAGACTACCAGCACGCACTCGCCTCATGGATGCAAGGACGCAACGACGTGTGGCAAGACCGCATCGACGAGTACAAGTCGAACCCGACAGCCGAAAACCTTGCGGTCATAGGCGAACTCGCAATCAGAGAACACACCCCACACACACAAAGCGACTTCGACGACCTCGTAGAATGCATGTACCAGTTCGCCATAAACAAGACGCTCATCGAAAACGAACTCGAAAGAAGGAGGAACGACAATGACGAACGATAAACGCCATGACGTACTCAACAGAATCGCGGAAGTGCAACAGTCGGTCGAAGCCGTCAAACGCACGGCCGAGGGGTACGGATACAAGTACGCCACACTGGACGACGTATGGCAGCTCGTCAAGAACAGCATGGCGGAACACGGCCTAGGCTGGACAGCGGTATGCGCGAGCGAGATAGTCGGCGCGCAAACGGACATGCCCACCGTCTACAACACGCTGACCGTGGCCGTCTACGAGTCCGCGCACGAGTGCGAGACCCTCTTGGACATGGTGAAGCACGGTGAAGCGGTCAGCAGCAGTTACACGTATCCGGCGGCCGCAGCCCAACAAGTCGGCAGTTTCGAAACCTACTATCGACGCTATGCCCTAATCCACCTGCTCGGACTCACAACCGTGATGGACGACGACGGCAAAACAGCCGCACCACTCCCACGCCCCTCCCTCACAGAAGAATTCAACTAAAAACCGAAAGGAACAACAATGGCAAACAACATGCTCGAAATCGAAGCCGTGGGCGAAATCCGATTCACCCACATCAAAGACAAGTACCAGTCCGACGCGGCGAAACAGCGCGGCATCGAAGCAAACTACCAGCTGCAACTCGCTTTCCCCAAGAACGGCGACGTGCACAAGGAACTCGTCGCAGCGGCGAAACAGCTGGGCGTGCGAGCCAACGGCGACAACCTCCGCTACAAGGACGGTGATTTAATCACCCTAAAGGACGGCACCCAGCCGCAGCATGGCAAATGGCTCGTCAACCTGACCTCTAAGTGGAAGCCAAGCATCGTAGACCAAAACGCCAACGATGTGGAACTGGCCGAAGAACCGGGCGACGGCACGCTCGCCAACGTGGCGTTCAAAATCGGCAACACGAAGGAAGGCAAGCTCACCTACTTCCTGACCGGCGTGCAGCTGCTGCGAGTCGAAAAAAACAACACCCCCGCCCCCCACAAGTTCGGCGTATACCAGCAGCTGACCGTGGACGACGAAGGCATCGAAGAGCCAGACCCGGAATTCTAAACACCCATGAACGCGCCAATCAACTACAGTGACGACGAACTGATTGACGAACTTACCACCTGCCTGAACATCGACCAAGCCGCGCGTGCGCTCAACGTGTCGCGCGGCTGGCTGTTCCCCCGAGCGAAACGGTTGGAACGCGAAGGCAAAATCATACCGAAGTCAATCATGCCCGCATATTTCAAACCGAAGGAAAACAAATGAAGGAATTCCTAGACACCCCCCCTGCCAACAGCCGGGTAGACACCGTGTTCAACACGATGCTTAAACGCAATCTAGGCCGATGGGCGGAATACCGTTCATACGAGAAACGCACCACCGCGAACGCCATCGCCTATCATATCCGCAAACACATCACCTCATGGACGGAGCCGAACGTCGACTACGCCGCAGTCTCACGCCGAAAACCGGACGGCACATACGCGGTATGGGTCAGCGCCGTCAGAATCAAGGAAAACACCAATGCTGAAACTGAATAGCAACAAGCCGGAACCATTGGAATCCGCCATCCAAAACCATCTCATCAAAGTCTTGGAACGGCAAGGATGGTACGTGCAGAAAACCGAAGGACGCTCACGCAACGGATTTCCCGACGTGACCGTAGTTGACACGCTAGGCAACGTGTGGTTCATCGAACTGAAACGCACGGTAGGCAAGCCAAGCCACGACCAGTGCCGCGAACTCAAAGCGCTCGCCGAACATAATGCGAACGTCATGCTCCTATACGGCATGAAGGCCGTTGACACCATGCTGTCGCTCAAAAACTGGGCAGGCATGACGAACGTCTACCACGAAATCCTCATCGTCGATTCGGAAGGAAAAATGAAATGGACAAAGAAAATCTGACATACAAGGTCTTCCAAGACCGTGAAACATGGCTCGAAGCGCGCAAGGAAACGATAGGCGCATCCAGTCTCGCGCATTTCATCGCCACCGGACAACTACCATCACCCCCCCCAGACATTCCGGCCGTACAGTCGGCATTACGGTTCGGCAGCATCTGGGAGCCAATGCTCGTCAAACTGTACGCGGAGCACCTGCAACTCTCCATCGCCGCCAAGAATACGCCCGTCGAAGAATTGAAGAACGGACAGCTCGCATGGTATGACAACAGCTTCTATACGGACGGACGCCTGCACGTCTCATTGGACGCCGCATACCGAGACCATGGAGGCATGCTGCACACCGTCGAAGTGAAGACCGGAAGCAAGCCGTCCTACACGTTCCTCACTGCGGAACAGCACAAGCAGTATTCCGCGCAGGCGCAGATAGAAGCCCGCATGATGGACACTGAGTGTGCGGAAATCATCTACGCGCAACGCCCCCCATCATGGGAGAGGATGAGCCCCGACTACATCACCAAACAAATCAAGAAGACACTCGACATCGTAATCGTCCCCGACGTGATGGACACGGGCGCGCTGGAAAAGCATGCGGCGGAATACGAGCGTGCGATGCAACCTACGGACGCGGACACTGTCGGACACCAACTATTGGCCGAACTATTGGAAGCGAAAGACAGGTACGAAGCGCTGAAGGAAAAGCTCGCCACATGGCTGGAAGAACACCCCGGCGAACGAGTGGCCTGTTCGGGACACGTCGCAAGACTGGCTGAAACCACGCGCACCACCACCGACTACAAGGCGTATTTCAGCCAGCATCCAGCCGACCTGACCCCATTCCAGAAAACATCATCGACCACGCGACTCAGCGTGGTGAAGGAGCAGAAAAATGCATGAGTTCATGATGAACTGCCTGTACCTGCTTGCCGCCATCCTGTCCATTCTTGGAGCCGTGACGGCCGTCCTTATCATCACCGGCACAATCAAAGGCATCATCGACGCCCATTAACCATCACGGAGAACACCATGAATGACAGCATATTCGAATGGCTTGACGACGGCGCCCGGGCCGACATCGAAAAGATGCGACAGCCCAAGCCAATGCCCCCCGCCAGAAAAAAGAAGACCGTCACCCGCTACGCCAACATGACACCCAAGAAAGTGGAGCATAAGCGGAAGCTCAAAAAGAAGTGGATGAACGAAAACCACGAAAGAATGCTCGCCTATTGGGTGCAGTACCGGCAACAGCATCGTGAGGCATGCGCGGCCGCAGGCCGAAAATGGCAGGCGAAGTTCACGAAAGAGCATGGCGTCAGCTATACGACATGGCGCAGATGGAAGCAAACGCCGGAAGGACGCGAGCGCATAGCCGCATGGGAGGCCGAACACGGAAAGGACACACAGTGAGAGCCTTCATCTTCGACGAGGCCGGAACCGGAAAGACGAAACGCAGCATGGACCTGCTGGATGACGCGGAACATATCCTCGTCATATGTCCGGCAAGCGTCGTGAAGACCGCTTGGCTGCCGCAAATCCGCCAATGGTCGCACGGCAAGGCATTGACCATAGACGACTACCGCAAGCATGGCTGGCCGGAAGACCACCGTTTCCTCGTGGTGTCCTATAACATGGCCTCCAAGCTTGGCGGAGTGCCGGACGGTTTCAGCCTCATCGTGGATGAAAGCCACATGGTGAAGAATCCTAGGAGCGGACGTTCCAAAGCCGTGAAAGGCATCAGCGACCTTGCCAAGGACGTGCTGATGCTGACCGGCACGCCCGCTCCGAAGGATTTGGAAGACCTGTACGGGCAGACCATGGTCATGTACCCGCACGCCAAGGACAGGATAACCCTATTAGGCGATTCTTGGCGCACTCTAGGGGCTTTCAGGATGCGATACGGTAAACCATACACGATGAGCGTGCAAGGGCGCACAGTGGTCAAATACACGTATTCCAAGCCCATGGTCGAGGAAGCATGCCGACAGCTGCAAAAGCTCGTGTTGGACATCAGACGCGGCGGCAACCCGCTTCCACAAACCGAATGGCTCCCGTCCCCGAAAACCGAACAGGAGGATGCGGCGCTCGAACAGTGGACGAACACCCACCAGCTCGCCGAAGACGTGTACGCGGCAAGCGCGAGCGCCGCAGCCGTCAAACTCGCCCAACTCGACGACGGCTTCGCCTACAAGACCGAAGACCGTGGAGAATCCTACTGGTTCGGCGTATCCAAACTCAAAGCAGTCTACGATGAAGCCAAGAGACGCGAAGACCCGACACCACTGCTCGTATGGACGCGATTCAAAGCGGTAAGAGACGAAATCTACCGGACTTGGACGCCATGCACTGATGCGAAAACATTCCTCGCCATGACTGACCAAGAACGGGAAGGATACCGGCTCATAGTCGCCAACCCGCAGTCGATGGGCACCGGCGTGGACGGCTTGCAGCATCTCATCAAAGACCAGATATGGCTCGACCTTCCATGGACATACGCCGATTGGGAGCAGGCCAACAGAAGACTGGTGCGACGCGGAAGCCCCTATCAGGGGCGGCAGCGCATACTCGTACTGGACACGCCATGGAACCGCAAGGTCATGGACGTGATAGAAGGAAGGAAAACACTCGATGACATCATCAAGACAGAACAACAGTTGGGATGACGTGATGGAAAACGTCAACAAGGCGATTCCCGACGACCATCACGGGTCGAAAACACCCAACAGCACCCACATCGACCCGCCGATTGTGGAAAACGCAAACATCCCGTCAATCATCTACGCGCGCATCGCCGACAACCTCATCCATGTGAACAACATGCTCACCGGGGAGAAAGCCGAGGAATACGGCAATCCACGCACCATGTTCCAGAACATTTCCAAACGATGGTTCGACTGTGACAACGCGGAAGTGGAAGTCGCAATCATGATGGCCGAACTGAAAATCGAACGCATCAAACACGACCGCACCAAGGAAGACTCGTATATGGACGCCATCGCATATCTCGCAATGGCATTAGCATTCATGCAGGAAAGGAAGAACAATGATTAGCAGCGACAACCGCAATGTGACGCGACTAACAGTAGGCCGTGAGGAGTGGCGGAAGATAGAATCAGGGGAGACAAGCTTCATCCTCCGCGAAACCCAATCGCCATACGAGACTGTGGCCTTCGTATTCTCCGACGCCACCACCGGAGTTCACATCGGCAACGCCATCATCCTCTCGGAAACCACGTTCGGCGACTATGAGGCCAGCCCTTGGACGTGGAGCATGTTCGCCAAGCTCACCGACATGACAGTGCAGGAACTCAAAGAACGGTTCCCGGCGGAGGCGAGTATGGAAAACCCATACGTATGCGCAATGTACCTGTATGAAATCAGACCGATAAACGACAAGGAGCTGTTGCAGCGCCTTTGCGACGAGTAAGGAGAAAAAATGCTTAACGACATCACCATCGAACAGTTCGTGGAATATCAAGACCTCATCCTGCCATACACGGAAAAACAGTTGAACCCCAACTCGTATGACGTGACCTTGCAGGACACCATCCTTATCTTTACCATGGATGCGGAAGACGGTTACGCTGACGGCGTAGACCACACTTTGCACGGCGTCCACACCAAGCCCGTCAAAATCGACGGACACTACATGCTTCAGCCCGGACAGTTCGTCCTAGGCGCAACCGTGGAGAAAATCAGTCTCCCCGACAACATGATGGCACGATTCGACGGGAAAAGCAGTCTCGGCCGACTCGGACTCTGCACACACGTGACCGCAGGCTTCATCGACGCCGGATTCATCGGCACCATCACCGTCGAGTTGAAGAACGAGAACAGTTTCCCCATCATGCTGAAACCGGGCATGAGAATCGGCCAAGTGTCATTCGAATACCTGAACTCTGCTGCGGCGAAGCCGTACGGCATGGTCGGCCACTATCAGCATCAGAACGCCCCTCAACCCGCAGTGGAGGTATGATATGAGTGTCAGACTGCTTCATCAATGCCTGAACTGCGGGCGCTATATGACGTTGGAGAAATGGTATCCGGAAATGCCGTGCGATGACTGCAAGCAGGAAGTAGACCCGGTGTTGACGGACAAGAACAGACAGGAAAGATTGGAGTATACAGATGAGTGTTATTAGAGCACTAGCCCACCTCGACCCGACGCGATGCAAGCATTGCCTGAAAAAACTCACAACGAAAGAGCTGTGGCTATACAACGGATATTGTACGAAATGTTGGAGGCTGCGCGGTGACGAATGAGAAGGAAAGGCAAGGTGATAAGTTCTGATGGAAACCCTGAAGCTCGTCGTCTGCACCATCATCCTGCTTGGGTTCGTCGCAACCATCATGTGGGTATGCAACACATGGAACACGCGCGTTTTCATCGCATACGTGGTTACGGCCATCGTGGTGGACATGATATGCGTACTGTTGGATGATTAAAGAGAAAAGCCCCCGCATGAGTCTTGCGGGGGCTTTGTCGAAACCAAAGGAGGATTGCTGGAATAAACTTCCAATAGTCTTTATTGTATCAGACTAACGGCACATTGTCAAATACCAGTCGCTGCCGGACTCGGTGCCGATAGCGACATACCTCAGCTGGCCCGAAGAAGCGCCGACATAACGACCCCACAGGAAGCCATCAGCATAAACGCCCCAACCATCCAACACGACCTTACCGCCGCGACCGTAACAGGCCACAACCTGCCCATTCAACGACGGTTCGGTACGCACGTTCAACGCATCGACAACCACCTCATACGTGGTGGGGACCACAGTCGGAGAGGGAGAAACCACCGGGGCCGGAGCCGGGTTCACAGGAGTGTTCGCTCCCACACCGGCATACTTGTCCCAAGTGGCCTTATCGCCAGCGAAATAGTTCAAATCAAGCGAACCAGCATAGCCGCCGATGTGACCGTTGGGTGTGTACTGGCGCATCGGATACGACACATACGACCAAATCGAATTAGCATCCTGCCAACCGACCGCATCCATGGACGCATAACACGCCTCCCAAATGCCGCAATCATGCTTGCCGCAGATATCCTTGATGAACGGGATTTCGGAACGCGGAGCATACACGAGCGGCTTCACGCCGGTCAGTCGGATGTACTGGTAGAGGAATTCGTCGAGATAGGCTCGATTGCCCCAAGCGGCATTATCATCCGCCTCCCAGTCAACGCACGGCACGAACTTCTTCAGATAGCCCTTGGTGTGTTCGGCGAAGAAATACGCTTCCGCCGAAGCGCCCACGCCACGGATATAATGCATGTATCCGACAGCCATACCACGGGCTGCTGCCGCCTGAATCTTCGCATCCGCGCCAGTCCACACGGAATTCACCAGACCATAGTCGTTCGAACATTCGCCAGCGCCCCAAGTGCACTGGACCACCACGCCATCGGCGTCAATCTGGGAAACGTCAACGTCAGCCTTCCAATTGCTGATATCCACAATCCTCATTATTCGGAAACCTCCATTTCATTGCTTGCAATATGCTTGCCGGTCACCTTCGCCCTGTCGGGCATTGCGAAGGAAGCCGGACTGATTGAATCGGTCTTGCCGCTCGAAGCCACGCTCGTCAGCACGCTTGCGATGGCCGCAACCAGTGCGATGCCGCAGACGTTCAGCCAATCCACTTCGAACAGGCCGACGCCGCCAATCACGCCAGCCGACAATGCGGCCTGACATGCGGTACGGATTGCACGCTCCAGCGTGTCAACCCAAAAATCCTTAGTGAACAATATTCACTGCTCCTTACTGTTGGCGTCTGCCAACGGTTCTATTGTACTCCTAAGCTCGTCGGGAAGGCTTGGCTTCGGATACCGTTTCAGAAACTCAGAGTCGAGAATATTGCAGAGTTCTCCCAGCCAATGTCCGATAGCCCGAATGTAGGAGGTTTTCAAATCGTCCTGACGGCGGAGTTCGTCGCGTTCCAGAATGAATCCGGCAATCTTCTCATCCTGCCGGTCGATTTCCCGCTGCATGTTCAATTGGGCTTCCGAAAGCCGCCGATAGGCTTCGCTCAGGTCGCCGCGTCTGTTTTGCGCCCAAGTGACGGCCGCGACCACAATGGCGCATAGTCCGGTCACGAGGGCGACGATGATGTCAGTACTCATATGGCACTATTCTAGCCGATAGGGTAGGAGATGATGGTGGAGACGACACGGTTTCCGCTCTGGCCGCCAGCGTATTCGACTTTCACGGTTCCGTTAGTCATGACGGACGCCGCAGTCGGAAGATAGCCGTCTCTTGAAGGCGCGAAGCATCCTTCGTCGGCCGTGGGGTAGAACGCGCTGTTGTTAACCCGACCTACTGCCACGTTCGAACCCCAGCCGGTCAGATTGGCGTTTTCGGTCCGCAGGTTGACGTACCCCACGCCGTTGGAAGCCCACATGTATACCTTATGGCTTCCAAGATGGATGTCGCGCCGAGGCATGCCCCATCCACGCCACCCTTCGCCTTTTCTGACATAATCGCAATCATCGGCCACATTATGCAATAGCGTGCCTTCCGGCACCATGGTCATGGCGTCACGCTGCTCGGAATTCTGCACCAGCAGCATATCACCCTTCATGGCCGCGCCGACATACGTCTGCGTGATGACCACACCAGCGGCAGCCGTATTCGACACGCCAGCCGGAAGCAGCACTTGGGCCAAGGCCAAAGCACCATCTGGAACGCCGGGCGCCACAGGCGTAGCCGCAGCTACACCCTTCGCGACGCCGAACTCCGGAACATCCGAACTGTCGGACATCGGCGAGCGCTCCTCGTTCTGCTTTACGTACACAACATCGATGCGTGAATTCGCGGACGGAGAAGCGGCCAACGGCACTTTCACGTTTCCATCGTTCTGGATAAGCAGCGCGCCATACCTGTTCAATACCGCATTGAACGGATGCACCGTCACGCTCATGGAATCACTGTTGCCCGTCACGAGATTGTCTTGCGAACGGTCGAGGATGCCCGCAATCGGCATCATCGTGGTCTTATCGCAGACGAACAGGCCGCTCATGTCGCGGCGAGCATCCAGAAACGAAGCCTTGCCGGACACCGCGAACAGGCTATTCCTCAACGTCATTATCAATCTTTCCTTCCAACGCTTTCAAACGTTCATCAAGCCGGTCGATACGGTCATGGGCAAGATGGGCTTCATGTATCGCCCACACGCCCAGCATCGGATAATTGATGCCGACAGGCTCGTAATCATCATTATACTCGACGAACTGCCCCAAGCCGTTGTCGTCCAACTCTTCGGCAATCATGCCGATGTGGATGGCCGCATCATCGCCGTTCCGGTTCACATCGTCGATGAACCTGTAGAGAGTCCAATCCACGGCACGCATCTGCTCCAACGTGATGTCCGGCATCATGAAGTCCTGCTTCACCTTGCGGCTGGACTGCGCCGTACCCATCGTGCCGTCCGACAACGCCCACACCGCACGCCACGAGCCTGCGGAAAACACGTTGTTATAGGCGTTTGTCGTATTCGTGCCTCCACGGCCCGGAGGCAATACACCCCAATTCCAAGCATTGCATTTCGCGTCGATGGTCGCCCGGTCATACGAGTTCCTGTTGATGGACGCGGCTACCGTCTGGTCGATGTTCGCGCTGATGTCCAACACCTTCTGAATCGCCTGAGTCAACTGCGAGCCGGACGGTTTTTCCAGTTCGCGTAACCGGCGGCCATACTCGTTCAACGTGGACACGAGCTTGTTGGTCGCCTGAGCCGGGTTCTTCACGTCGAGCACGCCGTCATCGTCGGCGACGGGTGCGGCGCCGTCCGCCGACTCGCCCTGATGCACTACGATTTCCATTATTCCACCATCACTTTCACACCGTCGAACACGTCACCAAGCATGAACGTAATCCAATTCGAGCTTTCATCGGCTTTGATGCCGGTGATGCGCCGCGTATGCGCGCCATCCACATAATACCAGTCGCCATTCGTCGTGAACCGAATGTAATCGCCGACCGTATAGTTGGCGAGCGTCTGGTTCACGGAATGCAGGTATCCGCGATGCACTTTCGCCTCCGTAGACGATACGGGCTGCCAGTAGACGGCGGCCGCCTCGTTAGCATACGCCTGCAACGTGTTCCGCAATTTGACCGTCGAATGGCTGGAATCAACGCTCTCCCATATCGGCGCTCCAGCCTTGTCCAGAATGTCCGTATAGGCGGACGCGACGAGCGTCTTATCGTCCGATTTGCCGGACGTGAACCATTGCAGGGATGCGAGCTTGTCTCCATCATCCGTCGCAGACAATGATGCGATGCCCGGCTGCATGGCGGACGCGCTGAAATAGTGTGTTTCGCCGCCAAGCAGTGGATGTCCGGTCTTCATATGCCACTCGTACCCCAATCCGTCAGCCGTGCGCGTGGGGAAGAATCCGATGTCGCAGCCGTTCTGATAGTTCGTGATGTTCGTCAGCACCTCGCCCACATAGTTGAGGTCCACGGCCTGATAGTTCGCTTCGGACTTGCCGGTCTCCGCAGTTTCCAGCACGACGGGCACGTTGCTGTGGGGCCAGCTCATGGCCTGTTCGACGAGATTGCGTGCGACCGTGTTCCATGTGACATCCCTGTAGTGCGTGTCGTATTGAGGGTCAGGCGAACCGTCCGACTTGACGAGGCTTTTGCCCATCGCCTTCGCCGGAAGAATCGTCCTGTGGTCGAAATACGTCCACATGCCGGAGGCGACCAAGGTCAGAACGCCAGAGTCGGCGTCATAGTCCCGACGCATGAGCACGCCGCCGACCGTCAGACCGTCATCTTCGGCGACCATGACGGTCTTGCCGATGGCGGCGGTGTTCCTCAAGTCCAACAGTCGCGCATCGTTGGCGATATATTGCAGCCTCGTATCATCCGAGCTTGCGTAAATAGGCACCTTCACCGTAAGCGAATCCGTGTCGTTCAGCTTCATCTCCCATTCGGCGGAAGTATGCGGCAGCGGGATGATGCGGCGTCCGGTCAGCAGGTCTGCGAGATAGATTCTCACCTCCAAGCCTCCTTCCATTCGACCGTCATCGTCGGTGTGCCCGACTGCACGCCCAACGGGGTGAACTGTATCGTCGCGTCGCCCGAAGGACGGAACCAGTTCTCTTCGGTGAGGAACATGCTCAAATCCGACTGGTTCTGGAACAGTACGCGCTCATTGTCGAAATCGAACACCATCGTTTCGTCCGGGTTGATTTGACGGTGGAATTCGACCGCTTCGCCGGTCTCGATGCAGTGGATGCGCACGCCTTCCGACAATCCGCCTCTGATTTTCACGACAAGATGCGTCGGAGCGAAACCGCTTCCGGTTATGGCGACACGTCCCGGATTGCCGACCTCACCTTCCGTCAGCGGGTCGAGCAGCGGGTCGGTGATGCCCTCGCCGTCCGTCGGCACGCCGACCGTCTGCGAAAGCAGCGGCCCATACAGGTAGGGGGATGGCGCGAGTAGGCCAATCTGGAACGCGGCCTTGCCGCGATACCGGTATTCGTCCACGGTCATCGACCTGAGTTCCGCATCGCACGACAATGCGACGCCAGCACCCTTCCGCACGGTGACCGGAACCAAACGTCCGGCCATGCCTCGAAGACGGCGCATCATCTCATCCGTATCCTCGACCGTGCTGGTCGCATAGTATCCGTTGACGGTGATGGTGCGCCCATCATAGTATGTCGTGCCGGGAACGGCGTTGCCGTCAGCCCTCGCCCAAGAGTCCTGCTCGGTCTTGGCCGACGGCAAATCGTCGAAACCGCTCATTGACACCAGCGTGAACTCGTGTCCGGCATCGCCGTAAAGCGTGATGTCACCGACGGTGACGGTTATCGTGCTCAAGGTCTGACACTTCCAATCATCTCATTGTTCAAAGCGTATCCGAATCGGCGGGCGACCAATTCCACATCACTCAACGGGCTTGCCACCACGTTGTCGATGTGGACGCCGCCAGCATACCGCTGGTCGCCAGCCGCCACCATTCCAGTATAGTCTTTAAGCTGCGGAGCAGACACCACGCCAAGACCGTCCGCGTCAATCTGGTCGAAATCCAAGGAGCCGAGCACGCCATCGACCTGACCGCGCACGAACGCGCCTTGGGCGCCGATGGCCTTGCCGAAGTCGCGCATAAGATGCTCGCCGGACACGCTGGTGTAGCCTGAGCCGGAGAACGGACCGACCTTCGCAGGAGAGAACGGGAAGAAGTCTCGAACCTTCTGCAACGCGCCACTGACCGCGCTTTTTACGCCTTCGACCGCGTTAACGATACCCTGCTTGAAACCGTTCATCAACGCCGCGCCGGAATTAATGAGCCATGAGCCAGCACCTGCGAACATGCCAATGATTTGGCCCGGAATGCCTCCGATAAAGCCGAGGATGCGACCACCCAACCCGGCGAACGGTCGAGCGATGTTTCCGATAATCGCAGGAATCGCACCCACAACGGCCATGAAAATGCCCGGGAAGTTCGAGGCGATGCTGGTCACCACGCTGATGAAGGCGTTCAACAGCGTGGGCAGACCGTTGACGATACCGGTCGCCAACCCGCCGATGATTGCGGGCAACTGGTTGATGATGGCGACGGCGATTCCCGGCAACGCGGAAGCCAACGAGGTTATCACGCCGGTGATGGAGGACATCAACGCCGGAATCAATGTCGGCAACGCGGAAGCGATGCTCTGTCCGATGGACGGGAGCGCGGCCACGATGGTGGCGCCCAACGTTTGAATGCCGGAAGCCAAGGATGCGCCGAAGCCGCTGATGAATCCGGCGATTGCCCCGCTGTTGTCTCCGATTGCGGAGAACGCGACCTGAACGCCAGCCACCAACGCCTGACCGAGCGACGTCATGAGCGACGGAATCTGGCCCGCCAACGTGGCGAACAGCGCGCCGAACGCTTCCAGCATCGGCTGACCGTAAGTGCTGATGAACGTTGGCAGTTGGGCGAACATGCCTGAGAACGCCTGCGTGATTTGCGGCAGCATCGTCATCAACGCCGGACCAAGCGTCTGTCCGACGCTCACGAGCGCGTTGGCGATGCCCGGCAGTGCGGACGTGACGCTCGACACCATCTGCGGAAGTGCGGCGGCGAACGCGCTCGCCATGGCAGGCAGTTTCGTCTGGACGCCGATAAGCGCGCTGTCGAGACTCTTCTGCCATTCATCGAACTTGCCTGACATCTGGGACGGGTCAAGCTTGAACAGCGTCTGGAATCCGGCCGTCAGACCGGTGAATATCGCGCCGGTCACACCCAACTGGGATGCGATGCCGCCAATCTTGCCGATTGCCGCACCGACTCCATTCACGGCCGCGCCGAATCCCCTCAACGCGCCGGAAGACACTTTCAACGCGGCGGAGCCGATGGTGGCGAACGCGGCCTTTCCGGCCGACGCCAGCGGGCTGAACCGTCCGACGAGACGCGACACGGCTCCGCCGAACGTGGCGGACAATCCTGCACCAACCGTCTTCGCCGCAGACGTCAACGGGGTGAACGGATTCTGGCCTTTGAACGAGCCGAAAATCTTCTCAGGAATGCCACGGAACGGAAACGCCAACGTGGACGCCGCTTCAGCGCCGAACGACTTGAGCACGCCCTTGACGGAGGATAGTCCGCTGCTTACCGCCGACCCGAGTTTGGACATGGTGTCGCTGATGCCGGTCGAATCCAGCATCTCGTCGAACACGGTCTTGAATTCAGCCGCCTTGCCCTTCACGTTCTCGACCATGGTGAGCACGCCGGATTCCACGTCTGCGCGAAGGACTTCCATCTTCGTCTTGGCGTTCGAGACGATTTCCGCGAGAATGTCCTTGACCGGCGCCCACTGCTGCGCCGTGTTCGCGGCATAGTTGGACAATCCGCTCTTCAGGTTGCCGAACGTCTGCATGATGCTGTCGGACGCCGACACGGCGGAACCGACCAAGGGGAGGAACACGTTCGGAATCTTGAAGCCGGTAAGCTCCTTGAATTCGCGTCCCACCTGCACGAGCTTGTCGCGGTAGATGTCGGCGTCCTGTCCGGCGACGTCCAACGAACGGTAGATGCCGGAGTCCACGACGATGGTGTCGGCGGCGGTGCGAATGTCGCGGAACGCCTGAACGAGTGATGGGGCCTTCTTCCGTGCGGCGGCATCCATTTCCGTGCCGAGGGTTTCGAACGCTTTGAGGAACGCTTCGGGGAGCGCTTCAGCGTCGGAACCCATCGCGTTCAAACCGTTTTGCAGAAGCTTCACATTGTCGGACGCGTGTCCGATGCCGTTGCGCAGGTTCGTCGCGGCCTTCTGGACGATATCGAAGCCTTCCGCGCCCTTCTCGCCGAAACTGAACGCGTGCGACCCCAAGTCTTCGAACGCGACGTTGAACTTGCCGAGCGCGTTCTGCGCCCTCGTCGATTCGGACAGCATTTTCGACATCGCGTCGGCCATGGACGCGAGCTTGTCGATTGCCGTGGACGATGCGGACACGGCGGCTCCGAACGCGCTTGTGAAGCCGGAACCAAGTTTGATGAGCGTGTTCTTCACTCCCACCAGCGCGGTTCCGATGAACGGGATGCGCGATGCGAACCGGTCGTTCGTGGCGACCATGAGGCTAAAGACGGTGGTGCCGATGACGCCCACGGTATTCAGCGCGTCGCCCAAGGAGGATAGGAGGTTGGCGTTCTGCGAGTTCAGGCTGATAAGGTTCGTCAATGGGGCGAGGAACTGTTCGACCTGCTGGGCGTTGAACGCCTTGTTGACGGCTGGCGCCAGCTGGTTGATGAACGTGGCGGCCAGATTGGAGGCGGCGTTCGACAATGGCACGAATCCCGCGAGCATTTCGCCGAACGTGTCCACCATGCCGGAATCGGAAATGGCGGTCAACGCCTTGCCGACGTTCACGGACAGTGCGGTGGCGGCTTCGGCAGACCTTACGCCGACCGTGTTCTTGATGCTGTTCCACGCGCGGTCTGCCGTGACGGGCATGGCGGCGAACTGCTTCTCGATGGCGTCGGCGTTCTCAAGCACCGTATCATAGAGGGCTTGGCCGCTGATTTTGCCTTCCTTGCCCAACTGTTTCAGCTCGCCTACGGAAACATTGAGATGCTTGGCGAGCATTCGTGCGATTTGCGGCGAGTTCTCCATGATGGAAGTCAGCTCGTCGCCGTTGACGATGCCCTTGCCTAAAGCTTGGGTAATCTGCCGCATGGCGCTGGACGCCTCCTGCGTGGAAGCGCCGGTGCTGACCATGTTCATGTCAAGCAGTTTGGTGAACTTCGCCGCGTCAGCGTAGTTGGTCACGACTTCCGGTGCAAGCGTGCGCAGGCGTGCGGCCGACTGGACGAAGTCGTCCGTGGCGACGCCGACCTTGTTCGCGTATTTCAGCGACGTTTCGAGAGAGTCCTTATAGTCTCCGGTGTCGCCCACCGCGTTTTTCAGCATTGCGGTGGTCCGACCCCACTGGTTGCCCATTTCGATAATGTTGGACGTGACGTTTTTGACGGCCTTGCCGACCGATGCGACCGCGACGATGGCGGCGGCCGTGTTCAGATACTTGCCGAGGTCGAGGTTTGCGAAGCTGTCACCGAAAGCGTTGGCTGAACGCCGCCCACCAGCGGTGAAGGAGGCGAACACGCCGTTGAGCGCGCCTTTCACGCCGCCTTGCAGGTTGAGGCTCTTATTGAACGAGCCGGAGAAGAGTTTGGACATGCCCAAACCGTGAGAAGCGAAGAGTCGGCTTGTGCCGGACGCCAGTTTGGGCTGGACGGCGGGGGTGAGCACCGCGCCCTTGCTTGCCTTGACAAGTGCGGACTGCAAGCCTTCCAATGATGGGAGTACCTGAATCCATGCGGTCGCGATGCTGCCCTTTGCCATCTGCTATTCCTTTCGGTGAAGACCCAACGCCTTGTCGATGTCTTCAGTGTTCATCGAATCGAGTTCGTAATCCTCCTTCTTGGTGTCCTTCTGGTTTTCCGGCAGTACGCTTTTCGGCTTACTCCCTTTGCCGGAGTAGGGGGCGAGCGTTGACTGTTGGATGATGTCCAATAGTCGTGCGGTCGCGCCGAACGTGCCTATGAGTTTCGCCCGTTCCAATATGGTGTATTGGCGTGGGCTACCGTATTGGCTTGCGAAATCAGCCAAGATTTGGCTATCCCACTTGTCCGGGTTTATCGCATAGGTCAGTCTTTCGACTGTGACTCCGTAATCGTCGGCAATTTTCCCGACAAGTACTCCCATGCGTCGATGATGTCATCGTCGAACGCGTTCATGAGCTGTTCGTACTTGGTTTCGGTCAGGACGCCTTGCATGAGCTTGTCGATGAGCCACATGGTTTCCATGCCGTCTTCCACGCCTTCGGAGTGGATGGCCTGCTGGAATTTGCGGTTGCGGAGGAGTTTCGCGTAGGCGTCCGCCCATCCGTCGTTGAAGTCTTCGATGGTGATGGTTGGCTTGCGTTTTGCCATTGGGTTTCCTTTCGTTGTCTGTCTATATAAGAATACCCCATGCCGTGGTCGGCATGGGGTATGTTGGTCACGGAGTGACGAGACTGAGCGTGTCGAATAACACCAGCCCTAACCATCCGCCAACATAGTCATTCGATAGCACAATCTGGCATTCCGTAGGCACGTCCATGCTCGTGAACGTCTTGCTGAACTGCCTCCATGTGGTACCATCGCCTTCACCTTGAACATTAAACTCAAACAGTGTTTGCTGTTGAGGTGTGACAATCTTCATCGTGACAGCACCTTCATATTGTGAACTAAAAGTGGCTACATACCCACTGAGACGCAATGTCTGGCCCGGTGGAATGGTGAATACATCGGACGAACATGATGTGAAGCCTGAGTCACCTCCGAGCTTTACCACATTGGGGGCGCTTTGAACAGTTTTGGTGGTGGCAATTGCTTTTGCCGGCGTCCACTTCACCTGCCCTTCATCGAAGTTGCCGTTGGGAATCAGATTGTCGGTGAATTCTCCGAAATCGTACGATGTGGATTTGTTCAGGACGCTGGCATACCTGACCGCAGACCAAGTATTGTCACCGCCACTTGTCGTGGAGACCGTTGACTTCAGAATCTTGATGTCGAATTTGGTGCCCTTCGGAAGAGAGAGTTCGCCAGTATAGACATCATCATCGCCCTTGACCATCTTCACGCCGGTGTCTCGTGACCATGGCGAGGCTTGTCCCCAGTCGCCGACCACCCACATCGCGCCGCCGTCAGCCACCGTACCATCGGATACGGTGACTGTCAGCGTCCAATTTGGAGAGCTTACGCTTTTGGGATGGTGATGTACTGAGTCTGGGCCGGAGCGGTGGCGGTCGGATAGGCGTTGATGGTGAACTCGAAGTTCACGAGAG
>ERZ773112.418-NODE-418-length-29055-cov-17.357276_pt1 | contig 29055 bp, 24 predicted proteins | sample MGYA00580566_ERZ773112 | MGnify/ENA primary metagenome ERZ773112 (study PRJEB29015, sample SAMEA2737842) | human gut metagenome | biome: human gut; feature: human-associated habitat; material: faeces | place: China | collected 2012 ... | reverse complement strand
AATGTATTAGCAAAGGGTAAAACGAACTATTTTAGCTCGTTTTACCCTATTTTTTTTACGCAATCCTTATCCCGAACTCGCGTTATTAGTATCGTTCCGCCATTGGTGACCGCAGTCCATACAAGTAGTCGTTCCGCTTGGAGTACGGAAAGCCATGTGTTCTACGCAATGTTTGAAAGCCCAATCCACAGGTTCCTGTCCGATAGACTGCAACTGCCCATTGGCAGCCACGACCTTGTATTCTAATTTTGTTTTCGGTTTCATACGCTTAAAAGTCAAAGAGTGAGGGGGTTGTTATTTCGGGTTGCGCTTTGGGTGTCTTCGGCTTGTTGGCACGCTTCTGCATCTTTCGCAGTTGCTCGGCTTGATATTCTTTCAACGCCTCTTGCCTTGCTTTTGCCTTTTCTTCTTCTGTGAGTTCAACGGTATGGTTTACAATCACATTGCAGGCAATAGAGTTGCCGATTTCGATGTCATCTTCATCAAAGAAATGTACGGCAAGAGAATACACCTCCTCGTCGGTAAGTCCCATACATTTGCTTCTTTTTACTTGGTTTAGGATAAAAGTCACACAGTCATCCATGTTTTTGTTCTCTTTGGCATACGACACGGCAAAGAGTTCATCGTTTTTGGCTCTCTCGTCCAAATACGCCTTGATTGTCTGTTTGAAATGTTCAGTCGCTTTCATTGTATCAATCTATTTATTACATTAAACATCAGTATCTTTTTCTTCCCTTATTTTAAAGCCTTTATCAGCTTTGCTTGTCGGGATAGATTTTTCGTGCAATACAGAACGGCGTGAACAAAGGAAAAAAGGCAAGTAAATGGCGAAAGATTTAATGGAATACCCAATATCTTCGATTTGGGAAGGTTGTCGTTAAATCAACCGCACATTAGCATAGTGGTACTTGACGCTTGACTGGACGCAGTAAATTTGCAAAGAAAAATAGAGCGACATGCAAGGCTAATATGGATAAAAGTTCATAAAACAGGCATAAAAAAGCGGGATTTTAGGGTTTGACGTGAACTTTTCACGCCAAACATAGCGTATTCTCATAAAAATATAGTAATTTTGTACAAAACAAAAATGGAAAGTTATGTTATACAGGGTTATAATAGACAACTACAAGTCGTTTGCAGAAGAAACGGCATTTGATTTGTTTCCCAATCCTAAAAGGGAAACATTCCCTAATCATGTATATGGTGAGGGTGCTACACCTGTGCTGAAAAGTACGGCTATATACGGTGCCAATGGCGCAGGAAAGTCTAACCTTATAAAAGGTATGCAGTTCATCAAAGAATTTACGACCACGATGAGTACTGGTAAGGACGCACAGAAAATGCGCAATTGGTATCTTAACAACAGATTCAAATTGCCTGTGGAAGATGAGAACAAGCCTATCACGATGGTCGTTGAATTTGAAAACAATTCGCAAGCCTACATCTATTGCATAGAGATAGATATCGATGGCGTAAAGTCAGAGAGTCTGTTGCTTTCCGGATTAGGCAAGAGCAACCATGTCGTTTTTCAGAGAGACAGAGAAAGCGTTGCCTTCAAGAAAGCCAGAGTAGTAGAAAGCATCAAGAAAATTCTTGAAAGACAAATTGCCGATAATCCGTTTGGATCTGTACTTGCTATAAATGGTGTACTGCATCTGACAGAGGACGAGCATATGCGGAATGCTTTCCTATGGTTTTTGGAAAAACTTGAAGTGGTAGAAATCAGTAGGGACATACCTTGGCTGATAGAACATTTCAAGGATAATGCCGACATGATGAATTTTGTCGGAGAAATATTCACGAAAGTCGGATTAGGCATACAGAGCCTTTATATAAAGGATGAAAGCTTTGACCAGTGGCTGAAGAATGTCAGTCAGGAAGAAGGAAAGGTCGCTGATATAATGACCAACAAAGGCTTGTCTCTGTCAAAAATGATAGATGACGTACCTATGCTTACAGTAACGGAAGAAGATGGTAAACGCCTTGTTCGGGAATTTGTATTCCAACAGATAGGCAGAAACGGATCCGTTTGTGATATGGATGTAATGTCACAATCGACTGGAACATTGCGACTGCTGACGCTGATTCCTGCCATTTATTTTGCAATCAATAATGAAAAAACGGTATTGATTGACGAGATAGACAATGGTATTCACCCGATGCTTATAAAAAATCTGGTAAAATTCTTCGGAGAGTCGAAGTCTAATGGGCAGTTGATTTATACAACCCATGAAACGGCTTTGCTCAATCAGCAAGAGCTTCTGAGACCCGATGAAGTGTGGTTCGTAGAAAAAGTGGAAGGATGTACCAAAATGTATTCACTCAATGATTTCAAGATACATAAGACAATATCCATAGAGAACGGCTATCTTGACGGAAGGTTTGGAGCCATACCGTTTATTGGAACATTATAATCGCATGAGATATGGATTTAAACAAATTGCGATATTCCAAGACTGTTGCTGTCAAGGATATGGAGGCGCATTCCAATAAAACGAAAAAAGTAGCTGTTTTAGAAAAAGACAATTCATTGTCCGTCGGCAAAATGCCTTCAGACTACTCAAAAGGTGAGGCGACCATTGAGACTAAAATCGTCTTCATCATTTCGGGTGGCGACAAGCGAGAGAAGGATTATTTCAAAATGCTGATGAAAGACCGCCATATCAGAAGATTGAAAATTGCCTTTGTTTCCAAGAAAGGGCAAGGTCTTGTACCAAGCCAAATATTCGAGCTTGCAAAGGAATACCTTTTCAACAAAAGGTTCGTAACAGAAACAGACAGTTTCGGTATCGATGCTAACGATACATTGTACCTTGTTCAAGACATGGACGAGTTTGAGGCTGATATACGAGCTATGTTTGATAAGGGTGATGAGATACGACAGGCAATATGGATAGTAAGCAATCCTTCAATAGAAATATGGCTGTTTTACCATAATTTCGATACACCGGAAGGATATTTGGATGAAGGCTTGAAGAAGCCTCTGAGTGAAAGAAGTCAATGGCTAAAGAAAAAGTTGGATGCCTTGGTGCCAGGAGGCATCAATCCAATTAACGCATTTGCAGATATTCGTATTGCCATTGCGAACAGTAAAGCCAATTATAAGGAGTGTAATGGACTTCCTGATGTCTATTCTACTCAAATGCACATTCTTGCGAAAGACATTTTGAATACACTTGGCAATGAATTTGACGAAATGCTGCAAAGAAGAAAAGAGATGGCAGAACGGTTTATGCGAAGTAAAATATAAAATGGAACGACCCTATATAGTAACAGCCGACTCATCACGAGCCGGCTGTTCTTGCAATTGATTGTTTTGTCGTATGAATTTATAAAAGCCTATCTATGATAGAGCATCACTTTCGTCTGCCTATTTGCCTCGTTGGGAGTATAATCGGATATTCCACCTTCGTTTATAAGAGTGATACAATCAGATGCCACCCCTCTCTTATTCAATTCCTTGGCAATGAATTTTGCCCTGAAAGTTCCAAGATTCTTGTTTATTTCTGCCGAACCAGTAGCACTATCCGCTGCCCCGACGACCTTTACTCTTAAGCAATGTTCGTTGGCGACGTGTGCAATCTCGTCCAAGTTCAGTAACTGCAACGGAGTGACAAGTTGCGTTGTGCCAAGCTCGAAAAAGAAATACACGGGTGTCCCAATGCAAACATTGCCATTTTGCATTTCAGTAAAATAGCCAGAGGTCTCGTGTTCATTCCTATCGAACAAGGAAGTGCTATCATTTTGGACAGGAGTGTTGCCATCCCAACGCTTGTTGTTCAATCTTGCACGAAGAGAATTCAAACCGCTGTAGTCATTGCGAGTGTAGTGGTTACCAACATTGCTATTGGCAGTTTGGCAATGATTAGAATAGGTATATTCGACATCCGTGTGAGCAGATTTGCCGATACGCTTCCATCCAACTTTACCAATATTGAAGGACAATCCTGCTGTCAAAGACATCAGATGATCACCAAATCTGCCGACTTTTCCATAGCCGTCAAACTCCTGAAAGGTGGTCGTATTGCCAATCTCCAAAGTAGCTGATAGTCGTTTCGTTAGACGATACTGACCTTGAATGCCGTAAGAGAGTGCAAAAGGCTTTTGTCCATTACTCTTATTGTGGAGCAAACCGACACCAACAAACGGAACGATACCCAAACGGACATCATCCTGTTTGCCGTATCTGTTTCCAAGCACATTCCACATAAAATCAGCGTGAAGATGCTGATAGTCTTGAACGGCAAGATTACAGTCTTTGAACTGCACACCTTGGTAATATAAGCGACCACAGACAGCTGGCGTAATCCATTTGCCGAATGTCAATCCGAATGTCGGCTTGATACGCCCGAACAAATCCTCACAACCTAATGGTTTGCCGATGAAAGCATTAGTTCCTCCAGAAACACCAACAAACCAATTGTCTGACCATAAAGAACCAATAGCAACGGCATCTTCATTTGACGGACTTCCAAAAGGCAAGCTCTTCGTACAATACTTCGTTTCTATTTTGGTGGAATCCATGCAAGTGGATAGCACACCTGCTTTCATCTGCAGTGTACACGCCACTGCAAGCATAAGTATAAATTTCTTTCTCATGTTCTTATTTGATTTTGTCATTAGAAAAGGAGTGAAATGGAAACCATGCCGATTAGCGTTTAGGCTTCTTGCCGATTGATGGACGCATCATTTTGCATGCCATCATCATGCAACGCCTTGCCCAAGCCCGGTTATCCTCGTCATCATCACGTCCCCATTTCATATCATTACCACTACCGCCACCACCATTTCCTTCGGCAAAAGTTGTGGCATTATCCACCATACCGAGGAACAAAAGTGTAGCGCAATGCATGATTTCCGTTCCTCGCTCTGCTAGGTCTTGAAGAAGAGAACCATCAAACATTTTCAGATCGACCTCGTTGAGCATTGCCAATCTGTGCTGTTGTTCGTTTACCAGATTTTCAAGCAATGCATCTTTCAACAGACTGTCCACTTTGGAATGAACATCACGGGCATATTCCTGCGCCTCCGATTTCAAATCGTCTGTACGTTGCTGAATGTCGGTCATATCACTTTTCAGTTCCTCAAGCTGTTGGTGAGCCATCAGCAGTTTCTCTTGCTTGTCTGCCAATTTGTTTTGTACAATGGTCAATTCGTCTTCAAGTTTAGCAACTGCTTCCTTCAATGCTTCAGGATTTGCTTTTCCTTCAAGAATCTGTTGCTGCAAGTTAGCAAGCTGTGCCTCCTTTTCAGCCTTCTCCCTAAGTAAATTTTCCACCATAGAAGAGAGTCCTTTAACTCTTCGCCGTGCAATGTCAATCTCCTTATTGAGGTCTGAAAGAGCTTTCTTGTGTTGCACTATCTGCTGCTCTATGGTAGTACATTGCTCAGACAGATGCCGACGGTATTCCTCCGTGCTTCTATGGCGAGCACCAGTTTCTGCAACAGATGTTCCTCTGGACATTCCCCACTTTGCGTTAACCTCTGCAAAGTCGCTATGCAGTTGCTTCATCTTGGCACTGTATTCATATTTGTCCTTTCCTGCAAAGAGCTTCTTGAACGCAAAACGTCCATCCTTAATCGGCAAAAGAGTGCAATGTATATGAGGGTTCAACTCATCACAGTGTACAATAAAAGCAGCGATATTCTCTTCTCCATATTTTTCGCAGACAAAGGAATAAACATCCTTTGCCCATTTCTCTATGTCCTCACATCGTTGAATGTGACTATTGTCTGCTCCATGCTCGAAGTTTACCTTTTGCGTACCATACGCAAGTTCGTGCATACGCTCTCTTGAACCACCGAAAATGCAATTCACGACAGTTCGGTATTTGGGCTCCAAAAGTCCTTCATTCGGATCTTTGATGCCTCTTTCACGTAAGTTCTCAGCCATACGTTCTGGAATGCTCTTCGCCTTGTTGATTGGAGCTACCAAGCCCCCCTTGACAATTTCAAAATTAAGATGTTCACGAGTCGGGTCGTAATTGCCCGTCTGTGTAGCATGGTTCCACCCGTTCTCCGTCCAGTTGCGCAGATGCTCATTGCTCTGTGCCACTGTTATACCCTTGGAAACACGGATGTCCATAACCTGTTTCGCATTATTCGCCATATCTTTTATATTTTTTGTTTGTACATGTATTTTGTCCCGGCTTGCCGTTAAGAGGACACCCCTCCCATCATCGACAGATGCATGGGGTATTAGGCTACCTCTACTTCCCTCTATTTGGACACTGGGCAAGCCCGGTGTGGTATAAGAGTGTTGGAATGGTATAACAGCAAGACGGTAACGTACTATAACTGGTTATGCAAACTATAGATGGTCTGCATGTCCAACGGATTGGGCTAAAAGAGAACGATATGCGTCAAGCAGGTTGCGGAACTGCGCCTTGGTTTGCGATGTTTCATTCGTCAACGACGAAGACATACCGTATATAAGCAGTTCAGCAAGTACTTGCGATGCCTCTAAAAGAGCAGAAGAGTCACCGTCAAGGTCATTGTCGTAGAACTGAACCATTGCATCTGTAGAACTGTTCGCTGAACGACGGATGACTTTGCGGTATGCCGCAATAGCCATACTTTCCAGATACTGCTGCTTTGCAATCTTAAAATGGGCTTCTTTAGCTTGCTGAAGATTGCCGATAGCATCTGTCTGTTGCGTCTGATAAACTTCGGTGAAATGCTTGATGTCCTCTTTGAGAAGGTTCATGCATTTCTCTCCAGCCTCCAAAGTTGACATGTTGTCCGATTCCCAATTAGACAGAACTGTTTGCAGCTTATTGGTAAGTCCAAAGTCTTCTGTGTCGGTTGTATCGGTATTGCCGTTGATACCGACAGGCATTGCAATGAGAAAACTTTTGGGAAGCCTGATGATTTCAATCTGACCATATTCCTCTAATGTCTCCAGAAATGAGCGAACAGTGGAGCGATGCCAATGCCATTCCACCGACAGGTCTGTTATGGTCACATGACATTGGTTTATGTTGAGCTCTTGATTGCGGTTCTTCAAAATGGGAGATACGAAATTCTCAGATGCCTTTTTCAACAAATTACAATAGGCTTCCGTCTTTGTTTTACGTTCACATACCTTTTCCTGAAGATATATAAATAAGCCGATGTCTACCGATACGGTTGTAGGTTTTTCTTTGTTATGCTTCATGTTGTTTTATCTGTATTATTGAATAATGCTGTGGATTGATTAGTAGTGCCATTATCCACATCTTCTGGCACAAAAGAGTGATGAGTTAAAAATAATGTTCGGCAAGTGCACGAGAGTCGGCTCTCCATTTCTCCTGTTTTTCCTTGTCGTTCCATTCGTACAAGATGGAAGCAGACGGATAAAATGTAGCAGCCAAAAGAAGAAATGCAACAGTTACAGCCATTGTATACAGATGCGGTATGGCTACCATAGCCATTGATAGCACCGCCATTCTGAAATAGAGTTGCCGATGTGCTTTCATCAAGTGCAGCCAACGCTCCGCACGTTTATGTGAGAAGAGTATGCCACAGAGAATGGTGGAGAACAATACTCCAAATTCACCGAAATGTCCACTGACATAAATATAGTGGAACAACAGCAGTACAATGAGCAATGTCTGCAAGTACAGTTTGCGTGCTGCCGAACTGCGGAGCATTGCCATGTAAAACCGTGTCATAAAACGGTTGCCGCGTTTGTACAATGTGACTGGCACAAGTAACAACAGCAATGGAAAAATCAGTTGAAGTAAAATCCAAGTCATAATTGTATATTCTAATTATTGTCGTGTCAACAATCGGAGAGTTCAAGATTGATGATGCCGTAGGTGGCGTATTGTATAAGGGCGTTGACATCATTGTAGCCAATATTCTCAGCTCCACGTTTCAAGCGTCTGGCAAATTTTATGTCATGCAGTTTGAGCCTGTTCAACGCAAGGTCAAGTTCCGTTTCCGGGATTAGCCAAATGGTTCCCTTGCGGTAGTGTCGGTAGCGGAACATGGAGCGCAAAGCCAATGTACGGCATACGCATGGAAACTGACGCTCGTCCAGTTTGACGGAACAGACCTCGTAATGATTGGCATTGTCTACCTTGACCCAGGTGCGGTATTCGTCAATCAGAAAGACGATACGGCGGTAAATGTCACTTCTCATAAAAAGTCCATCAGTACCTCACTGTCATTTCTTTTGTAACGAAAGAGTCCGCTTTTGGAATGTAAACGCATATCAAGATTGACATCCGCACACATTTTTTCAAGTGAATCATAGATAGTAACCTTGACGGCATTCACCATTTCATTACCGTCAGTCATCACATTTACTTTGAACATCTGTCCGAAAGAAGGATTGGAATAAGCACATGAGGCTTGTCCAAACTTGGTGTGTTGTGACGGAATATGATGATACAACATGATCAGCTCCATGTCATCCTCCAGTATATCCATAACCTCCTCCAAATCGATCGGCGTTGACAATGAGAATGTAAGTAACACGTAGTCATTGTAGAACTGCGGTTGTTCCATTGTCGCCACGTTGAGTAACTGAGGAAGTTGCAACGGGACAAATGCCATGAATTCATTGTAGAAGTGTCTAAGCATATTATCAATTTTAGAAAGTTGTGACGATTATTTTCATGAAGAGTGCAGGAAGTTCCTTCGTACGTTCTTTGTCCATTCGTAGAATCTTGCCCAGTTTATCGATAGTAGCAGGTGTTTCATCTGCTACTTTGTAAATGAGTTTCTTGTCCTTATCCGACAATATGGCAAAACTCAAACCGTCAATGGAAGTGTAAGGCTGCACCAACATCCAAAGATAAGCCTGGGCAATTCTCCCATTCTTTACCTTGCCAGCTTTGGTATCGCCAACACACTGGGCTGCGTTCAATATAAGACGACGGTTAGTACGCATAGCCATGTACACTAAAGCATCACGGTGCGACAACTCCTTATGGTTGGCTGAGCGGAAGACTTGCAGACAGCATCTGTCGGTTTCTTGAATGATGTCCTGCATATTCTGTTTGTCACTTTCACTGAGATGCGATAGTACTGAACGAAAAAGCCGATCCTCCTCTTTGATAAAGTCCAAAAGGTCATTCTTGCTATGAATACCTTTTGATTGCACATGAGCCAAGAAGTTGCGGTAACGATTCATCAGATTTACCATAGTGCTGCCGTAAACTGGGGTTGCGTTCAATGAATCGAAGAATGGCTGCGCCTCAATTCTTGCTTGTTTCAAGTCCTCGTCATGCATATAAGATGAAGCAACCTCTTTCAGCTGTAGCACATCATTATATGTGCGTGGTTTGGTTAATACGACGCGGCAGAACTCCATTCGTAACGAATCGTGAATCACCTGATAGGTCTGATGCCAGTCCTGGTGTAAGGTTGACGTGGTGTCTTTACGTAGACATGCAACAACAGAGTCGCGTATTACTCGCCATTTTTCTACTTCCACAAATAGTTTGTCGGAAGTCAGGTCCTTTTTGTTTTTAACTTCTGACAGATAGGAACTATAGGCGTTGACAGCCTCTTGGCTTGTATTGTACGATTGTGATTTGTTGCTGCTGCCACATGATGTACACACAAGTATGATTGCAAAAACGGCAGATGCTGCTGTGATGCGTTTAGTAAAGTTGAAACGAACAGATTTCATACTTGGCTTATGAGCTGTACGACTTGTTCCTTTTCGTACTTGAAAGTGGTGTATGTTCATTTGTATGATGCTTTATTTTTCTCGTAAATTGGAATTAAACGCTGCAAAGATAAGCATACATAGTTGTATTTCAAGTCATTTCTACTAAACTTTAAGCATATTTCTATATCATACTTGCAAGTATTATTTACGTTGAAAACAAGTGAAGAAAAATCGGGAGATACAAGTGCGATTTTGATAATTTAATTGCAAGTATGATTGAAGTACGGAGAAAACAAGTACCTTTGCATTTGTTTTCCAAAACTAATAGAAAAGAATGGCAAAAGTAGGTTACATATATTGTACATCGCATGATGATAGCTTAGCCGAAGTAAAGACTTGGATGTCTGATTATGGATGTGTACAGATTGTCGAGGAAGAAACGGCACAGGAGAAGTTGCGCCCGCAATGGAAGCAGCTGTTGGCAAATCTGGATAGAGGTGATGAGTTGGTTGTCTCTAAGTTTAGCAATGCAGTACAAGGGCTACGTGAACTATCCACTTTGTTCGAGTATTGCCGTGTCAAGGTTATTCGTTTGATTTCGATAAGAGACCGAATTGATACAGCGGATAAACTTTTCCCAGACACAAGTACCATGCAAATATTACAGATGTTTGGTGCTTTACCTGAAGAGGTGATGGTGTTGCGTCGTGCCGAAGCTCATGTACAGTATTTGCAGCAACATATGAAACCCTCAAAGTTCAAAACGCTTACCGCCAAGGAGAAAGCGGAACGTGAGAATATGATTGTAAGCATGTATAACAATGGGCATACGCTTGATGACATATATTCGGTATGCGGCTTTAAGAGTAGAAGCTCAATATTCCGCATACTCAACAAGTATGGGGTGAAGCTCAATCGTGGTAACTTCAGCGGTCCTCTTGGAAAAAGGAAGCCCAAGGACGATAATACAAAAGAATAAAAACAACAATGAGCATTCAAGAGATACAAGATTACTGTCAGTCATTACCAAACACAGAGAAAGCAATGCCATGTGGAGAAAATTTGTTGGTTTTCCATATGGAAGGAAACATATACCTGTATGTATGGTTAAAAGCTCCTATCCCTTCCATTACTGTTAAGTTGTTGCCTGAGCGTGGTAAAGAGCTGCGTGAACGATACAACGCCATTTCTCCAGCATACCACATTTGCGAGAAACATTGGAATGACATTTTTATTGAGGAGACTTTCCCTAACGACATGATTGAAGAATGGATAAAAGAGTCATACGATTTGGTAAAGACCGAATTGCCAGATTTGGCTTATAGTAGGGTTTGACGACTGTAGAAATCAAGTCTAACTTATTGAATATTAACGTATAAAATTCATCTTTCTCAATAAATATTCGTACCTTTGTATAACATATATTGTTTTAAATAACTAATAAAATTCATCTTATGAAAGATTTACTTGTCTTTTTTGTTGTCTTTTACGTTCTCAAAATTGTCCTTCGTGCATTGTGGGGCGGTTTCAAGGCATCTGACTACAGACGAGACCGCTGAAATAGGCAAGACAACAACCAATGCCCTGGTTATTGTGTTAGAAGTGTGGATGTCCACGTATACGTGGACTATGTAAGCGTCATCGTGAAGATGAAAAGAAAAAAGGCTCCGCATCTCACGACGAAGAACCTTCCATAGATGAATTTATGAACTAAAACAGATTTATAATATCCATTCCCAATGACTTTGCCTTTCGATAAGTGTAGAACGTACCGCCTTTCGGTTTGCCATCAAAGAAGGCTATCAAGCCACATGAATGGGCAAGCATATAGTCATTGCGTCTTAACAAGCAGCCGTTATAGTAGGCTTTGCTCAACATAATAGTATCATCACATTGAGAAAGTAATCTCTTATACCTTGCTTGCTCCTGATAATTCCATCTCGCTGACTGCTCCTTGAACGGAACAACAGCGATAAGCTTCAGATATGACAATTCCAACCTTAGCGATAGAACCACCTCAGCTGCAAGCATATCGAATCCGATAGCCATCCCACAATAGTAGTTTCGTATGCCCATTGCATAAAGCAATCTTATCTTTCCCCTCAGTTTCTTTTTCAATTCACCTTTCTTGTATTCGGGAACTGAGCGATGTCCCGTGAAAGCTACCGAATTGGCTTTTATGTAAAAAGTCTGTTCCATGTTATTTTTTGTATTTGTAGTGTGTACGACCTAAGAACAACCCTCCCAATACGTTGCCGCCAAATGTTTCCAACTGATTGGCGAAAAGTGCATAGCTTGCGCCGGTTGTTACCACATCATCAAAGACATAAATGTCCTTGCCCTTGAAAAAACCTTCGTCAAACTCTATCACTTGTGTTTTGACGAGCGTCTTTTCTTTATCCTTTCTGTGTTCATGCACTGCGAGGCGTTCACCTGAAACGGAAACATGAGCATAGCCATTAAGGATGCCACATAATTCGCTTACTCGATTACAAAAAGCCTTGTAACGGCTCTCGTTCTTATCTTGCGTGCTTGCAGGGACGCACACAAACACAATGTCTTTAATCTTCTCACCGCATATCTTGATAAGGTGTGTAGCCGTCATTTGTGCCACTTTCTCAAAAGCGTTGTCACGTGCATCCTTGAAAGCCCATATCAGTTGGCGTGCTTCCACTGCATCCTCACCAACGTTGCGAACCCTTACGGGAAAATACTTCAAGAAGAAATACATACTCTTGCTAAGTTGTTTTTTGATACTCTCGTCTATTACCTTTGCCATAGTCTTGGAATTTTTATTTCCCTCTTTTCGGAGCCTTTCGGCTTGTCCGAGGGATATTTTTCCGCCACGCAAAGGAGTTGGAAAGCATTAAGACAAACCGGAAGAGAAAAATACACTCTATATGGCACATACAGAGGAAGATTTTTCGGAAGCATCCATAGATGCCCGATTTGACGTATGCCTGACAACTTGTACCTTTGCGGTAAATATCCGAAGTGGCAAAGCTGACAGGAAACCAATATGGCTATAACAGGGGTATATTACAGTAAAAAGAAAAAGGATGATGAAGAATATAAAAGAGAAAAGGGCGGGTGTGAAACTGCGCTACTGCCAGCAAGCTTCTCGATGCACTGTTTGTGGTTATTGGCGACATGAAAACGGCATATGCCGCTTCACGTTGTCAATAACCACAATCTGTGCATGCTTGCCTTTGAAGAGTGGCTGATAAGCCTTTCTGACAAACAGTATGTGCGGTTTCGCTTATGGTGTGGGACGTAGTTGTATGAATATAGGCTAACGGATTATCCGCATATAAAAGATAGGACAGTTGGAAATATGCGGTATATGCGTTAAGGAAACTCTCTTGACGTTTACGGCAAGTGTGTTTCCGCATATACCTTTGGCGCAATGGTCTTGCCTTTAGTAGCATCCGTTGTGGATGCCACAGAAGGCAAGATTGTTGGGACAAAATATTTCTGACTGATTATAAAAGGCGGTACGTAGTATGTACAAGAGGAGAAGGATTTGATAAAAGTGGAATATGCAAACATGAGAAAAGAAAAAGCGGTCGAAACCGCCTTGTCTGTAGGTGAGAAAGAAGACTATTTCTTCTTTGTTTTAGTGGTAGGCTGCTCAGTGCTTTCTGCAACAAGCTCCTCCTTTTCCAAAGCTGGATAGAACTTGTTAGCGATGAAGACGATGCGATTGTGCTTGGTGCCTTGCTGATCAATCCATTCATCAGGCTTGAAGTAACCCTCAACTGTCAAAAGAGTTCCCTTGGTCAGTTGGTCAAAAGACTCGGTGTGCTCGTTCTTGCGCCATGCCTCCATGCTGATGAAAGCCGATACACGGTTGGTTTCCTCTCCGTTTTTCTCCTGACGGCTTACTGCCAATGAGAAGCGAGCTACGCTTGCAGTGGTGAACTGGCGGATTTCCGCATTGTTGCCTACGAAACCTGTTACTGTGAAGTTGTTCTCGATCTTTTTCATTTTGAATTTGCTTTTGAAGTTAAACTTAATTTTTACATGCAACCCAAAGCAGAGATGTGGCACATGAGGAAAGCACCATGAAAATCGGCTATAATACTCGTTTTCTGTTGGCGGTTAGGAGAAAAAGGAAGATTATCGACTATTTTATTGGTCACAGCGAAGCGACCTCACAAGATAATGGCAGTTATCGTAGCATCACGCTAAATTTGCACTGAAAAAATGAGTGGCTTCGGAAGAACAAATTCAGAAAAGGCGCATGAACAACAAGTAACGGAATGTAGGCTTGCGGAAGACGTACACTATGGAGCGTAAAGCAGTTATCAAAGCAGCCGTACCAGAAGAATGGAGAGAACCATTGCAGATATTTATCATCAACATGAGTCATGACGTAGAGCACATTGGTGCTGACATGAAAAAGGGGAAACTCCAGTTGAGACGTACAAGTACAATAATGAATAGATGTAAGCATTGACATTGCACATCAAGCAAGTATGATTCACAAAACAAGTAGCGTCGTGGAAAAGTGGAGTTGCAATAAGCTGCAGCCGCATTAAAAAGAGAAGAATGTCATCCAAAAGTATAAGGCGGTTTTGTACGCTTTTGCGTTTGGCGAATGGATTTACAGATATGAGTATAAAAGGAAGAGGCGACGCAGACAAGCGTTGCCCAAATCTCTTAGGATAAAAAAGGCTATTGCTTTGGGGGGAGTAAATTAAACTGTGTCATTGTTTTGTTTTTTCTTTTGGCCAGTAAAATATCATTTCATATCGAATTTATATTCAGATATTTATCCGAAAGTAAAATTATGGTTTATCTGATAGATTAGAAACTGACACAGTTCAAATTACGACCTCTTGCTTTGGATAATAAGACCTGCCCACAGAATGTGAGCAGGCTATTCTTTTAGATTTTATTCGTAAATCAGTACGTCACTCCGATACTCGGTCAATTCCTTGCCGTTATTCAGCCTAACAATAATCTCTTGCCCATAATCGGCAACAACTGTACCCTCTGAATGTCCTCGATACGGATAAACTAAGGTGCAATAGCAACCTACAATTCCGTCCAACTCATCGTAATCAATCATATTTTGTTCCTCCTATAATATTATTCAAACTCAAACTTATTGATAAAGAATAATGTATTGTCGTCTTTGTACTCGTACTGGGCAATGTATTCCAGCATTTCTTCATCAGAGCGTTCGCCACGATTGATGCAGGTTTTCTCGCACCATACCTCTATTGCATCAGCCACGGTGTCAAAAGTTTCTTCATTCATTGCTTCAAACGGTTCTCCGTACGCACTCACGCAACATTCTTCGGGAAAATACTCACCCTCGTCGTGAACATAGAAAATGCCACAGCCACATTCAATTTCCCGATAGCTGATAGACAACGCTCCGTCAAACTTCTCGTTCAGCGCATCGAAGAAGTCGTTGCAAGCAGCCCAAGCCGTTTCCGTGTCAAACGACAACAAGGCATAGTCACTATATTCTTCATATTCCGCCCAATAGATTTCACCACGAACGGAAAAGCCTTTTGCCTTGTAGTCGATGCCGTAATGGTTCGCCAAATCACCGAGCCAGATATTCTTTTTGTTTACGTTCATTTCTTGAAGCGTGTTCCACAGGTCGGCAACGGCTTTTTTCTCACCTGTGATTTTGTACTGTGTGTCACATAAGTTTGCCATAATCATTTGTTTTTAAGTTTTGTTACTTCCCTCTTATAGCTACAGCTACTTGGGGATTTGATAAAATTTTGTTGCCTCAAAAGGTCTCATGTACCTGCATGCAAGGTTTCATGGTAAAATACAACCTCAGTGTCAACCGAGGTGGAGATTTTTCCGATGAACCGCAAGGCGCAGACCTTGCAAGGCAGAAGACATGAGAAGTACCTTTGCAACACAATTATTATCTACAAGTCCCCAAGTATGCAGCGAAAAGAAAGGTGGTCGGTGTAAAGATGGAATATCAACCGTACACCAGAACGATTGCAGCCAAAAGAGAAAGGTACGCACAAGCATTATGCGCAGCTTTTTCTTTTGGCTGTAACCCTACAAATGGCAGTTTGGTTTATATGGAATGGTTCACTTTACGTGGTTAGTCTTATATATAGGCTAAACCGAAGTAAAGTATATATGTGAAGTGATTTTTGTAAATGTGGGGATGAGGGTGTAAAATGGGATGATTGCAGCGAAAAGAGAAAGGTACGCACAAGCATTATGCGCATATTCTCTTTTGGCTGCAACTCTACAAATGGCAGTATGGTTTATGTGGAATAGTTCACTTTACGGGTTAGCCTTTATATATAGGCTAAACCAAAGTAAAGTATATATATGGAGAATTTTATGTACCTTTGCAACAGTATGGCAACTGATGCATAGGTACGAAATGGCATTGTTCTTGCCGCAAACCAAGACGACTCTTTGGTTCTCTCTCTTTTAGTCTGCATGACAATATCAATGATTCCGTCAAAATCAGTTGGGATTGTTTGAAGGTAGCATACGGTTAAAATAGACTGATGATTTTTTCAGCTAAGCCTTAAAATGCAACCAACAGAAACCAAAGAAACAATAAGAAACAAGGAAAATGCGAAAATGTTGTTTCTTTGATATTTTGTTTCTGTATTGTTTCCTGTCGTTTGTTAATCGTGTAATGAGTATTGATTATTAGATAGTTACAGATTTATATTGAAATATTGTCAATACCGCAATTTTTATCTTGGGTTGAGTTGATAATATCTCTTTTACAATTCCAATGGTAAAGTCACAGCTTTCGTTGTCTGCTTTTTCGCCAACAGGCATCTCTTTATACAAAAGAACAGTTCCACCATCTTTAGGAAGATAGTTTAATTTGTTATTTGCAAAAATGTAATCAAATTCGGCAACCGACTTAAGTGGTATATGATAGAACAAACTAGTTAATTTCGCAGACCTTGTTAGCAAACGGTGAGTCTCTGTTAGAATATATGACTTGAAATCAAAGTTATCACAAAGAGTAACAAAGCCATTTGCTAACATAGCAAAATCATTTCTTATTAGAGATTCCTCGCTAAGTAACACAATAGGTTGCATCTGATTTTGATCACCAATCCATATTACCTTCTGTCCAAGATTTTTACATGCTGCAATCATTCCAAACAAAGCTTGGCTAGCCTCGTCCATAATGACATAATCAAAAGGACGCTCGTTGTAACATTGTTTTGCCCAACCACTAGAATTGTAGAAAGTAGACAAAGTTAAACGGCCTGGAATACAAGTAATCTTTTTACTATCTATAGGAACTAGGTTTTTACAGGCTGCAAGTTCATCAGAGGAAACACTTGTTTTCATTATACGTTTCTCTAACAATAATTTCTTTAAACAGTCTTTCTCTACAAGTTCCATAAGAACTCTATTTGTCATCGCTGTTACCAGTATGCTCTTATTCTGGTTTAACAAATGCTCTACTAATGCTGCCATTAGGTATGTTTTACCTGTACCAGGAGGACCTTGAAATATTAATTGTGATGTTGATTCTATATCTTTGACAATCCCTTCTACTTGTTCTATGTTAGAATTGATATGAGAAGGATTCCATACAACTGTTTTTTTATCAAAATCCAGAATTTCATTAGCTGCTATATGAGAATCTGTATTGCCGACGATATCTATTAGGTTTTGGTAATAGTCCATAGGTGGTTCTTGTGGCCCAAGAACAATTACACACCCCTCTTTATTTTGAAGGAATTGTGCCATCTCTATGGATAAGCCAGCAAAGCCACACAAGAGAAAACCATTGTCATCAGTTTTTCCTTGCCACACACAATGAACTTCTGAAAATTCAACTTGGTGATGCCGTAGCTTTCCCCAAGTGATGGTACCCCAATTCTTAGGAAAACCCATTTCCTTTTCTAAAACTATAGCAGTGAAATATTCGTTCTTACGTGGAATGCCCTTGTCTTTCTTAAATCGAAGCATGAGCTGTCCAGTTCCCAAAACATTGCGATCCGCATTATTGGTATCATCTTGATTAAAATCTAATTTAACAAACTGGGTAACATATACTTCATTGTCTGATAATAAAGCTAAAGCCCTTGAATTGAGTTTTCTTAAGTACTCTTCACTAATGGCAATAAGTTCTTTATCAAGAAATCTTTTATGTTGTTCTCTTGTGTAATACATGTCGTTAATATTTTACCAGCTAAACATTTCGTCAAAATTCACATCGGTATAAACTTCAGAATCTGACATCTTTTCATCAAGACCAAAACCTTTTATCTGTTCCGATATTGAATAAGTGATATTCTCTATAACAAAACAGGTTCCTTTTGAATACATGTATCTATTCGCCAAGAATGCAAATTCTTCTGAAGTGGTTTTGTCCGCATCAAATATCAAGTTAACATCTTTGTTGTCTCTGAATGTTTCATCGAATGTAATACGATGTACCCTTCGATCATACCCATAATTAAGCAGCAGGTTGTCGGGGTCAGTCATCAATTCTGCAAATAATCGTGGATGAAGATAAAGTTTTCTTCCTAGCGAACAAGTCACCACCAGTGTGATATTTTTTTCCTTGTACTTTATGATTCCTTTGACTAAACCATTTCCTATATTAGGTTCCCATTCAGAACAATCATAATCCTCCAGCGAATCAAGATAATCCTTAGCTGCATTACGAGCTTCTCGATTTAACTCTGCACGAGTTTTTTCTTCTAAATTATCTCTATCAGTAGCGTTGCCATGGTTATCTGCATTATCGTCATAATCATTTTCCGTTGCCTCCTTATTTCTTGCTTCCAGAAGTAAGCGCTCAAGTTCTGCTATTCGTAAATCTTTCTCTTGTACAATATCAGCCGACACCAAGAACAAATTGTTCCAGTCATCTTTTGTGAATACATGAGTGAAGGCCTTATCGGAATATACTTCTGATAGTATAACTGCTATTTCCTTTTCGACTGACAGATAAATTTTGTTTGACTCGGGGAAATATTTATAGTCTCCACCGTATGCATTAAATAGGTGTTTACCACGATAATAGCCTCTATAAGGCATTTGCCCATCCAGCAAGAAAAATTTGATATTATGCTCTTGCTTCCAAACCAAATAAAGATCGTTTATCCATTCATGTCCTCCTAAAAAGTCTTCTTCGTAAAATCTTTTGTCTATAGAATTACATGATGCAGATAGAGACTCTAATATATCAACTTGAATCGAATCTGTTATAGGAAGATTAATCGATTCTAAAACCCAGTCCAGAAACGCCTCGATGGTTTTTGAATCTGAAATATTCCATAAGCTTCCTGCTTTTTTTTCTTTGAATGCCTTTCTTCGCAATATCTCTTTACAGTCAACATCATTTACACCTTGCTTTATGAGATATTGCTTTTTTTCGAGGGTATCAGACCACTTCTCAATACTAGCTAATAACCTTTCGTCGTCAAGTATGTAATCACATGACATATACTTCCTCTTGAAATATCTACGAATACGATAACCGAAAGGAGAATCGTCAATGCAGATATTGTTTTTAAAGAGATAATCCATCATTTCAATAATGAATAATTCTGATTCCTCTTCTAACTTAATATCAATTACCCAAGTTGAGGTATATTTCATTACCCACCTGTAATAATATACATAAAACAAGTATTGATGCGCATTACCTCGTTTATCAGTTGGCCAAAAGCCTGATTTAAGCTTAAGATAGTCCGCAGATTCCAGTTTGCTTACTATTTCTCTTAAAGGCATAGATTTTGCCTCAAAGAATTTGTCAAGATCTCCTATGCACTTAAGAGAATACTTTAATTTGCATAATATCTCCGACTGTTCGTCAAACCCAGGCAATAGTTTTGCCAGCGAAAATACAACTTCTCGTTGCTCTCCATTTTGTGAGAAATTGCATTTAACTTCATCTGATATAGTAAAACTGGTAATGCATTTCTCATCAAAGAAAATTTTATAGGCAAATTTAGATGGTTTGTCAAAAGTAGATAATGCGAGCTGCAATATCCTACATTCCTTTGAGTTTACATCATACGCCATATCTGACGACAGCTTAATCTTATCAATTGAATCAAGATAATAAATTATTTCCTCTTTGTCCGATCGCTCTACTATAGGCAGAATGTTCTCAATCTTTCTGCCTATAAGCGACTTGGTTAATTGAGGTTGCCATTCGTCACGATATGCTTTATACACACTCCATACGTCTGTGTACTCAACAATATCAAATATATTGGGGGCAATGATATTCGCATATATATCATCTTCCTTAACTAAATATTTGTCTAATTCTCTGCGATATTCCTGTGGTGAAACTACATATCTGCCCAACCATTCCGGATAGTCGTTTATTGAGCACAACAAATTAAGTGGCATAAATTCACCTACAGAGTTCATAAACAATCTCCAGTTACGAACTGTTTCTTTACCAACCTCTTCGAAGGTCAAACAACATTCAAAGAGACTGAAACGATCCTCAAACGAGAGAGCAGATATATTTTCCTTTGATATTTTATTGTAAAGTGCTTTCTCATTTTGGGCATTCCAATGCCCTGAAAAAGGGTGGTCCTCAAAAACAGATATGGAACAAACAAAATTCAACTTTCTTAAAATGCCAGTCACATTTGAAATTTTCCTGGTAGTAATGATGTAGTTGTCATGGGAGGACACCTCATCATAACTTATAAACTCATTTTCAAAAAGTATTGAAGGGATTTCAGCGTAGAAGGAATTTGGCTCGTCTAAATTCACCATCCAGTCAAAGAAAGACTTCCTCGAGGCGTCATCCAAATTAGCAATCCACAATTTGGTTCTTGATATATCCTGCCTTAAAGCAGAAACAATATTGCTAGAAGTAATAACTTCGACGCCAAATATGTCGTTACATAGAATTTGGGCATCAATTGATTTATGAGGCAGACGCTTCGAGGTCTGCAGTATCTCGTAGAAATTCGAATGGCCTACGATATCTGCAAGTTCTGTTTCGTCATAAATAACCTGCTTATGATTTACCTTTTCTCCTTGGTCTGTTAAAATATAGTCTGTTTGTTCCAGAGCTTCTTGATACGCCCTATTAAATGTAGCCGTTAGAGCAGTTGATTCTTGACTATCCGACTGCAATAAAATGCTTGGCAGTAGATTCAAATAGTTAGGTTCATCTATTGATGCATAATCAGCAACCATTGACACTATAAGTTTACCAATGTTATAGAAGATGAAGTGATTCCAAGGATTGTCACTCTGCACTCCTTCTCTATCTGATTTTGGAATAAAATCCGCATTGACATAGAAAGGGAACTTATATCTGTGTTCATTCATTGGTAGATAGGCATACAAAGATAATGATTCACTTTCTAATGGGACAATATGTCCATCAGCACCAAGCTTTATAGCAAAAGAAATTATAGTGTCTTTGGTCGAAGCTATTCTGTCAGGTATTCCTGTCACCTCTCCAAGCACATTACCCGATTCATCTATTCTTACGAAATAATTTTCAGTTTCACCTCTGTTATTATGTCTTTCATCACGCTTAATAAAAATACCAGCCAAGGAGAATACATCATCATTAACCTCTAATTTGTCAAATGTTCGAATGTTATAATTCTCAACTGTGTTTAGAGGAGCAAATGAGTTAATTAGAGATACTATCTTTCCGTCATCCGATTTGTTCTTTTGAATTGTCAGACATTCATTGTCACGCATCAGCTGCACACGGTTAGTATTTCTAAGAAACAACATAAAACGCGGTTTCTCAAATACCTCCTTAATAGCTTTACTATAATCGGAAAGCGTGTCTTTGTCCATCCTTAATGCGATGGACACATTTTCCTTACTGTTAAAGATGGAGTTGCTATCATCTATTTTAAAATCATCAGTCCAAATAGGCAATAGTTGCCAAGGTATATCTTTCACACCATTAAACTCTCTGCGGCATTTAGAGAAATCATGGAGGAAATCTTTCTGACGATCAGGGTCATTCTCAATTTTGTTTGCCCGGAAATAAAAACCATCAAAGTCATTATACAAAGGGTTGTTTTTGTCGAATGAGAACTTATAACCACCGCTATAAATTATTACGCATTGTGAGTTTGTAAAAACAGACTTGAAACCTATTCCTTTGTACCCTGTTTTCTTCTCACTTGCTCTTTTAGTACTTTTGGCAGCAGATGTTATTGATTCAAAGTCATGTCTATTAAAGGCATATCCATTGTGAGTCAGTACAAAGAAATTATCGCTTATCTGAAGTTTTATTTTTACACCATTTTCCGAAGCTGAGTCGTCTGCATTTTGAAGTAACTCAAAAAACATTCTCTTTTTGCTCGAATATAAATTTTTGCCTACCTCCTCTAACAAATTTGCCATACTAGTATTTGTATTGGGACTCATGTGTTGCTTAGACTGAACAAAAACAGATTCCTTATAAGGATCTATACATGCTTTAATATTAGTAGAAGCAACACGAAACATGTATGGTGTTCCTGACTTTTTTCTATATTCTTTTTTCGCCAACTCAAGCTCTACTTCGTAATACTCTCCTGCTACAAAGAAATTCCTTATTTTTTGGTCAATGATTGCGATAAGATTCTTTCCATTGAGCGGATCTATCAATAATTTCCCGTTCTCCTCATCATTGGCTAGACCAATAGTCATAAGATTTGTAACAAAGTAGTCGGAATTTATCTCCACTATCTTACCTACGAACTTATTTGTAGCCAGGCCCATTGTAGCAAGGAGGTCTGGCTGTGGCAGTTCATACAGCGATTCTGGATACATGTCTTTCACTAAAAATCTTCTGCTGAAAGATAATCCATCTTCTCCTCCCATATATACTATACGTATATGCTCGCCCATAAAAACCTCATCAGTTGCTCTTACAACTTTATTCGGAGAAAGTTCCTCACGTGGAATAGAACATTCAACATTGGTATTTGAAATCCTAACTATAGCATTCCTGTCATTCACACTTAGAACCTCTGCTTCAACAATATCTCCTTCGTGTAACTGAGATGCTAACCACTCTTTTTCTTGAGTCTTACGATTGCGTTCTATGGGACGCATATCTAGTTTTATAGCTCTCTTGTCTTGATTATATGAGTATTCAAATTCAAGTACTTCTCCCTCCTCTATCTCGTTAGCAAGGAGCTTACTTCTGTAAGGCTCTATAAATCTATTTTCAGAGATTTTCAATGTAACCTTTGAATCAAATTCTATAATCGCTAACGTACCCTTGCCATTTTGTACACTTTTTTTAAAAGTACATTTTACTATTTCTTTCTCCTTGTGTTGCTTTGCCACATAATCATGCAGAGCAAGGATGCTCATAGAAATTTTATTATAGTGTTTCTCGCAATCATAAGTATTGTCTATTACCACTGCGGTTACACTATCGCCTTCCGAATAATATTCAGAAACAGGGATTTCATTTTTGTGGATTAAAGCAGTAAAATCACCTAATTGTACTATCATGCCAAAAGGCTCAATACGCTTTATACAACAGCAAAAAACAGTCCCCTTTTCTATCGTCCTCGGATTAGGAAGTATTTCTTTTCTACTAAGATTCAATTTACCATCAGGCAACATCTTTATTACCTTAACATCTAATTCATCTCCTACGGAAAATGACTTTAATATATTACCTTGATTAAACCATGCAAAATCGATAATTCTAATTAAGCCATCACGTCCATTTGGCATTCTAACAAATACTCCAATAGATTCTACAATGCTTGTAATTCTAACGTGAATTATGTCTCCGACACTAGGTTGGTTGTATGTTATCATATAAAAGATGCTTTTTAATAAGAATCAACAAAAATAAAATCCGAGTTATCTATATTGTCTTGAAACGACTCGTTATATAATCTCTTTCCCCTGAAGGAAATCACAGGCGTAACGTTCGTTAATATCTCGTCATCAACCATCGAGTCGAATGGTACGTCTGCCTGTAATTCTGGCTTTAGCCAATCATTGTTCCATATCTGTACATCTGTGTTGCCTGCAACCATGCAGCATAGCCGCATGGTATATAGCAAAGTTTCATCCTTCTTGTCTTTCTGATATGTGATGTTCTGAAGCCATAGCTGGTTGTAATCAGAGTTTGGTTGGTTACAAAGTTTGGAATATACAAGGTTGACAATAGAACTTTTTTCTTTTTCGTCTTTCAATGAATCAACCATTCGACTTAGAACTCGCAAAGCATAATGGCAACAACCTACATTTTCCAAAGCGATTTGTGCACATACTGCTGCCATAGCTCTGATGCTGCCTCCTACAAGTCTGCGTTGCTTCATGACTTTTTTGGTCTTCGGCTCGCAGCCGTCAAGAATTGATATTGATGTCACTTCCTCTTCATAAGGCTCTAGCCAATCTTTTATACGTTTATCAATATCAGATAGCATAGTCTTGATAGAACCGCTATCGGGATATTGCCGAGCAAACATAAGTATGTAAAGTAGGTGTTTCTCGAAGCTATCAAAGTCACATCCTTTCTTGTTTAAAATAGGTGTATTATAGATATACGCAAGTTTATCGGATTTGATAGCATCAGTGACAATGCTCTCACTAATCTTGGTCTTTTTACTATTCATTCGGAAGTTCAGACTCTCCAATACGTGTTGAAGAATATATGATATATTTTCGAGTTCATCCCTGTCATTGCAGAATATACGGTAGTCGTCACGGTATCGAATAATTTCGTATGAAGCCTTGATGCCTTCTTTTATTATTGCTTCATGAAGCAACAAATCAGAATAGCCAAGGATTATTTCACCTATAAAATCAAATATCGCACTCCCCTGAGGGATGCCAATGTTGCGCCCTTGTTGGAAAGCACGAAGATACTTTTTGATATTATTGGCTATCGGATTTTCTGTTTTCTGCTCGTGTTCTGTACCTTTAAGTGAGAATGCCCAATCAAATGATTGTGGATTTACCGAGCCATAACAATTTGTGATGTCAGTAACGAACATGTAACGATATTCCAATGACAACTCAATGCTTCGCTGTTCCACGGAACTCCACCAATTTAGGATTGTTGCAGACTTATGGAAATATTCCTCCTCTTTCGGTATAACAGGTAGAGCGCAAGATGTAATACGAGGAACGTTGAACTTCTCAAATAGTTGCTTTATAATCGTCCATGATTGTTCATTACAAATTTCCCTTACGAGAAAATAATAAAGGAACGGATTCGCAAGAATAATGGGGCGAACTGCATAACGTCCGTCCTTATTTAGCAGAATGTCAAGATTAACATCTGACAATTGCTCTGGTGATACTCCATCTTGTAAGCACTCCTCATAGGGTGTTTCGCCAACAGTTTTCTTGACACTTTGAAGCAACTCGTCGAACACGAAATATTCAGGTAACTCAAATCCATGATATTGTTCTGATCTCAAAAAGAAATCCATTGCCTCATCATGATTAAGACACAGTATTTTTTCTGCCTTGTTAATCATAGATATAGTAACGTTTTAATTTTCAACACATAGCTTCATTGCGTTCTTAGGAATATATGCCGTAGCCACAAAGCATCCTTCAAATAATTCGACAACCACTCTCTGTTGTCCCGCAATTCTTGCCACTCTGCCATGAATTCCCTTGAAATCACCTTCGGTTACAACCACCTCATCACCCAATTTAATCTGAATATTGTCTGACGTGACAGGAATTATATGCGGATTCTTGATGGAGGTGAGTTTTATGAAGTTATCCATCGCTTTATCACGGATTGTGAGTGGGGGATTACGGTCGGAAATATCTTGACGATAAATTGTATGATCAAAATAATAACTTAGTAGGTTTCTATTCTCATCTGAACTAGCCTTGATTTCATAAAGCAATGTATCGACCTGCTCTGCTGTAGCATAAATAAATAGAAACGAAGGTAAAAGTGGTTCCGTAACAATCTGCTTCTTACGATGTTTGAGCATTTGTTTATATCGTAGAGGTATATAATATTCCAAGCCCCTAGCTTCTACGAATGCTTTTGCCTTGATGATACGCCCATACGTAACTCGAAGAACGAACCATTGTTTATTTGCGTCAGGCATGTTCTCTACCGACACCCCACCTTTGTTTTTTTGAGATGGAGGGCGTACAAGAGGTAAGTCTTGCACTTGGACACGATGAACCTGTGTCGATAGGCTGCCCATTATACAATGAAGCGTTTGCCGTTGAAGGCTGCTTGGTATTATCTTCCAATATTATTATTCAGAGGTTAGATTAAACCAACCGATTTTTTGTTAACAGGATTGCCAACAATTGATTACAAAAATAAGGAATCTTATTTAGACGAAAGGGGAATTCATTAAAAATATTTACATGGACTACCGCTTTCCCATTATTTGAGGTGATTTGCAGTGCCGAGCGCTACAAATCCCCTCATATAACACCTAAGTCCCAAAGGAGCCTCACGAGTTTTATCCGTACAACGTAAAAGTGTCGAAAGCCTTTTTCGGATGATTTTTAAGGAACTGGGAGGAGCAATGTAAAGCGCATTACGGATGCTTGCCAGACGCAAGGCGTGAAATCTCCTACATGCTCCTCCGATGGTGACTTTGTTACGATTACATTCAAGCAACTTAATTTTGCATCCAACGCATTAAAGACAGACGAGGGGGACATGAAATCGACCAAGAAGAAATGCCGCTCAATCCAAGAAATAAATCTTTCAACGAGTGAAGACCATAATAAAAAAATAGGTCGGGCTATTCATGACATGTTTTTAATCTTTCAAACAAGCAAGCGGTATGACTTTGACTCCGTCTGGGCGTGTGTAAGCCATGCTGCCACCTGTCATGACAATCATCAAGTCGGGTTCGCGCAACGGCACCTGCTTTTCTGTCTCATTATGCACTTGAATGAGTCGTTTAATTTCCAAAAGATGTTTGGCTCCTTCTTCTATTTCACGGCTACCAAGCTTGCACTCTATCAGAGCATAGCGTCCATCGTCAAGATGAAGCACCAAGTCGGCTTCCAGTCCGTAGCGGTCGCGGTAGTATGACAGATGATTGCCAAAACCTGGAGTATAAGCCCGAAGGTCTCGTGCACACATTTACTCAAAGATAAAACCAAAGGTTTTGAGCTGCGTCATCAATGCTTCTGGGGAAAGTCCTAATGATGCAATTGCAATGGACGGGTCTACGAAAGCCCGTTTTATACCACTTCGAATTGCTGTCTTACTTCGGACGGCAGGACACCAAGCTTCGATATTATCAAGCAAAGTTAGTGATATTCAGTTATATATGCAAGTAAAAAACTGATATTTGTGGGTATTTAATACTATGAATTGCGCTATTTCATTACTAACTTTTGTGGTAATTTAGAACTAACTTTTGTGGCACTTCATTTGTAATTTTTGAGGTGTTTTATTTTAAGTCTTTGGGGTATTTTATCATGTATTTTAGCGGACAACAATAATAAAAAATAGGTAGTCAATATTAATTCTGACTACCTATTTTTATACCATTATATCAACCCCAACTGATTGAGGAAAATCGCCACGATGCACACCGGACATACGTAACGGATGAGCAACAGATAAACGCCAAACAAGGTGGAGCGCAGTGTGCCTTCGTTGGTAAATTCGTCTTTCACTACTTTGGTTGGGACAACCCAACCAAGGAAAATACAGGTGAGGAATCCAGCCACGGGCAACATGATCTGACCTGTGACGAAATCAAAGAGATCAAACAACGAACGGCCACCGATTATGAGCCAATCGCGATTGCCAACCGATAAGGAACAAAATGCACCCAAAATACAGAGCGATGCCGTGACGCATGTGGCGGCTTTCTTACGCGAGATATTGAATTCCTCATGGAAGAAGGCTGTCGACACTTCATGCAGGGATATCAGCGATGTCAGGGCGGCGAGCGACAACAAGACGTAGAAGAGTACGGCAATGGCGGTTCCCACTAACGGCATCGTTGCAAAGGCTTCCTTAAAGACGTTGGGAAGGGTGATGAAGATGAGGGAGGGGCCAGAGTCGGGGTCGACGCCAACAGAGAAGGCGGCGGGGAAAATCATCAGTCCGGCAAGGATGGCGATGAGAGAGTCGATGGCGACAATGTTGCCCGCCGACTTGAGAAGATTGGCCTGACGGGAGAAATAGCTGGCAAAGGTGCAGATGCAGCCCATGCCGATGCTGAGCGAATAAAACGACTGACCCATTGCGGCGAGAAACACGGAGGAATCCATGTGTGAGAAATCAGGACGAAAAAGGAACTCCACGCCCTTGCCTGCCCCAGGCAGCATACACGACCCAACGACCACCACAATGAGCAGAAGGAAGAGCGTCGGCATCATCAGTTTCGAGGCCCGCTCAATTCCGCTGCGCACGCCGTGGATAATCACGTAATGGGTCATGAGCAGAATAGCAATGGTCCACAACATGGGACGGAAGGGCGACGACGAGAAGTCCTGAAAATACTTGCTGATGTATTGCGGGTCGCCGTTGAGCTCGCCGCCGGCCGAAGCGAAAATGTATTGCAGACACCAGCCAGACACCACGGCATAATAGCTCGTGATAATGAAACCCGTCAACACGCTCATACATCCGATGAAGCGCCACGAACCCGCCTTGCCCATCCTGCCATACGCACGCCCGGTGTTGGAAGCGCCGTGACGCCCGATGATAAATTCATTCATCATGCACGGTATGCCCAGCAACAGCACGCAGCCTATATAAATCAAAATGAAGGAGGCGCCGCCGTTCTGTCCAGCCATATAAGGGAATCGCCACACATTGCCGAGGCCCACTGCCGAGCCTGCCGTGGCGAGCACCATTCCTAACTTACTTCCAAAATTTACTCTCTCTTGCGACATATTATTATACGTTTAAAATTTTCTTGTATATCAGACACTCATTTATTCGGTATATCTCTCGGGTGGGCATACAAAAAAAACAGTTAAGAGCATGCTCCTAACTGTTTTTCATATTGTGGTGCCACCAGGAATCGCTACGATTTACCAAGTGGGTGAATATCATCACTTTTCAGAAATAAAAAAATGGTAATCTTCTCCTATTTCTCCACCTTGAATTTGCGCTGTTCTGCACATCGTTGCATGGTGGTTTCCTATTGCAAAGGTAGTGAATTACTTGGAACTACCATCATTTCTGTCTTTTAATTTCTTGATTTCCCTATCAAAATCGCTTTCAAGCTGTTCCATTTCACGTTTGCGGTAGATTTCAAACTCCTTTTCGGCCTTCTCAACAGCTTGCTTATGAGAAATGTTCCCCTTGCCAATCAGCACTTTCCGTTTGTGTGCAATAATCTGGTTATCCAGTGCTTCTATCCAGTCTTTCATTGTCATGGGATTCATTTCCAATGCTTGAAACTCGGCAAAGTCCAAGAAGCCGGAAACAAGCAGATTCAAACGCTGGAGTTCAATCTCCGACAGATAGTTCTTGGCAATCTTCACATCATCCTTGGTCACATAGTTACCCTTGAAGTTCGTCATGCCCACAAATGGCTTTT
>ERZ773112.417-NODE-417-length-29067-cov-9.513891_pt1 | contig 29067 bp, 27 predicted proteins | sample MGYA00580566_ERZ773112 | MGnify/ENA primary metagenome ERZ773112 (study PRJEB29015, sample SAMEA2737842) | human gut metagenome | biome: human gut; feature: human-associated habitat; material: faeces | place: China | collected 2012 ... | reverse complement strand
GGTAGTCAACGGCTGCACCTACAGTTGCTTCGTTCTCGTCATATCGACCAGCACTGATAAGAGCGTTTGCAGCTTCCTGCACATGATCAAGTTCAGCACTTATGACCGTCAGATCGCGGGATGTGAACTGCTCAGGAACGGATTTCAGGTACTCAAGCGCTTTATCTGCTTCCTGGTCAGCTTCGCTTGCTGATTCACCCGCTTCTTCTGGCTCCGGCTCCTGTTCTGGTGCTTGTGCAGGTTGCGATTCTGGCTCAACTACAGGATCTGTTTTTACTTCGCTTGAATGATTTTGAAGGGCGTTATACACGTCCATAATGAAAAGGTTCTCCCCATCACCAAGTGGATATGCCACGTTCGGGAACGCTTTGCGGAAAAGAATTTTAACTTGCGCCTTGAATGTTTTCAGGTCACTTCCAAACAGATCTACATAGCCATCAATATGTTTTACCATGCTGGACGCAACCAGCTCGTTCGCCATCCCCTTCAGTTCATCGTCATCAGGCAGATAGCGTAATTCATACTGGCTGACTTCTTTATCTGTCAGTTTTCGGTCATAAGTAATTATCCCGTGACGAGCATATTCGTAATACGGATCCGCCTGGTCAGGACGGTCAAGTACGCCTTTATTTCCTTCCGGTACCGCACCTACAGCCGCCGGACGGGATTGCAGTGCATAGCGATATTTACCTACATCCTGAGTCTCTGGCTGTGATACTGATTGCGGCCCAGGTTGTGGTTCTGGATCTGGTTGTAGTTCCGGCTGAACGGATGGCTCTGGCTGGCCTGGCAACACATCCACTTTGTATTGTTCAGCTTTATGTTCGCGATAGGCTTTCAGTAGTTTTGTTGCGGCATCAGCCTTGCTCTGACCATTAACGTCGCTTGCTTCAATGCTGTAGTTGCCTTCTGGTGCTGCTATGGTGACATAATTATCAGCACCAGTGCTGACGTACATAACCACGGCTCCATTATCAAGCGTCGCTCGACCTTCGGTAGAAAGATTGCTTTTCACCCGGCGCAACTGGTCGTTGAACGCTCGTTCCGGTTTCACCTTTTCTTTTGCTGATTTAAGTTGATCACGTTTGGCCTGCAACTGTGCATTAAGTGTTTTCTGGTCATCTAATTTTTTTTGCAGTTCGACAAGGCTTTCTCGCTTTTCAGCTAAACCTTGTTGCGCTGTATCTACCTGGCCAATCAATACAGAACGCTCTTCTGCCAATTTGTCGGCTTCATTTAGATAACCGTCAATATCTGCCTTCATTTTGTCCTGACGGGCTTTAGCTTTTTTGAACTTTTCACTATTGCGCTCAATCAGGTTCGATAGCGCCTGGCATACCTGACTCAATGAAACATCTCGTCCGCCGATGGGGGCTACTACATGAGTTACATTGCGTTTATTAAGCAGGAACTGGAAAGCCACCAGTTCATCGCTGCTTTTAATCTTTGCACCGTCTGCCGTGGGGGAATGGAAGATAATGCTGGTGGTCTGACCGTCAGTAAGCGGGATAAGTGCCGTTAATACCGGAATGTTTGCTACCCGACGAACACGACCGATTATCGCTCCACCAATGCTGTTTCGCCCATTCTCATCTTCGCCAACTTCATCAGTACCGGCAGATATATTTGTACCGTTGAGGCCTCGGTTTAGTGAGCGGACAAATGCCCGCATGGTCTGCGCAAGCCTGATCCTCGTCGTTGTGATGGATTCAAACATCGCCTCATCGCTTTCAACGAGAATTTCATTACCCATATAGGCGAGTTCGATGTCTTCAAGCGTAGCGGCTTCGAGGAGAAGGTCATCATCAGTAAGCTCTTCACGACTCCATCTTCCTGGGACGTACCCCGTCAACGTGTCAGCAAAGGTGGACTGAATATTTATACGAATAGGATTTTTAATCATGCTTCATCCTCCAGCCGTGCTATCTCTTCTTTCAGCGAGCGTGTTTGGGCTTGCTCTTGTGCCAAAGTAGCTTTGACATTTCCAATCTCCTGGGTGGTTTTATCGGAGTTGCCCTGTACCTGCGTCAGTTTTTCTTTCGCCTGCGCTATATCCTCCTGGATTGAATCGCGCGCCTGTTTTGCTTCCGCAAGTTTCTGTGCATTCGATTTCACACCCTGACGTTTTTTGTTGTCGTCATCAATATTCTTCGCGGCTCTGGCGAGTTTACGTGCCAACGTTTTTTGGAATGATGTTGCGCCACGATTGAATAATCCAGCGATTGACTGGCCTAATGCAGCCAGGGTTTTGACTGGTTTGAACGGAACTATTTTCCCGTTAAGTTTGATACCAGAAATATCACCAGTGTCATTAACCTGGATTTCCATTGTCTGCTCATCGTTGCCAACCAGTGAGAAAGTACGGGTCATAATGCTGTCTTTTTTCCTGCCATTCCCGGCAGGAACCACTTTGGCGATTTTATAACCGGACTTCGAAATCTCTTTTACCAGCTTCGAAAGACCTTTCTCATTGAGTTCATCATAATTAAGCAGTACATACTGGCTTTTATTTGACATTCCAGCCTCCTTTACCCTTATTCGTGATGGTGAAATGGCGCACGATGACATCATTAATAGGGAAAATTCGATAGAATGGATTCAGGCGGCAGTTCCCGTTTGTAAGTTTCACTTTGAGATCCCACCGGGCAGGCTCCAGGTAACGAGTATCTATCAACAAATACTCTTCTCGTTTGCCACGTTTTGAAGTATCAATTGTTCGCGTTTTACCTGAAATCACCACAGACGGATTTTTCAAATCTTGTAGCCAGTATTCGATCTGAGCATCACTAATCCAGCTTCGCTTTACGCTTAGCGAGACAGGAAATGCCAACGCAGACTCTTTAACAACCGCTTTACCTATCGCAGTGATGAATACGCTTTTTCGACGAAATATAAAGCGGTCTATTAGCGCGGCTGCCGCCATGATCAAAATAAAATAATTCTCAAAGTTAGCCATTATTTGCTCCACCTTTTCCACCCCCAATCACCCCATTCAGGACACTGATGAGCTTCGTTTTAACCGCACTTGTTATCTCCCTGCCGTTGTTGCTTGATACCAGCACAACGATGTAAAGCAGGCTTTCCTCTAACCCCTGGCTTTTGGCAACGTAAAATCCTGTAAGCCCGGCGATCAACGCTATAACCCATTCAGTAGCAAGATTGAGTAATGACGCTGATATCCGCTGTTCGCGGATCCCATGTAGGAATACGCCAGTTCCGCTTAACAAAGACATAAGTACAGCCAGAATCAGGTTTTCGTAATTAGCGAACATACTCCTCCTGAAATGACGTTTAGCGCGGCATCAACTTAGTCAGTTTGTTATTTCCTGGCAGGACATCTTTTAATATGTTTTCCATGGTTATGTTTCGAGGGGATATACATGCTTATTGGCTACGTTCGCGTATCAACAAATGACCAAAACACTGCTTTACAGAGAAATGGTCTCGAATGCGCAGGATATGAGCTGATTTTTGAGGATAAAGCGAGCAGCAAGAAGGCAGAACGCCCTGGTTTAAAGAAAGTCCTTCGCACGCTTTCAGAAGGGGATACCCTTGTGAGTACGCATCGCGGGTGATGATGGCCTTCCCACCTGGGGGGGAATTCCACCGCCAACTCATGAGGAACAAATTGCCGCAGCCGAACTGGAAAAGCAGCAATTGATTAATCAGGTCAACGAATACATAAACAGTAAGCAATGGCCTGGTAAAGCGGCGATTGGTCGCCTGAAAGGTGAGGAACTGGCGCAATATAATTTGTGGCTGGATTATCTGGACGCACTGGAACTGGTCGATACTTCCGGTGCGCCAGATATTGAATGGCCTACGCCTCCGGCAGTTCAGGCCAGATGACATCCGGCGCGGTGCTGGTATCTGTTGCCGTCACCGCGTCAATGTAATCCAGCACAGCGTTAAGTCTGGTTGTTTCTGCCTGCGTCAGTTTACGTCCGGCCTGCAATTTCAGTTGAATCAGACTAATGGAAGCCATTGCAGCATCAATCAGTGACTGGCGCTGTGCTTCTGCCGCGTCTACTGCGGCGCTATGCTGTGCCTCAGTATCGGTCACCCATTTCTCACCATCCCATTTATCGTATGGCGTTAATGGGGCGATAGTGGTTGTATTTTCAGGGTAATCACCCGGAGCGGTGATTTCTTTTGATTCTCCTGTTTTGGTGCTATAGACCGTTTCACCGCGATGGTCTGGCACATATTCCCATGAATTTAAATCTACAGAGCGACAGATTGCATAACCAGCTTTATGTGTACCTGGTGCATCCAGACAGGAACATGCCGGGATACCGACTCCGACAGCGAGATATTCAGTTGATGTAGAAATATATTCCCGCGTTTCGCCATCATAGTTATGTACGATGATTTCCCCATCATTTAAAGCGTAACCGTCTTTTCCCAAAATAGCCTGTTCCATTTATGCAGCCCTCACAATGTAGTTAAATGCAATGTTTCGCGGGCTACCATCACCGGCGCCGGAACTGACATGATTTGTTCTATCCATTCGTTTACTGTCATTTGTTGTTCCACTCCCATCCTTCCACGAATACAATATCCCGCCATCGCCAATGCTCAACTGCACCGCAAATACGGATGATGTACCTAATTCACCAACATCTCTAGCCATGAGTGGGTTCCCTGTCCATCCATGCATTTCATGGTTATGTTCAAGGATAGATGCTGCCTGACTTGAAAGCAGCAGTCTCGCGGAATCAACACCTCGCCCATCATCCCACCCGCGAATAAACTCACCGCGCAAATCCGGTAATTTTAACTTTGGGTAAGCCTTTGCCAGTTTTGGGTACTCTTCGGCAGAAAAAGGTGCACCGTTGCATTTCAGCCAGCCTGTTGGTGGTGTGGCTGAAGGCCACGGAACAGGCACACCAACGGGTAACGCTGAGCCTTCTCCCAAACCAACGTTTATGAAAATGCAGAGATAACGGCTAACAGGCATCATCTCCGGTTTTTATTCAGGGGGATGATCATGCTTATTGGCTATGTACGCGTGTCAACAAATGACCAGAACACCGATTTGCAACGCAATGCACTGAACTGTGCGGGATGTGAGCGGATTTTTGAGGATAAAATCAGTGGCACCAAGTCCGACAGACCGGGGCTGAAAAAGCTGCTCAGGACACTATCGGCAGGAGACACTCTGGTTGTCTGGAAGCTGGACAGGTTGGGGCGCAGTATGCGGCATCTTGTTACGCTGATAGAAGAGTTGCGTCAGCGTGGCGTGAATTTCCGAAGCCTGACTGACAGTATTGATACCAGTACCCCAATGGGCCGTTTCTTTTTTCATGTCATGGGTGCCCTGGCTGAAATGGAACGCGAACTGATAGTTGAACGTACCAGGGCAGGGCTGGCTGCAGCTCGTGCCAAAGGCAGAGTAGGTGGACGCCGTCCTAAGTTGACCACCGAACAGTGGGCACAGATTGGGCGTTTACTCGAGGCCGGAGAATCAATACAGCGTATTGCACTGATTTTTGATGTAGGCGTTTCTACCATTTATAGAAAATTTCCGGCAAATAAGATCAATGAATCCCCCTGAATCAGCATTATGTTGATTATCCCTGCAAGCAGACAAATACCGTTATTTTGTGTGAATAACGACACAACTGCGCTTAGCTGTTTGTCAGGCACAATCACTTCAACATAGGGCGAAGCCTAATCCAATCAGGAGGTTCGCCACTATGGCTCAGGATTACCACCACGGGGTGCGCGTTGTTGAAGTCAACGAAGGCACCCGATCTATTACCACGGTGAGCACCGCCATCGTGGGTATGGTCTGCACGGGCGATGATGCCGATGCAAAAATGTTTCCTCTTAATAAACCCGTGCTGATCACTGATGTGCTGACTGCCAGCGGTAAAGCGGGTGAGTCAGGTACTCTGGCCCGTTCGCTGGATGCCATCGCTGACCAGGCAAAACCCGTGACCATTGTTGTGCGTGTGCCGCAGGGTGAAACGGAAGACGAAACCACGACCAATATCATCGGCGCAGTGACTGCTGAAGGTAAAAAAACAGGTATGAAAGCCCTGTTATCTGCCCAGTCACAGCTCGGCGTTAAACCGCGCATTCTCGGCGTGCCAGGCCACGACACCAAGGCGGTAGCTACTGAGTTGCTGAGCGTGGCGCAAAGCCTGCGTGGATTTGCTTACCTGTCAGCGTATGGCTGCAAGACAGTGCAGGAGGCGATCACTTACCGCGAAAACTTCAGCCAGCGCGAAGGGATGCTGATCTGGCCTGACTTTACTGGCTGGGACACGGTGCTGAATGCCGAAGCAACGGCATATGCCACCGCCCGTGCGCTTGGTCTGCGCGCCAAAATTGACGAGCAGACCGGATGGCACAAAAGCCTGTCCAACGTGGGCGTGAACGGTGTCACCGGAATTTCTGCAGATGTGTTCTGGGATCTGCAGGACCCGGCAACCGATGCAGGTCTGCTGAACCAGAACGACGTCACCACGCTTGTGCGTAAAGACGGTTTCCGCTTCTGGGGTTCCCGCTGCCTGAGTGATGACCCGCTCTTTGCCTTCGAAAACTACACCCGCACGGCGCAGGTGCTGATGGACACGATGGCAGAAGCACACATGTGGGCGGTGGATAAACCGCTTAACCCGTCGCTGGCCCGCGACATTATCGAAGGTATCCGCGCCAAAATGCGCAGCCTGGTCAGTCAGGGCTATCTCATTGGTGGTGATTGCTGGCTGGATGAGTCGGTGAACGACAAAGACACGCTGAAAGCCGGAAAACTCACCATCGACTACGACTACACGCCAGTGCCGCCACTTGAAAACCTGATGCTGCGTCAGCGCATCACCGATCAGTACCTGGTGAATTTCGCCAGCCAGGTCAGCGCGTAAGGGGACAACATGGCTTTACCACGCAAATTAAAACACCTGAACCTGTTTAACGACGGGAACAACTGGCAGGGGATCGTTGAGTCGCTGACGCTGCCGAAATTTACCCGCAAATATGAGAAGTATCGCGGCGGCGGAATGCCGGGTGCGGTGGATGTGGATCTGGGGCTTGATGACAGTGCGCTGGACACAGAATTTTCCATTGGTGGTACTGAATTGCTGCTGTTTAAACAGATGGGTAAAGCCACGGTGGATGGCATCCAGCTGCGCTTTACCGGCTCTATTCAGCGTGACGATACCGGGGAAGTGCAGGCCGTGGAGCTTGTCGTGCGTGGACGTCACAAAGAAGTGGATTCCGGCGAGTGGAAGACGGGCGAAAGCAACACCACCAAAGTGACCAGTACCAACAGCTACGCGAAGCTGACCATCAATGGTGAGGTGCTCTATGAAGTGGACCTTATCAACATGGTGGAAATTGTGGACGGTGTGGACCTGATGGAAGCGCACCGCAACGCCCTCGGCCTCTGATATATCTGAACGGCGCGGGATACCGCGCCAGAACCCAATTGACAGGACAGCAAAATGAGCGATAAGCAGACTGAAAAGACCATTCAACTGGATACCCCCATCAAGCGCGGTAAAACAGAAATCACCGAAATTGTGCTGCGTAAACCGCAGTCCGGTGCGCTGCGCGGTACACGCCTGCAGGCCATTATGGATATGGATGTGAACGCGATGATGACCGTGATCCCCCGCATCTCCAGTCCGGCACTGACTGCACAGGAAATTGCAGAGATGGACCCGGCAGATCTCACTGCCATGTCGGTTGAGGTTGTCACTTTTTTGTTGAAGAAGTCGGTGCTTGCCGGTTTACCGACAGCCTGACGGTTGACGATCTGGTGGCAGATATCGCCACCATTTTTCACTGGCCGCCATCCGTTACTGACGTTATGCCGCTGACCGAAGTGCTGGAATGGCGGTATAAAGCGATTCAGAGAAGCGGGGCCAACGATGAGTGATAACAACCTGCGTCTGCGGGTCATTCTTAATGCGGTTGACAAGCTCACCCGCCCATTTCGATCTGCGCAGGCCAGTTCAAGAGAACTGGCTGCTGCTGTCAAAAAATCCCGCGATGCAATAAAGCAGCTTGATCAGGCCGGGAGCAGTCTGGACAGCTTCCGAAAGCTGCAGGCAGAAAATCAGAAATTAGGCGACAGGCTGAACTATGCCCGCCAGCGTGCAAATTTGCTCAGTCAGGAACTGGGAGCGATGGGGCCGCCTTCGCAACGTCAGGTTGTTGCTCTGGGCCGTCAACGGCTGGCTGTTCAGCGCCTGGAAGAACGCCAGAAAAAGCTGCAGCAGCAGACGGCGCTTGTGCGTGCTGAACTGTACCGGGCGGGAATTTCTGCGAAAGACGATGCGGGAGCAACTGCCCGTTTAGCCCGTGAAACATCACGTTATAACCAGGAACTTTCGAAACAGGAGGCGCGGCTGAAGCGACTGGGGGAAGCTCAGCGCAGGATGAATGCAGCGCGTGCCAGTTATGCCCGTTCGCTGGAGGTGCGTGATCGTATTGCAGGTGCCGGAGCCACCACCACGGCTGCAGGGCTGGCAATGGGTGCGCCAGTGATGGCGGCAGTAAAAAGCTATACCAGCATGGAAGATGCCATGAAAGGTGTGGCAAAGCAGGTCAATGGTCTGCGTGACGATAATGGCAACCGCACTGCACGTTTTTATGAAATGCAGGATGCCATCAAGGCTGCCAGCGAACAGTTGCCGATGGAAAACGGTGCGGTGGACTTCGCTGCACTGGTTGAAGGTGGTGCGCGCATGAACGTCGCAAACCCTGACGACAGCTGGGAAGATCAGAAACGTGACCTGCTGGCCTTCGCCAGTACGGCAGCAAAGGCGGCAACAGCCTTTGAGCTGCCAGCGGATGAACTGTCAGAAAGTCTGGGGAAAATCGCCCAGCTCTACAAAATCCCCACCCGCAATATTGAACAGCTCGGTGATGCGCTGAACTATCTGGATGATAACGCCATGTCGAAAGGGGCAGACATCATTGATGTGATGCAACGTCTGGGCGGTGTGGCTGACCGTCTGGATTATCGTAAAGCGGCGGCGCTGGGTTCCACCTTCCTGACACTGGGCGCTGCGCCAGAGGTTGCAGCCAGTGCAGCAAACGCGATGGTGCGTGAATTGTCCATTGCCACCATGCAAAGCAAGAATTTCTTTGAAGGGATGAATCTGCTGAAACTCAATCCTGAAGTGATTGAAAAGCAGATGACGAAGGATGCGATGGGAACCATCCAGCGCGTGCTGGAGAAGGTAAACGCGCTGCCGCAGGACAAGCGCCTGTCTGCCATGACTATGTTGTTTGGTAAAGAGTTTGGCGATGACGCGGCGAAACTGGCAAACAACCTGCCGGAACTGCAGCGTCAGTTAAAACTGACAGCGGGCAATGATGCGCTCGGCTCCATGCAGAAAGAATCCGACATTAACAAGGATTCACTTTCTGCGCAGTGGTTGCTGGTCAAAACCGGAGCGCAGAACACCTTCAGCAGCCTGGGCGAAACGCTGCGCCAGCCGCTGATGGATATTCTGTACACGGTGAAAAGCGTCACGGGGGCGTTGCGTCGCTGGGTGGAAGCTAACCCGGAACTGACAGGCACACTGATGAAAGCATCGGCTGTTGTGGCTGCGGTTACCGTCGGCCTCGGCACCTTAGCGGTGGCGCTGGCTGCAGTGCTGGGGCCGCTGGCAGTGATCCGTCTGGGATTCTCTGTGTTGGGTATCAAAACGTTATCTTCCGTTACGGCAGCAGTAACTCGAACCAGCAGCGCGTTGTCCTGGCTGGCTGGCGCACCACTGGCACTGCTGCGACGCGGGCTTGCTTCATCGGGCAACGCCGCAGGTTTACTTACTGCGCCGTTGTCGTCTTTGCGCCGCACGGCATCACTGACGGGAAATGTCCTGAAAACTGTAGCAGGTGCGCCGGTTGCACTTTTGCGGTCTGGATTATCCGGTTTACGTGCTGTTGCTGTGATGTTTATGAATCCTCTGGCGGTACTGCGCGGTGGACTGGCCGCCGCAGGCACGGTGCTGCGAGTACTGGCATCTGGTCCACTGGCGATGCTGCGCGTTGCCCTGTATGCCATATCTGGTCTGTTAGGTGCTCTGCTCAGTCCGATAGGTCTTGTGGTTACTGCACTGGCGGGCGTGGCGCTGGTTGTCTGGAAATACTGGCAACCCATCACCGCATTTCTCGGTGGCGTGGTGGAAGGATTCAAAGCGGCGGCAGGTCCCATCAGTGCAGCGTTCGAACCGCTTAAGCCCGTGTTCCAGTGGATTGGCGACAAAGTGCAGGCGCTGTGGGGCTGGTTTACTGATCTGCTGACGCCCGTTAAGTCGACCTCTGCCGAACTGCAGAGCGCAGCGGCAATGGGGCGGCGATTCGGGGAGGCACTGGCGGAAGGGCTGAATATGGTCATGCATCCGCTGGACTCCCTGAAATCCGGCGTTTCCTGGTTGCTGGAGAAGCTCGGCATTGTCAGTAAAGAGGCCGCAAAGGCAAAACTGCCGGAAAGCGTGACGCGTCAGCAACCTGCGACGGTGAATGCAGACGGTAAAGTGATGATGCCATCGGGTGGTTTTCCATCATGGGGATATGGCTTTGCGGGGATGTATGACAGCGGCGGGTATATCCCGCGCGGGCAGTTTGGCATCGTCGGTGAAAACGGGCCGGAAATTGTTAACGGCCCGGCAAATGTGACCAGCCGGAGAAATACAGCTGCACTGGCTGCCGTTGTTGCCGGAATGATGGGCGTTGCTGCCGCGCCAGCAGAGCTTCCACCGTTGCACCCTTTGGCACTTCCCGCGAAAGGTGGAGAAGCAATTGTGAGTCGCGCAGCCACTGTGCCGCTCGTTCAACGGATTGAGGCACCGACGCAGATCATCATTCAGACGCAGCCAGGACAAAGTGCGCAGGATATTGCGCGGGAGGTGGCACGCCAGCTTGATGAACGTGAACGCAGGCTGAAGGCAAAAGCTAGGAGTAACTACAGCGATCAGGGGGGATACGACGCATGATGATGGTGCTGGGATTGTACGTGTTTATGCTGCGCACCGTTCCGTATCAGGAACTGCAGTATCAACGCAGCTGGCGACATGCGGCAAACAGTCGGGTAAACCGACGTCCGTCTACGCAGTTTCTGGGACCGGAAAACGACATGCTGACGCTTTCCGGTGTTCTTATGCCGGAAATAACAGGCGGCAGGCTGTCGTTGCTGGCACTGGAGCAGATGGCAGAACAGGGGAAAGCATGGCCCCTGATTGAAGGCAGCGGCACGATTTACGGCATGTATGTGATTGAGGGACTGAATCAGACTAAAACGGAGTTTTTCCGCGATGGTATGCCGCGCCGGATTGAGTTCACCCTGTCGCTCAAACGGGTGGATGAATCCCTGTCCGATATGTTCGGTGATCTCAGTGCGCAGCTGAATAATTTGCAGGATACGACAACGTCTGCCTTAAGCGATATCAGTAAAACGGTGGGAGGGCTGCTGTCGTGAATTTCAGCTCTGAACTGCTTAACAAAGGCAACAAAACTCCGGCATTCAGCATCAGTATTGAGGGTAAGGATATCACCACTGTGCTGGATAACCGCCTGATGAGTCTGACGCTGACGGACAATCGGGGCTTTGAAGCGGACCAGCTTGATCTGGAGCTGGACGACGCCGACGGAAAAATCGTGCTGCCGCGCCGTGGTGCGGTCATTACGCTGGCGTTGGGCTGGAAGGGGCAGTCGCTTTTCCCGAAAGGAGCATTCACGGTGGACGAGATTGAACACACTGGCGCACCGGACCGCCTGACTATCCGGGCGCGAAGTGCTGATTTTCGTGAAACCCTGAATATCCGCCGTGAAAAATCGTGGCACAAGACCACCGTTGGGGAAGTGGTGAAGGAAATAGCTGTGCGGCACAAACTGAAGATGGCATTGGGTGAAGACCTGTCGGATAAACCTGTGGAGCATATAGACCAGACCAATGAGAGTGACGGCAGTTTTCTGATGCGGCTGGCGCGCCAGTACGGTGCTATTGCGTCGGTGAAAAATGGCAATCTGTTATTCATCCGGCAGGGACAGGGTAAAAGCGCCAGCGGTAAACCACTACCGGTTATCACTATCACACGTAAGGACGGCGACAGTCACCGCTTTACCCTGGCAGATCGCGGAGCCTACACGGGCGTAATTGCCAGCTGGTTGCATACCCGCGAACCCGCGAAGAAAGAAAGCACCACGGTGAAGCGTAAGCGCAGGACTAAGAAGCAGAAGAAAGAGCCGGAAGCGAAGCAGGGCGATTACCTGGTGGGTACAGATGAAAACGTGCTGGTACTTAATCGCACCTATGCCAACCGGAGCAACGCCGAACGGGCGGCGAAAATGCAGTGGGAACGCCTGCAACGTGGCGTTGCGTCATTCTCGCTACAACTGGCAGAAGGTCGGGCGGATCTCTACACGGAAATGCCAGTGAAAGTCAGAGGCTTTAAACAGCCGATAGATGATGCGGAATGGACTATTACCACCCTGACGCATACTGTCAATCCGGATAACGGTTTTACGACCAGTCTGGAGCTTGAAGTGAAGATTAATGATTTCGAAATGGAATGATTCTTCGTAATAGAGAACTTTTAAGTTTTCAAAATGGAATAATGCGGTATCATTATTGTGAATTTAGCAAAAATGGGGAGAACTCGAATAATGATGATTTGCCCACTGTGTGGAAGTGCCGCCCATACTCGCAGCAGTTTTCAGGTATCTTCATTGACCAAAGAGCGTTACAACCAGTGCCAGAACATTAACTGCAGCCATACTTTTGTTACCCATGAAACTTTTGTTCGTTCGATTGCAACGCCAAAAGAGTCAAATCCGGTTCAGCCGCATCCAATGAAATCAGGACAGGTGGCGCTCTCTCTTTGACTCTGCCGCCAATTTGTCGCCATCGTTAAAAAACAGTGCTTCTAACATCATGATTTTAAACGGCATAAATTTCAGGCAACAAAAAACCCATCAACCTTGAACCGAAATGGCGGGGTTGATGGGCTCCACAAAATGGGGACATCAAAGAAAAGCAGTGGCACTAATTAAGACTGATGCCCTGCGGAAAAGTTCTGCGGTTGTGCAAAAAAATTTCATTTTCAGGGCAACTTCAGTTTTATCCTAATCCTGGCCATACCATGACGATGATTGTCCCTGCCAGCGTCAGCAGGACGTTGGCGATTGCATAGGTGCCCGCATAGCCCAGCGCCGGGATGTTACTGCGAGCTGTATCACTGATGATCTCCATTGCCGGCGCGCAGGTACGTGCGCCCATCATTGCGCCGAACAACAGCGCGCGGTTCATTCGCAATACATAAGCACCGAACAAGAAACAGATAACCACGGGCACCAGACTGACAATCAATCCGGCAATCAACATCTGACCGCCAATCGCGCCCAGGCCGTTATTAATACCGCTACCGGCGCTCAGACCAACGCCTGCCATAAACACCATCAAGCCGAACTCTTTCACCATGCTTAATGCACCCTGCGGAATGTAACCGAAGGTCGGGTGGTTAGCACGCATAAAGCCCAGCATAATTCCGGCGAATAACAACCCGGCAGCGTTCCCCATGCCGAAACTGAATGTGCTGAACTGGAAGGTGATCATCCCGATCATCAGCCCAATAACAAAGAAGGCGCAGAATGCCAGCAGGTCAGTGACCTGGCTGTGAATCGAGATAAAGCCGATGCGATCGGCGATGGTTTTTACGCGGCGGGCATCGCCGCTGACTTGTAAAACGTCACCTTTGTTAAGCACGACGTTGTCATCTATCGGCATCTCAATCTGGCTACGAATGACGCGGTTAAGGAAGCAACCGTGATCGGTCAACTTCAGTTGTGCGAGACGTTTACCTACAGCGTTATGGTTTTTAACGACCACTTCTTCAGTGACGATACGCATGTCGAGAAGGTCACGATCGAAAACTTCTTTACCGTTACGGAAGCTGGGATCGAGTCGGGCATGGGCGTCGGGATAGCCTACCAACGCTATTTCATCGCCCATTTGTAGCACGGCATCACCGTCTGGATTTGCCAGAATCCCGTTACGTCGAATACGTTCAATGTAGCAGCCGGTTTGTCGATAAATACCCAGTTCACGCAGATTTTTGCCGTCGGTCCAGGCCACCAGTTCCGGGCCGACGCGATAGGCGCGGATCACCGGTAAATAAACCTTACGGTTGGCATCAGTGTCCAGGCCACGTTCGCGGGCGATTTGCTGGGCGCTGGTCTGTAAGTCCTGATGCTGCAATTTCGGCAAGTAACGCGCACCAACAATCAAACTCACCAGACCGATTAAATAGGTTAAGGCATACCCGAGGCTCAGATTATCCAGTGCCAGTGAGAGCTGCCTGCTTTCCATGCCGGAATGACGCAGTGTATCGCCAGCACCGACCAGAACCGGTGTCGACGTCATAGAGCCTGCTAACATACCGGCCGTCAGGCCAATATCCCAGCCAAACAGCTTACCTAACCCTAAGGCGATCACCAGCGCACTGCCAACCATCACCAGTGCTAACATTAGGTAATTTTTCCCATCGCGAAAAAAAATGGAAAAAAAGTTCGGTCCGGCTTCGACCCCGACGCAGAAAATAAACAGCATAAAGCCAAGATTAAGCGCATCGGTGTTAATGCTGAAATGTTGTTGGCCTAATAACAGCGATACGACTAAAACGCCAATGGAATTACCCAGTTGGATCGAACCAAGTCGTAACTTTCCGAGACATAGCCCAAGCGCGAGGACCACAAATAATAACAGAATGTAATTCCCATTTAACAATTCGGCGACGTTTATATTCACGGAGGCTAACTTCTTGTTTACTAGTAAGCTGTTGAAAGAAATGGTAATTTACGATAATGTTTTTTACCAGAATTCAGGGCGCAGATTCATTCAGCGCACCTAAACGATAGTAAAGTAACAATATATTTTACTAGTGTAATCACATTAGGTATCAACGGCTATATGAATTGCGTTGGCCTATATTAGCATGGAATGCGAAGCGGCTTTATCTTACTGAACGCCACACTGGCGAAAAATGTGTTCGATAGACGCAGTGTCAGGAGGAACGAGTGAAACATAAACAACGTTGGGCGGGGGCAATCTGCTGTTTTGTCCTCTTCATTGTGGTGTGCCTTTTTCTGGCGACGCACATGAAAGGCGCTTTTCGGGCTGCCGGGCATCCTGAAATCGGCTTGCTATTTTTCATTCTTCCTGGAGCAGTCGCCAGCTTCTTTTCACAGCGTAGAGAAGTCCTGAAACCTCTGTTTGGCGCAATGCTGGCGGCACCCTGTTCGATGCTCATTATGCGGCTGTTTTTTTCACCGACGCGCTCATTCTGGCAAGAGCTGGCATGGTTACTAAGCGCGGTGTTCTGGTGTGCGCTGGGGGCACTGTGTTTCTTATTTATCAGTAGTTTGTTTAAACCACAGCACAGAAAAAATCAGTAAAGCCCTCAACGCGAGGGCTTGTCAGACGATCAGGCGTCCAGATTTTCTTTCACCCATGCAGCAAAATCGGTATAGCCGCCGATATGTTGCTGATCGACAAAAATCTGCGGCACGGTTTCTACGGGTTTACCTGCCTTTTGTTGTAGATCTTCTTTAGTGATCCCTTCCGCACGAATATCTACATACTGATACTGAAAATCATCGCGTTCATTGCTCAATTTCTCAGCCAGATCTTTTGCACGCACACAGTAAGGGCAACCCGAACGACCAAAAATAACGGTTTGCATTATTTCTCTCCTCATAGATTTATGCCTGTAATGATCACGCTAAAATGTATTCGCTGAAAGTAGGTTTAACCTGTTGCATTAATTGCTAAAAGCTATAACTGTTAAACACAATACAGTGAAAAGTTTTAGACTGAAGGCTCACTTTGCAGAGGGAAGCGTATGCGCGCGATCGGTAAATTGCCTAAAGGCGTGTTGATACTGGAATTTATCGGAATGATGCTACTGGCGGTGGCGCTGCTGTCGGTAAGCGACTCCCTGTCGCTGCCTGAGCCATTTTCTCGGCCAGAAGTGCAGATTCTGATGATTTTTCTCGGTGTTTTGCTCATGCTTCCCGCTGCGGTGGTGGTTATTCTTCAGGTGGCAAAACGTCTTGCCCCACAGCTGATGAACCGTCCACCGCAATATTCACGTTCAGAAAGAGAAAAAGATAATGACGCCAACCATTGAACTTATTTGTGGCCATCGCTCCATTCGCCATTTCACTGATGAACCCATTTCCGAAGCGCAGCGTGAGGCGATTATTAACAGCGCCCGTGCGACGTCCAGTTCCAGTTTTTTGCAGTGCAGTAGCATTATTCGCATTACCGACAAAGCGTTACGTGAAGAACTGGTGACGCTGACCGGCGGGCAAAAACACGTAGCGCAAGCGGCGGAGTTCTGGGTGTTCTGTGCCGACTTTAACCGCCATTTACAGATCTGTCCGGATGCTCAGCTCGGCCTGGCGGAACAACTGTTGCTCGGTGTCGTTGATACGGCAATGATGGCGCAGAATGCATTAATCGCAGCGGAATCGCTGGGATTGGGCGGGGTATATATCGGCGGCCTGCGCAATAATATTGAAGCGGTGACGAAACTGCTTAAATTACCGCAGCATGTTCTGCCGCTGTTTGGGCTGTGCCTTGGCTGGCCTGCGGATAATCCGGATCTTAAGCCGCGTTTACCGGCCTCCATTTTGGTGCATGAAAACAGCTATCAACCGCTGGATAAAGGCGCACTGGCGCAGTATGACGAGCAACTGGCGGAATATTACCTCACCCGTGGCAGCAATAATCGCCGGGATACCTGGAGCGATCATATCCGCCGAACAATCATTAAAGAAAGCCGCCCATTTATTCTGGATTATTTGCACAAACAGGGTTGGGCGACGCGCTAAAACCGCCACGTCGATGTATGATACGCGGGCTTTTGACCAGGTCTGACAGAGAGGTGCAGGGTGAAAATTGCCATATTGTCCCGGGATGGAACGCTCTATTCGTGTAAGCGGCTGCGTGAAGCCGCTATACAGCGCGGTCACCTGGTTGAAATTCTTGATCCGCTTTCTTGCTACATGAACATAAATCCTGCGGCGTCTTCTATTCACTACAAAGGCCGCAAGTTACCCCATTTTGACGCAGTGATCCCGCGTATTGGCACCGCCATTACCTTTTATGGGACGGCGGCACTGCGCCAGTTCGAGATGCTGGGGAGCTATCCGCTCAATGAGTCGGTCGCCATTGCCCGGGCGCGTGACAAATTGCGTTCCATGCAACTGCTGGCGCGTCAGGGCATCGACCTGCCTGTCACGGGCATTGCGCATTCGCCGGATGATACCAGCGATTTAATCGACATGGTCGGTGGTGCGCCGCTGGTGGTCAAGTTGGTTGAAGGCACGCAGGGAATTGGCGTCGTGCTGGCGGAGACGCGTCAGGCGGCGGAAAGCGTGATTGACGCTTTCCGCGGTCTGAACGCGCATATTCTGGTGCAGGAATATATCAAAGAGGCGCAAGGGTGCGATATCCGCTGTCTGGTTGTTGGCGATGAAGTGGTCGCTGCGATTGAACGGCGGGCGAAAGAGGGCGATTTTCGTTCCAATTTGCATCGTGGCGGCGCGGCAAGCGTCGCCAGTATCACACCACAGGAGCGTGAAATCGCGATAAAAGCCGCGCGAACGATGGCGCTGGACGTTGCTGGTGTGGATATTCTGCGTGCTAATCGCGGGCCGTTGGTGATGGAGGTGAATGCGTCGCCGGGGCTGGAAGGAATAGAAAAAACCACCGGTATCGACATCGCGGGTAAAATGATCCGCTGGATCGAACGCCACGCTACGACAGAATATTGCCTGAAAACGGGTGGTTAGTCGCAATCACATTACTGATCATGGTTTTGCCTGCGCTTTTTGCGTAAGCTGTGCCGGTCTTTTTATCGAAAGAGGTTGTACAAAATTATGACATCGCTGGTCGTTCCTGGTCTGGATACGCTGCGTCAATGGCTCGATGACCTGGGGATGAGTTTTTTTGAATGTGATAACTGTCAGGCTCTGCATCTGCCCCATATGCAGAATTTCGACGGTGTCTTTGATGCCAAAATCGATCTGATCGATAACACGATCCTGTTTTCTGCCATGGCGGAAGTCCGACCTTCAGCCGTATTGCCGCTGGCGGCGGATTTATCTGCCATCAATGCCAGTTCGCTGACCGTGAAAGCATTTCTTGATATGCAGGATGATAATCTGCCAAAGCTGGTGGTTTGCCAGTCTTTATCCGTTATGCAGGGCGTAACCTATGAGCAGTTTGCATGGTTCGTGCGTCAGAGCGAAGAGCAGATTTCGATGGTCATTCTTGAAGCTAATGCCCATCAACTGCTGTTACCGACTGATGATGAAGGGCAAAACAACGTTACCGAAAACTATTTCCTCCACTGATAACTCCTTTCGAGCACGCAGTCGCTGGTGCAGTGGCTGCGCGCTGCAAAATTATCTGCTGTTTTTAACCTTTTCTTAAAGATTATTTCACTTCTCTTGTGTCGATTTGGCTTTATCACATAGAGCAAATATGCATAAAAATTTGTTAAATACCGTTTTTTAATCCGAGCTATAGTCTCAAACCCTGGCTAAAGTTATTCTTGCGATGCTTTTATATAGCGAGCAGTGCTGGCCGGGAGAAAGTTCTCTTTTCTTACACCGCGCCGATAAAAAATATGCACGTTTATTGCATATCTTTCAGTGTGACAACTTTTGTTCGTTTGTTAACGAACTTTCAGAAGGAAAGAGATATGACCGCCTTAAATAAAAAATGGCTATCGGGTCTGGTTGCGGGTGCTCTGATGGCCGTCTCTGTCGGCACGCTCGCGGCTGAACAAAAAACACTCCACATTTATAACTGGTCTGATTATATCGCCCCGGACACGGTGGCCAATTTTGAAAAAGAAACCGGTATTAAAGTCGTCTACGATGTTTTCGACTCTAACGAAGTACTGGAAGGCAAATTAATGGCCGGGAGTACCGGCTTTGATCTGGTGGTTCCATCTGCCAGCTTTCTGGAGCGCCAGTTGACTGCGGGAGTTTTCCAGCCGCTGGACAAAAGCAAATTGCCGGAGTGGAAGAATCTCGACCCGGAACTGCTGAAGCTGGTCGCCAAACACGATCCCGACAATAAATTTGCTATGCCCTATATGTGGGCGACGACCGGGATTGGCTATAACGTTGATAAAGTTAAAGCGGTGCTGGGCGAAAACGCGCCCGTCGATAGCTGGGACTTGATCCTCAAACCTGAAAATCTGGAAAAACTGAAAAGCTGCGGTGTCTCTTTCCTGGATGCGCCAGAAGAAGTTTTTGCTACCGTGTTGAATTATCTCGGCAAAGATCCCAACAGCACTAAAGCGGATGATTACACCGGACCGGCAACAGATCTGCTGTTAAAGCTGCGCCCGAACATTCGTTATTTCCATTCATCTCAATACATTAACGACCTGGCGAATGGTGACATCTGCGTGGCGATTGGTTGGGCAGGTGATGTCTGGCAGGCGTCAAACCGCGCGAAGGAAGCGAAGAATGGCGTGAATGTCTCGTTCTCGATTCCAAAAGAAGGGGCGATGGCGTTCTTTGATGTATTCGCCATGCCTGCCGATGCCAAAAATAAAGACGAAGCCTATCAGTTCCTGAATTACCTGCTGCGTCCGGATGTGGTGGCACATATCTCTGACCATGTGTTCTATGCTAACGCCAATAAAGCAGCCACGCCGCTGGTGAGTGCGGAAGTTCGTGATAACCCGGGTATTTATCCGCCTGCGGATGTCCGTGCGAAGCTGTTCACTCTGAAAGTGCAGGACCCGAAAATCGACCGTGTGCGCACCCGCGCGTGGACCAAAGTGAAGAGCGGAAAATAATCCGCAGTCGTAGATGCCGGACGGGTGCACCACACACGCCGGCAATTCGCACCATCATGGTGCGCTTGCACACATTCAATGCCGGAGAGCAGCCGTGAATGACGCTATCCCTCGCCCGCAGGCGAAAACCCGTAAGGCGCTGACGCCGCTATTAGAAATCCGCAACCTCACCAAATCCTACGATGGTCAACATGCGGTGGATGATGTCAGCCTGACTATCTACAAAGGTGAAATCTTCGCGCTGCTGGGCGCATCCGGCTGTGGCAAGTCCACGCTGCTGCGTATGCTGGCAGGTTTCGAACAACCTTCTGCCGGACAGATAATGCTTGATGGCGTCGATTTGTCACAGGTTCCGCCTTACCTGCGCCCCATCAATATGATGTTTCAGTCTTACGCGCTGTTTCCGCATATGACCGTGGAACAGAACATCGCTTTTGGCCTGAAACAGGACAAACTACCGAAAGCGGAAATTGCCAGTCGGGTCAATGAGATGCTCGGCCTGGTGCACATGCAGGAGTTCGCCAAACGCAAACCGCATCAGCTTTCCGGTGGTCAGCGACAGCGTGTGGCCCTGGCCCGAAGCCTTGCCAAACGCCCGAAACTATTACTGCTCGATGAGCCGATGGGCGCGCTGGATAAAAAGCTGCGTGACCGGATGCAGCTTGAAGTGGTGGATATTCTGGAGCGCGTCGGTGTGACTTGTGTGATGGTCACCCACGATCAGGAAGAGGCGATGACCATGGCGGGGCGTATCGCCATTATGAATCGCGGGAAATTTGTCCAGATTGGCGAGCCGGAAGAGATCTACGAGCATCCAACTACCCGCTACAGCGCTGAATTTATCGGTTCGGTTAATGTCTTTGAAGGTGTACTCAAAGAGCGTCAGGAAGATGGCTTGGTGCTTGATTCGCCGGGGCTGGTGCATCCACTGAAAGTCGATGCGGATGCTTCAGTGGTCGATAACGTGCCGGTACACGTAGCGCTGCGCCCGGAAAAAATCATGCTTTGCGAAGAGCCGCCCGCCAATGGTTGTAACTTCGCGGTGGGGGAGGTGATACACATTGCCTATCTCGGCGATCTTTCGGTGTATCACGTTCGACTGAAAAGTGGGCAGATGATCAGCGCCCAGCTACAAAACGCCCATCGTCATCGTAAAGGGTTACCGACCTGGGGCGACGAAGTGCGTTTGTGCTGGGAAGTGGACAGCTGTGTGGTGCTGACGGTTTAAGGAGCAAAGATGAGTACACTTGAACCTGCTGCCCAGTCGAAACCGCCGGGCGGATTTAAGCTGTGGTTGTCGCAGCTGCAAATGAAGCATGGGCGCAAACTGGTCATTGCGTTGCCATATATCTGGTTGATCTTGCTGTTTCTGCTGCCATTTCTGATTGTCTTTAAAATAAGCCTGGGAGAGATGGCGCGCGCTATTCCACCTTATACCGAGCTGATGGAGTGGGCTGACGGGCAACTTTCCATCACTCTTAATCTCGGTAATTTTCTGCAACTGACCGACGATCCGCTCTATTTTGATGCTTATCTCCAGTCGTTACAGGTGGCGGCGATTTCGACTATTTGCTGTTTACTGATCGGCTATCCGCTGGCGTGGGCGGTGGCGCACAGTAAGCCTTCGACCCGTAATATTTTATTACTACTGGTGATCCTGCCGTCGTGGACCTCGTTTCTGATCCGCGTTTATGCCTGGATGGGAATATTAAAAAACAACGGTGTGCTGAATAATTTTCTGCTGTGGCTGGGGGTTATCGATCAACCGCTGACCATTCTGCATACCAATCTGGCCGTTTATATCGGCATTGTTTACGCTTACGTGCCGTTTATGGTACTGCCGATTTATACCGCGTTGATTCGTATTGATTATTCGCTGGTGGAAGCAGCGCTGGATCTCGGTGCACGACCGCTGAAAACGTTCTTTACTGTGATCGTGCCGCTGACTAAAGGTGGGATTATTGCCGGATCGATGCTGGTGTTTATCCCGGCTGTGGGCGAGTTTGTGATCCCGGAACTGCTCGGTGGCCCGGACAGCATCATGATCGGGCGCGTGCTGTGGCAGGAGTTCTTTAACAACCGCGACTGGCCGGTGGCCTCGGCGGTAGCGATCATCATGTTGCTGCTGCTAATTGTGCCGATAATGTGGTTTCACAAACACCAGCAAAAAAGCGTGGGAGAACACGGATGAATAATTTACCGGTAGTTCGTTCGCCCTGGCGGATTGTGATTTTGCTGTTGGGCTTCACCTTTCTCTACGCGCCAATGCTGATGCTGGTGATCTATTCATTCAACAGCTCGAAACTGGTGACGGTGTGGGCCGGCTGGTCAACGCGCTGGTATGGTGAGTTATTGCGCGATGACGCGATGATGAGTGCGGTTGGTTTAAGCCTGACAATTGCTGCCTGTGCGGCAACGGCGGCGGCGATCCTCGGGACTATTGCGGCGGTGGTGCTGGTGCGCTTTGGCAGGTTTCGCGGATCAAATGGCTTTGCCTTTATGATCACCGCGCCGCTGGTGATGCCAGATGTCATCACGGGCTTGTCGCTGTTGTTGTTATTCGTCGCGCTTGCTCATGCCATTGGCTGGCCTGCGGACCGCGGGATGCTTACCATCTGGCTGGCGCATGTCACGTTCTGTACGGCTTATGTGGCAGTCGTTATTTCGTCGCGTCTGCGGGAACTGGATAGCTCGATAGAAGAAGCAGCGATGGATCTCGGTGCGACGCCGCTGAAAGTATTTTTCGTCATTACGCTACCGATGATCATGCCCGCGATCATTTCTGGCTGGTTACTGGCTTTTACTTTGTCGCTTGATGATCTGGTGATCGCCAGCTTTGTTTCTGGGCCGGGAGCCACCACGTTACCGATGCTGGTCTTTTCCAGCGTGCGGATGGGGGTGAATCCGGAAATCAACGCCCTTGCAACGTTAATTCTCGGTGCGGTCGGAATTGTCGGATTTATCGCCTGGTATCTGATGGCTCGCGCAGAAAAACAGCGGATACGCGATATCCAGCGTGCAAGACGTGGCTGAAGACACTAAAATTTGCCAACCTGGCTACATAATGCCGCGCATGCCGCGGCATTGTTTTCATGGAAGACGAAACGTTGGGATTTTTTAAGAAAACATCTTCATCTCATGCTCGCCTGAATGTGCCTGCGCTGGTGCAGGTAGCGGCGCTCGCCATTATTATGATCCGTGGCCTCGACGTGCTGATGATTTTCAATACGCTGGGCGTGCGCGGTATTGGCGAGTTCATTCATCGCAGCGTACAAACCTGGAGCTTAACGCTGGTCTTTTTAAGCAGTCTGGTGCTGGTTTTTATCGAGATCTGGTGTGCGTTTTCACTGGTGAAAGGGCGTCGCTGGGCGCGCTGGCTATATCTGCTGACACAAATCACCGCCGCAAGTTACTTGTGGGCGGCTTCGCTGGGGTATGGTTATCCGGAGCTGTTCAGCATTCCCGGTGAATCAAAACGTGAAATCTTCCATAGCCTGATGCTGCAGAAGCTGCCGGATATGCTCATCCTGATGCTGCTGTTCGTTCCCTCGACCAGTCGGCGGTTCTTCCAGTTGCAATAATGTGTATAATCGTCGCCCCTGATGATGTGAAGGTCAATGTATGCAGTGCGCACTTTACGACGCGGGTCGCTGTCGTTCCTGTCAGTGGATAACGCAGCCGATTCCAGAGCAACTCTCCGCTAAAACCGCCGATCTTAAAAATCTGCTCGCCGACTTTCCGGTTGAGGAATGGTGCGCGCCGGTGTCAGGCCCGGAACAAGGGTTTCGTAATAAAGCCAAAATGGTGGTGAGTGGTAGCGTTGAAAAACCACTGCTCGGTATGCTGCATCGAGACGGCACACCGGAAGACCTTTGTGACTGCCCGCTTTATCCTGCCTCATTTGCGCCCGTTTTTTCGGCGCTAAAACCGTTTATCGCCCGAGCGGGGTTAACGCCCTACAACGTGGCGCGTAAGCGTGGCGAACTGAAATACATTTTGCTGACTGAAAGCCAGAGCGATGGCGGCATGATGCTGCGTTTTGTGTTGCGTTCCGAAACCAAACTGGCGCAACTGCGTAAGGCGCTACCGTGGTTACAGGAACAACTACCGCAGCTAAAAGTTATTACCGTCAATATTCAGCCGGTACATATGGCGATTATGGAAGGGGAGACGGAGATCTACCTGACCGAACAACAGGCACTGGCGGAGCGTTTTAACGATGTGCCGCTGTGGGTCCGTCCGCAAAGTTTCTTCCAGACTAATCCGGCGGTCGCCAGCCAGCTGTACGCTACCGCGCGCGACTGGGTACGACAGCTGCCGGTTAAACATATGTGGGATCTGTTCTGTGGCGTGGGGGGCTTTGGTTTACACTGCGCGACGCCTGACATGCAGTTAACCGGGATCGAAATTGCGCCAGAGGCCATTGCCTGTGCAAAGCAGTCAGCCGCTGAACTGGGCTTAACGCGTTTGCAATTTCAGGCGCTGGACTCCACTCAGTTTGCCACTGCTCAGGGGGAGGTGCCGGAGCTGGTGCTGGTTAACCCGCCGCGCCGCGGCATTGGTAAACCGCTGTGTGATTATCTCTCAACGATGGCACCGCGTTTTATCATCTACTCCAGCTGTAACGCCCAAACCATGGCGAAAGATGTCCGAGAACTGCCTGGTTACCGCATCGAACGGGTACAGCTTTTTGATATGTTCCCGCACACCGCGCACTATGAAGTGCTGACGCTGCTGGTGAAGCAATAAAAAAGCCGCAGGTGCGGCTTCAGATTGCTGACAAAGTGCGCGTTGTTTATGCCGGATGCGGCGTAAACGCCTTATCCGGCCTACAAAAGCGTGCAAATTCAATACATTGCATGGGCCATGTAGGCCTGATAAGCGTAGCGCATCAGGCAATTTTACCTTTGTCATCAGTCTCAAGCCGCGGTTGCGGCTTTCTGAATCTTACTGCGGGAACCACTGGTCATTGATTTTCTGATATGTACCGTCAGCTTTAATTGCTGCTAGCGCGTTATTCAGTTTTTCCAGCAGAGCTTTGTTATCCGGACGTACAGCGATGCCCAGACCGGTGCCGAAGTATTGCGGATCGGTCACTTTTTCAGTAGCAACGCCCAGTTGCGGATTGGTTTTCAGCCATTCGTTTACCACCGCTGTGTCACCAAATACCCCATCAATACGACCATTTTTCAGATCGATAAAGGCATTCTGATAACTGTCATAGGAGACAGTTTTCACTTCGGGGTGCTGATCCTGAATATATTTCTGGTGCGTGGTGCCGTTTTCCATCCCAATACGTTTGCCTTTCAGATCGGCAAACGTTTTGTAGGTATCTTTTTTGGCAATCACGACGGCTGAGTTTTCATAGTAGGGCGTGGTAAACGATACCTGCTTGCTACGCTCGGGCGTGATATCCATACCGGAGATTACGGCGTCATATTTTCTGAATTTCAGTGACGGGATCAGGCTGTCGAACGCGTGATTAGTAAAAGTACATTCTGCCTGCATTTGTTTGCACAAGGCTTTTGCCAGATCGATATCAAAGCCGACAATCTCATTATTAGCACCTATAGATTCAAAGGGGGGATAGGTGGCTGAAACGCCAAAATTGATTTTCTCTGCGGCAGAAGCACCGAAAGTAAAGGAAGCAAGTAAAGCGGCAAGAACTAACTTTTTCATGATGGAACTCCCGTCTGTCAATCTTATGATTTTTGGCCGTGTCTGCGGCATGGGATAACAATGCCATCAAGTGAATTTATATGCAATAAACATGATTAAATAATTTAAATGAAATAAAAAAGACGGACAACTTAGTGGGTTGTCCGTCTTCATTATAAGAATGTATGCACTATGTAGGCCGGATAAGGCGTCCCCGCCGCATCCGGCACAGGCACCGTGCTGATGTCTGATGCGACGCTGGCGCGTCTTATCAGACCTACAAAACCCCCCGGCGAATGTACGCAGCCACATTAATTTCGCCGTTCGAATGCCAGCGCTTTGCGCTCGATCAGACGCATCATCAGCGTCAGCAGGCCGTTAACGACCAGGTAAATAATCCCTGCCGCACCGAACACCATTACATCGTAGGTGCGTCCGTACAACAACTGGCTGTATCCCATCACTTCCATCAGCGTAATGGTGTATGCCAGAGAGGTACTTTTGAATACCAGCACCACTTCGTTGGAATAAGAAGAGAGCGAGCGTTTAAAGGCATACGGCAGCAGGATCGCCAGCGTATCTTTTTTGCTCATTCCCAGGGCGCTACAGGACTGCCACTGACCTTCCGGGATCGCACGAATTGCACCGTAAAACAGCTGCGTGGTATACGCCGCACTATTCAGCGACAACGCAATCAGCGCACATAACCACGGTTCTGACAACAAATGCCACAGTGCCGGATACTCCTGCAAAGTCGGAAACTGGCCCGGCCCGTAATAAATCAGGAAGATCTGCACCAGCAGCGGCGTACCGGTAAACAGCGTGATATAACCCCGCACCAGCCACACCAGCACCGGCGTTTTCAGCGTCAGGATGATGGTAAAAATCAATGCCAGAATCAGTGCCACAATCAGCGAGGCAACGGTTAGCGTCAGGCTGGTGTGTAGCCCTTTCATCAGTTCGGGTAAATACTCAAACATTAGCTGGGCCTCCGCTCAAAACGTGTCGCGCGCAGGTCAATGCGTTTGAGAATGTACTGACTGAGCAGGGTGATCACCAGGTAAATCGCCGCCGCCACAATGTACCAGGTAAATGGTTCCTGGGTACGAGTAGCGATGCTTTTTGTTTGCAGCATTAAATCATTCACACTAATCAAACTGACCAGCGCGGTATCTTTCAGCAGCACCAGCCACTGGTTACCGAGGCCAGGCAGCGCATGACGCCACATCTGCGGCATCACCAGACGGAAAAAGATAGCCGATTTCGACAGCCCCAGCGCCTGACCAGACTCCCACTGACCCACCGGCACCGCTTTCAACGCGCCCCGAAGCGTTTGCGAGGCATAGGCGGCATACAGCAGTGACAGAGCGATGACACCACAAAGGAACGGGCTAACGTCGAAGTTCTCAATGTCCATCTGCACTGGGATCTGCACGAACCCAAGATTGATAGTGAAGCCATCCGAAAGCGTCAGCAGCAGCTGCGAGGAGCCAAAATAGATAAACAGCACCACCAGAATTTCTGGCAGGCCACGCAGAATGGTTACCAGCGCTGAACCTGCCCACGCGACGGGACGCTGCAACAGGCCGAGGCCCAGCCGGAGCCGCAGCCGTGGAATGGGATTGACGGCCTTTTGAACAACAAGCCCATTATGCCGGAGGCCACCCCCACGGAACGGGCCAACGCTCTGATCGACTGGGCCGAGCGTGACGGACAGCGCATGGGCAACGAGGAACGCCGGTTGATCGTGGAGTACGCCGAGGCCGTGGACAACACAGACAAGGTGATTGCCCTTATCAATGAGTTTTGCGAACATGGCTATGAAATGCAGCACGGCCATGTGGACGAGCTGGTGAAAAGCCGGATTGACCGGGAAATCGCAGAGGCCAAGGCCGCACAGCAGCCCACCCTTGACCCCGCGGCAGAGCCGGTTGTGACGATCCTTTTCACCGAAAGCCCCGATCTGGAAATGGGCCAGCAAATGCCGCTGCATGAGGCCGACGCCCTGTTTGCCCGGCTGGACGCAGAACATCGGGGCGGCGGCTACTATGATAAGACCGACTTCCGCATTGATTTCACATTCCAAGGAGAGCCGCACAGCTATTCCGGGCGGCAGGATTTTGGCGACCGGGACGGTTCCCTGATTGAGCATATCCGGGAGTATCAGACCTTTTATCTGAACGATGAAAAATGGAAAGACCATCTGACCCGGCAGGGCGGCCCGGAGGCATGGGCGGAGGATCACGCCAGCCGGGAAGCCTTTCTCACCGAGATCATCCCCTACATGGAGCTGCATTGCAACCTGTCCCGGCTGGAACAGAAGGCGCAGACCCGTTTGGCGTCCAGCGACACCCTGACGCCGGAGGAAACCGCCTACTATGGGGCGCTGGTGGACTACGCTATGGAGTGCCGTCCACTGCTCAACCACGGAGAGCCTTTGTGATCCCGGCGTCCTTGATGGCCTTTGCCGCAGCCTCGTACAAAATGAGCTGGCTTTCATGTTCGCGCCAGAACGCGGCCTTGTCTTTGGCCTTGCGGTATTCCAGCACCACGGGCCGGAGCTGCTTGTAGGTGGTGAGGTTCTTTATCAGCACCGCCATGTTCCCAAGACGATGTTCCACATCTTTGAGGGACGCAGCCGCCTCGTCGTTGGCCGCGCTGATCTCCGCGACCTTGCTTTCCAGCTCGGCATATTGCTCTATGCCATGCTCGGTAAGGAAGTTGATTGTCTTTGCGGCCTGCTTCAAATTTTGGAGCTTCGCCCAACGTGCATAGCCCGCGCTCTGCTGGGCCTTGATGTTGTTCTCCAAGTCGATCCGCAGGGTGATACCCTTGCGCTGCCGGTTCGGGCCTCTGTCCACGGCCAGCCCCTTGATCCGGCGGGTGATGGCTTCCTCGGTATAGTTCTCACCCAGCGTCTTGCAGCGGGTGAAGCGTTCCTGTCCGTGGGCGCGGAACGAGATAAATTTGCCCTGCTTGATCTCATAGCCCTGCGCCGCCATGAGCCGGAGAAAATCGTCAAAGTCTTTGGCCTGCGGGATTACGGCGTCGATGGCAGCTTTCAGTTTGGCTTTCCAGCTCTTACCCTTGCGCCCGGCATCCCATTCCGCATAGCTCTTGCCTTTATCCCGGCTGGCCTGTACCACCGACAAACCGTGTTCCCGGCACAGCCGGTCACTGGTGCGCCGGATATAGGCGTAGCTCTGCCGATTAGAATTGTACTTGCGGTGGTTTACCATATCCACAGCACAGAAAATCAGGTGATTGTGGACGTGGCCCTTGACGATGTGGGTTGTCAGCACATAGGAGTATTTGCCTTGCAGCACTTCGTCGGCAAGCTGCTTGCCGATCTCATGGGCCTGTTCCGGCGTGGCCTCGCCGGGGGCAAAGGATTGGATCAGGTGGTGGGCCAGATTGTTGCCTTTCTGGATCGCCTGCGCCAGCAGCATTTCAAATTCTATGTCCGCTGTTTCATAGGAGCAGCCAACGGAGGACACCAGCATTTTGCCCTCGGTCTTGTCCGGGTTCTCGATGTAGTCCAGCGCCTTTTTCAGCGTTGACTTGA
>ERZ773112.408-NODE-408-length-29296-cov-4.410041_pt1 | contig 29296 bp, 48 predicted proteins | sample MGYA00580566_ERZ773112 | MGnify/ENA primary metagenome ERZ773112 (study PRJEB29015, sample SAMEA2737842) | human gut metagenome | biome: human gut; feature: human-associated habitat; material: faeces | place: China | collected 2012 ... | reverse complement strand
GCGGTTCATACGGCGGATCACAAAAAATCACATCGTCTTCACCAGCCGCCTCGATGACGCTAGCAAAGTCTCCTGATACAAAGGAAGTGTTTTTGAGTACGTCATCAGCCAAAAATGCCTCCATCTCTGCATGTGGGAAGTAGGGCGCTTTGTATTTGCCATACCCCACGTTGAACTCGCCATTTTGGTTGTACCGCGTTACGCCATTAAAACAGTGACGATTAAGGTACAAAAATGCGGCAGCATGATGTAGCTGGTCATATTTTCCTCTGTTAAATGCCTCACGCACTTCGAGGTAAGCGTCAGCGTTGTTGTAATTTTTGAAAAAACTATATGACAGCGTGACGAGCGAATGTCCTTCTCGCTGCAATGTCTGATAGAAGTTAATCAGGTCACCGTTAATATCATTAAGCAGGTTGTGGCGAAATCCTGCATTCGTAAATACGGAACCGCCACCAACGAATGGTTCTATTAACCGCTTACCGTGTGGTAGATGCTCAAGCACTGTAGGCAATTCTGAGAATTTACCACCTACCCATTTGAATATCGGACGCTCATATTCATCCGGAGTCCGAATGGTGCGCATATAGCTAATTTCAGCCATCGTATCCTGTTTTTCTATGGCTATGCTTGCTATAGATTTACTCATAGAGCACCCCCTTATTCGCTTCGAAAACTGCCTTTGCGAATCCATGTGGAGTAGCACTTCGGAAATTAGCCCTGTCAGGCCCTGGTGGCGCGGCATGGATTCTGTTATCTGGCTTGCCTAATGATTCGTCCATTAGGGCATCAGGCATGACAAAGCCCTGGCCGCTCCAGAGGCATGTTTTTTTGGTGTAGTTATCTTCCTGACAATATGCAGTGAAGAAGTAAGGGTGAAAGATGTGATCTGGCTTACGCCAGAATGTCGATATTTTGCTGACCGGATTTTCAATCATGTACGGACAACCGATCATCTTTGCAATGTCATAACACTGCCAGACAACCTGCATTGCTTTGAACTGGAAAACCGGATCTTTATTAGCCTTGTCCGAAAACCAGCGCGCGCCGGAAACAGCCAGGTCAGTACACGGTGGGAACCCGGCCAGAAACACGATGCGCTGCAAATTCTTACGGAGAAAAGCGTATACTTCATCGCTATCGATGATCGCACTAATACGCGTCAGAACGGCACCTGATTGCATCCGCTCGTCACTGGTCGATAAGTGCTGTGGATCGACGATAGCGGCATCGACACCGTATTCCAGCCAGGGGGCAACCATTGCCCCCGTAAAATCACAAAGACTCACAACAAGCGGTCGGTTATTATCGTTCTGCTTCACCGCCAATGGCCTCCACCAGCGCGTTAAACAGTGCAGATAATTCGCCCGTAAAGAGCACGAAATCAGCATCAAATCGTTGTGCTACATCCTCCCGGTCGATATCGTCGTTCTGGTCATAGAGATCATCACAGAATGTCAGGGCTTTGATACTCATATCATCGTTGACTCTGAACGACGCACGGTCCATCCAGTTAATTGCAACGGTCGTAGCTACTTTCCCCGCCTCAATGTGAGACATAATCTCGTCGGACTGTAGATCAACTTTGTTGCAGCGAACGGCACCACCATTATCGAGCAGACCCTTTAATGTGGCGTCTTCACCTGCTGTAAATCCGGCAGGGAAGCCGCTTTTAAACCACTCGGTCATTGTAATTTCCAGCGGTTCGCGTGGTGTGAATGGAATGACAGGCAGGCTGCCGAGCGACTTTCGCAATAAAGCCAGCTGGTCCTCTGCCTTTTTGGCGCTGCTTGCCTCAACGAATACCAGATGGTTGCTGCGGTCGATCAGGATTTTGGCGAGTGATTTTCTCGTGAACGCGCGAGGCAAAAGTGAATGCAGGACTTCATCTTTAAGACTGTCTCTTTCCGTTTTCTTCAGCTTGCGGGCTTGCTCTTCTTCGAGTTTCAGGACTTTTTTCTGCAACTCTTCCTTGAGCACCTGCGAGGGGAGAATTTTTTCTTCTCGCTTATGCTGTATTAGCAGAAAACCCTGGTATTCATGGGTGAGGTTGTCACCAAGAACAGGTGTCCAACCGACTTTAGCTGTGTCCTGAGAACCGCAAGGAGTAAACACGAATTTGCTAAGAGCATCGGATACTTCTGCGGCACTCCAGTTAACTTCACGTGAAAGACGATAGATGAAGATGTTTTTGAAAGCGACTGATCTCATGTTTCACCAATTGTGTTAGAAAATTCTATTCAATTATCTAACACAATTGGATGTGTTTTCTATCCCTTCTTGAAATCAAAGTTGCTTGCGATAGCCTGGAAGGTGCCTCCAGCCTTGAAATCAATATTTTCGTCGGCTGTCACAGTAATGTTTTTGCCATTAACGCTGATGTTATCGGCTGATTTGACGTTAACACTCCCTCCCGCATTCACTACTACATCAGCCGGACCAATGATGTATATCTGCCCTGATTCATTCATTCCAATCCTTGAGCCTGCTGCCGTATTCGCTATTTCATATCCACCGCCAGCCGTTCGCACTTCGAGCACATTGTTGCGGTGAATCACGAAATCTTTTGTCGCCGAAAATTGCGGGCGGGGAGGCGCTCCGTCTACTTCTGGTGGCGTCCAGCCGCTACCATTGCCTGACGCCTCCGGCGCGACGTTTGGTACTCCGCCAGGCGCATCCTGAGCTGCGCCAACTATCATTGGGCGTCTGGTATCAATTCGACCATTAACATCCAGATAAGGAAACTCTACCCATACCAGGTCGCCTTTTACTGTAGGTACAAACGCGTTACCTATGGGTAACAGGTATTCTGCCCAGGGTAGATCGTCATCAGGAACGCCATTCCAGTCTGGTAAAACACGGACCTGAGCACGCATAAGCCCTGCCGGGTGCACAGTTCCAACAATTTGCGCTCTACGCTTCATTTGTTCGGCACTCCTAATATCATTCGTGTTGTGTAGCCTACGCGGTCTTCAAAGTGCGCAACATTTTTTACTATCAGCTTGCGGGGCATTGATTCATCAATGCGGTTTTCCTGGTCATAGCGGTATACGATAATCTCTATTACCATTCCCGGTTTTATATCCGGATTGCCTGCGACTTCTATATCCATTTTGGGGACGAGAGACAGCTGCATATTGCGAAGAGTTTCCATATCAGAGTCGGATATATAACGCACTGGGAGTGAGCTATCGCCATATTCGACGTAGCCATCGGTCATGGAATACCCAACAAAACGATATTGATTCTTTGCTGTTGTCGCATGTTCCTGTTGGAGTAGGCGCATTTTGGACAAAGTGTATTCTGCTTTAGGGTTATTCCCCTCGTAGGTAAATGATGGCGTTTGCTTCATCAGATCAGCCAGGGTGTAAAAGTTAAATTCCCCACGGCATACCCAACATAATGCACCTTTGTCTCGCGCTATCTGCGAGAGCATTTTTGACGGTTTGTCACCGGCATTCAGATGATATGTAACTGCGCGTTTTAGCACGCTGCTGGTAATTTTAAGCTTGCCGGAATATGCCTTGAATATAGCGTCTGGTGTTTTGTTGGTATGTAAATTTGTGCGCGGGGAGGGGATCTTAAACCTGCGCACGTCTTCACTGACAGCAATAACGGTAACAACATCACCAGCCAGCATTGCAGACGTAACAAAGAAATCTGTTTTAAAAGTGCCTGCATTACCGTTTGGATCGCCCATTTCAGCCACCAGCGATGCACCGTATTTTGCTTTCCAGTCATCAATTACGGTGCCGGTAGCGTCATGAATTTCCAGTTTTAGCAAAGGGGCTTTGAGGCTGGTTTTTTCTACATATACTGCGGTAAAAATCCAGTCTCGTGGCACTTTGTTATCGTTAATGAGCACTGACTGTAGAAAATATTGTTGTAACTCCTGGGCCACTTATCACCCCATAGATATCGAGGTTTCGGTAATAATACGTTTTGCGTCCAACTCCCATGCTGTGATCACGTCTGCAATCACACTTATCGGCGCTTGTGTGGCATAAATACGCTCTTCTCCAATTGGTGCTGAAACATCCGTAAAGCCGACTTCTTTGGCATCCTGTATCGAGCAAATCAGCGGGACCGGGACACGAACAAGGTGAGTGGTTGCTTCAAATTGTGTACCTGTCATCAGGCGAAGCCGTGCGCCCAGCGAATTACACATCAGACTCATGGTCGCTTTATCAGTTGCCATTAACGTAACGTCATACGTCAGAATGGCCTGGGTGTATTCCAGTTCTGCTAAAGGCATTCCGGTATCCGGTTCGCAAAAACTGGCTACTTTTTTGCGGTCAATCTGCTGATCATCGTTGATATAATTGATATCCATAGTGCGTGAGATATTGACCAGGGGGAGAGCATCCCGGTTAATGTTCTGGTTTTCAGGTTTTCTCCCTTGCCCGGCATTTGCGCGACGTACTGCTTTAAGAAACTCGATCGCATTGTCGAAACGGGCCACATAGACACGCTCTGCTGGTGGACGATTCAGGAATGACGCAAAGCGTTTTTCTTCCGGCGCGGGGGCCACAAGTAAGATATCAGAAAAAATGTTGCTGATTAGCGTCGCAAACGCGTTATCCACGTTTTCAAAGCCCGTGGTCTGGAATTTTCCTGTGCGTGAGGTTTGCCATTCACCTGTTCGCGCCAGGAGGGTTTTATTTGAAGTCATTCGATCACTCCGTTTTGAGTCGTATCAAAATTCCTGGCAGGTATGCAGTAGTAAAGCGAACCAACATGCTGTGTGCCGTAGCTAAAAATACGGTGCACGTACCACCAGCGGCGGGCTACGCCGTTTACCATCTCTTCATTCCATTCAAGAATTGAGCCGACGGGGACGTTATTTGCTGCAATACGCAGAATCAGAACATCATCGGTTAAGCCATCCTGCTCACCGTCTGCGTCAATCGCATGGAAAGAGTCACGCCCGTCAGGGTTATCCAGCACATAAACGATTTCAGGTTCCTGGTAAGTCAGTTCGCGTTGGTTGTTATCCAGTTCAGTGAATGACTCTTCTCCTGTTTCGTCGCTGACTACCCCATATGTGCCAACATCTGGTCGATATAAGAGAGCCTGAAACGCGTCTGGGCTGGATTCAATAATCAGCATCCAGTCTGCGCGGATTTGGTCATTAAAGGCTTTATGCCCGTTATAGCGTGCTTTTAGCTGTGGAGTTGGTTCTCTGCCAGCCAGGGAAGGTGGAAGTATGGCTATATCTGATTCGGCAGCATCCGGAGTAAGGCCAGCGTTGCTATCAGCAAAATTATCATGGCTATCAGCTTTGGCGGCGGGTTGCTCTTCCAGAATGCTGAATGAATCCGAACCGGTATTGCCATGTTCCGGCGCACCTCCTGCATTCGCTTCAATCGGCGCTGGCGTTTCTCTCTGCGTGCTGTCATGTTCTGACTCCTTACTTGCCAGGTTTGCATCGTCAGCAAACCATTCGTCAAAACGGCCCATAAGCATCCTCAAAGGTCGATCTGTCAGGTATCGAAAGGAAGATTTTCGGGAGATTGTGATTTTGGATGAAGGAGGGGGAATCCATAAAATGCACTTGCGCACAGTGCAACAGTGCGCTATAGTTATGGCATTCGGTAATCATCACGGAGGATCAAATGACTAATGACCAAAAAAATTAACATAAAGGATTTCAGGGATGCGTGGCTTGATGATTTTTTTGAATTTTCAACACCACATAGAAAGATACCTCCTGATATTCATATGACATTGTCACGGAAGTTGGACATTATCAATGCCGCAACTACCTGTAAGGATTTAAGATCACCACCAGGTAATCGGTATGAGGAACTGTCAGGGAAGCTAAATGGCTATTCATCAGTAAGGGTGAATAAGCAATATAGGTTAATTTTTAAGTGGGTTAACGGAAAGGCCGAGGACTTGTATCTCGACCCACACAAATACTAAAACAGATTCCCGGTTACGGTCCGGGTTCTGACCAGAGTCCACTTAATACGCACGCTAGTAAGGGCAAAAAATGAAACAGGCAACCAGAAAACCGACGACCGTAGGTGATATCCTTCTGTACGAATACCTGGAGCCGTTAGAGCTGAAGATCAACGAGTTAGCAGAAATACTTCATGTTCATCGTAACACCGTAAGTGCTCTTGTTAATAATAATCGTAAGCTAACGATGGATATGGCATATCGCCTGGCAAAAGCATTCGATACTTCTGTAGATTTTTGGATTAATCTTCAGACCGCAGTAGATCTGTGGGAAGTCGAAAATGATATGCGCGTTCAGGAAGAGTTAAGTCGTATCAATACTGCTGAAAAATTTATTTCTCAGCGGAACCTGAATAAAAAAGCAGCCTGATATAGTAAAACACATACAAAAAGCCCACTTAGCAAGTGGGCTTTCCTTTGTAATTAATGAACATTAAACCTATCCGTACAGAACAAGATTATGAGGCCGCACTGCGTGCGGTCGAACCGATGTTCGATAACGAACCGGAAATGAATACTCCGGAAGGTGATTTCTTTGAGGTTATGAGTCTTCTCATTGAGGAGTACGAGAAGAAACATTACCCAATTCAGCCACCATCACCTGTTGAATCTTTTAACTATCCATAATAAAAGTAATCAGGATAAGCTATGATGTCAGAAAAAGTTACAGATAATCCGTCTATAAATGAAACAGAACTAAAATCATTTTCTGAAATAATAAAAGATAAAATATTTAACAAGGTTTTTGCATATGTTGTCATTTCTTTTCTAATTTTTAACTGGAAGGATATTTTAATTATATTAAAGTCAAAGGACGACATCCTATATACATTATCTATTGTTTTTGTTGGTGGCAATGTCCCGTTCTTTGATAATTGGATTGTATCCCCGTGGGTTTATCACGTTGTAATCCCATTTGTTTATGGAGTATTTGCATCTGTGTTAGCTCCTATTCTCACACTGAAGATATCTAAGCTAACAAGTAAATTATACACTGAAATAAGATATTTAGATGAAGTTGCTGATTATGATAAAAGAATAGAATTGCAAAGAAAGAAAACAAAGTTAAATCAAGCAACCAATGACGCTAAATATTCAAAACAAATCTTAGATGAAAATGAAAATAAACTTAATGACCTAGTTGCGAAACAGCGAGAAATTTGTGGCGCGATAAAACTATTGCATACTGATGTTGGCAGTATTATTGAGCTATATAAAAATAAGGGGGTTAGCATTGAATCTCCGCAAGATTTATGTGATTTTATAGTCGCTATAAAAAGCACATCATTCTATAATGATGACAAGCATTTTAATAAATTGGTGTCTGATATTTCCAGTTTGTTTGATAATACTGGAATTGATCTTTCAAAAAAATGAAAGCCCAGCATAAACTACTAGGCTATGTGTGGTTTATGCTTTTTTCACGTACTCTATAAACATCTTCTCAGCCTGTTCTTGTGGCGTTCCAGCCATGACAAGCGCATCAATGAACGCTTGCTTCTTCAGTGCGAACTGATCGGCAAGGCGTTGCTGAAGCTCCTTGTTTTTCTGTTTCTCACGTTGCAAGGCCGCTTCTTTTGCAGCCGCCCGTTTTTTCTGTGCGTCTGACAACTTTCTGGCCCTGGTCAATTGGTCACGTAGCTTGTCGATCTTGCCGTTGTCCTTTGCCAGTTTTGTACTTAAAGCTGCCTGGCGCTTCTGATAGAGCCTCCATTCGCGCTTGGCAGCGTCAACGTTTGTTTTACTGTTGCGATTGCGATTAAACTCCCTCTCGTCTTCTTTTGAGAAGTGTTTGGTTGTACGGCGGCGATCGTCACCAAATGCAATTTGCGTTGCGGCCTTTTGTAACGCACGAGCAATACTCATTTGCCAACTAGCGGACTGTAACCGCGTCATTGAGTGGATCACGTGTTTACAGGCGACGCCTTGTAGCTTAGGGTTACGAACTTTTGGATAGGCGTATTCTTTTGGCGGGGCCAGGGCAAAGTTACCCGCAGTAGCGATGTAACGATACCAGTATTGATGACGACCACAGTCACAATCGAAAGACACCCGCCCAGCGCACAGTGATTTAGTGATTTTCAGAGCTGATTTATCGTCTTCTGCGATGTCATCGACCATCTGATCCCATTCTTCAAAGCGTATCCGGACGATATGGTGCTGGTGGACGGATATATCCGATGCTTCTACGCGGATATTAATCACGTTGTGGCGAAGAGATACGGGTGTAGCTCTTTTGATACCAGATCCGTCATCCACGGCGTTATTTGCACGCTTAATATCGATTGCCTGGCTGGATGCCACCAGCTGGGCGTATGTGATGCCAGCCGTCTTGCTGTCATATTTTTCGCGTGTTTTACTCCGTAGCTTTTCGAAACCTTTCAGGTCGTCTCGCGTGAAGAACGTGCCGCCTTTTTTCTTCCCTAACTTGAGAATATCTTCGGCGGATTTGTTCCTCAGTCTACCTGGCGTCAGCGTCCGGTGAGCTTGTCGGCGCTTACGGGTTTGTTCTTTCCTGATAAGGTCGAATAAACGCGTGAAGTCCTTAGAGGACAGGCCGTCAGTGATATAGCGCCCGTCCTGGTTTTTCAGGAAATCAGGCATTTTCTATCTCCGGTTCCGCGCTCGCGTAATCACGGATCTTGTTCCTCAGCCATGCCACATCAGGAAGAGTTAACGTGGTCCCGGCGGGCATTTCTTCCATTTCTGACTCATGGCCCACCAGCACCCGGAATACCCAGCGCAAATCTGCATTGCCATACGCCCTGTAGGCTGCAAGGTCTGAACGATATACTTCATCAATCTTTATCGTGTACTGGAAATTATCAGAGTGATACTCCGATACCCGCTTAATCATTTCCTGGTGAAACAGCGCACGAAAAATATCGTCTTCAATGTACCTGTCGTCGAGTCTGCTATAGCCCATAACAAAGCCTCTCAGTCATAACCTGGGGGAAACTGTATGCAGGGTGTGAAATGTGAGAAACAGACAGGCCACCAGTTCAGGGGGATGTGGTTCATAAATCCCCTCACTGGTGACAAGTGACTTTCATTAATCTTTGTGCGGGGGCCAGCTTCATTTGCTGGCATTAGATTAAAAATTAAACGGAGTGAATGACATGGATGTTATATTCGAATTATTAATGCTAATTGATCTGTTTATGAACGCTTCATTGACCACGCAAATACTGGCGTCAATATTTTTGTTACTCTTCTACCTGGTATTGAGGGAGTTAACAAAGCTACTAATGTGATCAAAGTATCACGGTATCTTCATCAACTTCTTTCCCAGCCAGTGACTTTGGCTGGGAGGTGCCTGCTTCAACTTTTTCATGCCCAATAATGGACAGGAACGAAGCGAGTATGCCTGTTTTTTGCTCTTTCTCGACTGCGCCGGTCATCTGCTCTACGTAATCCGCACTGGCAACGTTGTGGTATACGGTCGCGTAGCAACACAGGATCATAAGAATATGTTCCGGCCTGATGTCCTGCCAGTTCACCCGGTAGACTTCTTCTCCGTTACCATTGTATTCGGTATCAACGATAGAGTCGGGGATTTCGAAAGCACCTTTGTTATTTTGCGGCAGGGATAATAGTTTCTGGAGTTTTAACTCTCTGTATCTTTCCATCCCGACGATGATTGCTGCTCTACCATCGGCATGACGGGTCTTGAGAGTCACCTGACTTGCTCCGGTGCCAGCGGAGATCGTTGGCGTAATTTCGTCTACCAGTACCTTAAATTTGCTTTTCCGCAGGGCTGCTATAGCTGGAGGAATTTTTTGCTTTTGCTCCAATGCTGACGCGGGAAGGGGTTTTACTTCGTTAATAATGAGAGCACCGTCTTTCAGTATTGCAGTGAGCATTTGAGGCTTGCTGGTGGTCAGGCTGAATATTGCGATCTTTTCCATTGTCCTTCCTCCACGGATGACGGATACAAAAAAAGGCCGCACATGGCGGCCTGCTTTGGCGTTATGACTCCCTACCGCGCTTCGGCTGAAAGTTAATCGTCAAAAGAACCTTCAACGGGAGCCGTTAGCGCGATGGATTATGTGCAGTTTGTGATTTCCAGAATAGTGTCAATAGTCATTTGCTATTTTTTTTGTAAACGATTTGGTGCTTATCAAAAAAACAGAGTGGTTAGTTATTATTATTGGGTTGTTAGTCTTGATTTGTGGTGAAAGGTTGAAAAGTGAGCAAAAACATATTTCCCAATCGTATTATTAAAAAGTTATTCCGATTCAAATTACTGAAGACTGTTGGCGTTGCTCTTCTTCTGTCAAGTCATTCTGCGCTCGCGGATTATGGAAGAAACGCGGTTATATCATGGGCTAATGAATACCAGAGCCAACATGGCGCAATGAGCCTTTACTATGAATACAACAGATACGGAGTTGATCCACAAGTGTATCTTATTCGTGAAATTAATCGTGCGTGGCAATCTGGGGTGGTAGCCGCTCAACGTGGGCGAGTGATTAATGACGATGAAGCCTATGAGTATGGGTTGCGTCGGATACAGAGGCTTCGAATCAGCCAGGCGCTGGGGAATGATGTTACGCTATCCCTGACTAATCTGTGGGTTAAAGCGTTGCATGATGGCTGGAACTATGGAAATGCCAACAATGGCAGTGTTACACAATCTTCAACGGCCTCTGCTGCAAGTAATAGCGCGCCAACGTTTTCCTGTAAGGTTGACGTAACATACCAAGGGAAGCGTAGTCATTATATGGATGAAGCCGGGGCGTGGGATCAGGTAATTACAGACTATGGGACTTATTTCTCGTGGGATTTACCACGTGGCAACCGGGGTAATAGTACCGGGCAAGATGCATTTAGCGGAATGGATGAGACTCAACCAGTTCTGAACAATAAGCTGATACGCAAAGAGACAGAAAAGGATGGTAGCACGGTCGATGAATTTCGCACTGAGGTTAGTTATGGCAGCGACCAGCCAGTTCATAAGTTTGTGTATGCTCGCCGCATAAAACCGAATGGTATTCGTGAATATTATGTTACGGATTTAACGGACAAACGTGCGTTTATGTTCCTGAATTGTCAGCAGGACTAGTAAATTAAAGCCCCGACCTGGCCGGGGCAACAGTAATTAACTAACAATCCAGTCCATAGCAACCATATCCTCTGGCGCTAAATCAATAGCATGGATTTTCCCATCCCGGATAGTGCGCCAGTGCTTCCTTGATCCGCCTTCGGGCCATACCCATACACCTTCAGACCATGAGGCGCGACGGCATACCGTTGCATATCCACTTCTGATCTTCTCTCTGGCGGTATGCAGTGACAGATTATCTTTTGGGATTTCCGGTAAAGGATGATGGATTGCCTGAAACAGCCCCATCTTGGGATGATACCAGCGTTTGTTGCGTGGTTCTGCCTCCGACATAACCTGCTTGAAGGCTTTCCGGAAGGGGGCCAGAGCCACAATGGAGCGTCGCGCAAGCAAGCCATCGGGGGTCAAAAACTCATGTGTATCGGTGGGAATCCGGTAAGCGTTAACCAGGTTGCGACATTTGGCTTCAGTCAGGCCACATTTCGCCGCCAACTGGCGGTAGCCAATGTAGCCTTCCGGCATATTGCCTTTCTTTATTTGCTCGACGGTTTCAGCGACTTTGGACACTTGTGCCGATACTTCGGCTACCTGGGCATTAACGGCGTTGATCCGGCGTTCATGCTCAAGATGCATTTGCGCCATTTCAGCCAGAATTTCGGCTTTTGATTTTAACTGTACTTTGGCACTCTCCAGTTCGCGCCAGCGGTCCACCAGCCGGGCGGTGAATTCGGGAGAGAGCTGCGCGACGACAATAATGCTGTCTCGTTTTCCTTGTTCGCCTTCAAAGATGTAAGCCTTGGAAAATCGACGAGGGCCAACTGATTGTTTATTTTCAATTTCCTCAATTTGAGGAAATTGAATGACACCACCTTTAGTTAATACTTCAATGGTACGCTTCACATTATCATGACGCTTACCTACCAGTTCCGCGATCTCAATACTGGTCATTGTCGCTTTTTGAGAGATGGACAGATTCATCAGTGCACCTCCACGCAGTTCATTGGCAGATTCCAGTAATTGAGGATCTCCATCGCATCAAGAGTGAAGCGTGCGGCAAAAATGCAGGGTTCTTCAGGAAGGTATGAACGAGCTTCTGCTTCGGTTGCAGCCATGACGCAGATATACAGGTGTTTTTGGCAGGAATAGAAACGCCAGATAAATTCAGAATGAGTTGGGGTAGGGATAGTAGCCATATTGGCAGCCTCCTTTGACAGTGAACGATACCACCGCCGAAGAGACCAATCTTACTGGCGGTGGACTGTGTGGAGTTGGTCTTACCGGCGTCAAAGGGAACCGGCGCTTCCGAAGAAGCCACCACACAGCCCACCATTGATAGGTGTGCGAGTGCGCCGACAACAAAAAAGACGCTTGTGGCGTCTATGTGTCGCCTTTGACATTACCGGGAGACCAATCCCGGCACCCGTTTTTCTAAGGTGCCGTAGAAATATACCCCACGATAATGTCAGGGCGCAACAGTCAGTATTTTATGCTTTGGCGGATTTCTTCCTGGCTTGCTTGCAGGCGTAGGCCATTGCTTTAGCTTTCACTTCATCCAGCTTCCCGGTGATCACTTCTTTTCCGAGAGTGACAAACCAGTCATAGCAACCGCCAGTGATGTTCTGGATTTGAAAGTTGAGGTAGCGAACGGTCATTTTGACACCCCCAGCGCGAGTAAAGAATGCAGATTATCGCGTGAGTGGCGGACAACGAGTGATGGGAAAAGACAGTAGCTGTTCATAGTGTAGTGACTCCTTGCTTTCGGAGCCGCCATCGACTGTTCCACGGTCTGGTGGCGGCGCAATAAAGGCTGGAACACCGTGAGTCAACGGGGGCTTTTCAGCCACCTATATTGCACCGCCATTGGTATGGCGGCGGCAATCATACGAAAAACTAAATAGTTTGTCTCAAAAAGTTGACCGGTGTGCCAATGGGTAGTGAATGTACATCGGAGCATTTTTCAATTCAACTTAAAATGTTAGAAAACTAATTTATCAATTCAATCGCCATCTGATACAACGCCATTTCATCGGCATTGTGCCGCATGAAATCTGCTTTTCCGCCTATTTTTCCGTCAGCATGAACAGGGACCAGCCAGGGATATTGTTCTCGGACCTCGGCTGGCGCTGCGTACTGGTGGTGCCATTTACACAAAGGGAGGACATATTTATGCGCGTTCTCTGCCGTTCTCCCGAAGATATGGTGCAGGGATACCACTGGGCTATGTTGCCCGTGAATATGGCAGGCAATGCAGGGGAGAGTACCGATAGCGGTCTGTATCCGGCGTTCATCGGCTGTGAGTGATCTGCCCTTCAGGCCGCGTGACGTGCGTGTTTTTTTGGACGGAGTGGATACAGCTTTCTCTTTTCTCCGCTGGTCATATTGCTTTGCTTTTTCAATTCTCTTTTGCCGATATTCAGGCGATGCGGCTTTTTCTCTCGCTCGTTGCTGCTGGCGTTGAGCTTGTTGAAGGCGCTTTGCCCTTTGTTCCTCTCGCCAGGCTGGGTCAGCCAATTTTTGCATGGCTTTTTGTCTCTGTTTCTCCCAATAGCTCTGTTTCTGCATGATGGCTGCCTCTTACTTTTCAGCTATTTTTCTATGATTGATCTAAATGGTTAGATATTCAAAATTGATTTTCTAACACAAAACATTAATATCATTCCTGATAACTGTTTGGAGGACATGATGCTTATAGCTTTAAGTGCGATCCACCAGCCATCTGTGAATGAGATTGGCCTGTTCTATGTGTTGTTTTTCGGGGCGCTGGCGCTACTTGAGCTTGGTATTGAGCTTTTCGCAGTGCTTATGTTTTGCGTCACGATTTTGGGGAAATTTTGATGGTGAAACGTGTTTTGAAAATTTACATCGCGGGGCCGATGACTGGTTATCCAGACTACAACCGTGCGGCGTTTAATGCGAAAGCGAGCGAGCTGATGTCTGAAGGGCATATCGTTCTGAATCCAGCTGTGTTACCTGGTGGCCTTTGTCAGAGTGAATACATGGATATTTGCCTGGCAATGGTGCGTTCTGCTGATGCTATCTATCTGCTTAAGGGCTGGGAAGCGTCCGCAGGAGCACGAGCAGAACACGCCCTGGCTGAAAAACTGGAGCTGACGGTAATTTATGAAGCGCCATCTGACACAGATTGCAGAATGGCAGCGCATATTTACCGCGAACTGGTCGATGCGTTACGTGATGTTGCTATTGAATGTCACGGCACGGATCAGCTTCGCGCTCGCTTAAGCAATACCCTTTCCAGTTACCTGTCTTTAGCCGAAGGATACAACCTCCGACAGCGGAGAATGGTCAAATTAATCACGCGTTTATCTCAATCCCTGGCAAATGCCGAACCAACTAATCCGCTACCTAATGACGCAATGAATTATCTGAAGTCATGCGGCGTTGTTTCTGAAGATGCAGTTCGTTTTGTGGAGTTTATGTCTCAGAGGATGTCGGCGTGAGCTGGCGGGGATGGGGAAGGGCAGAAATCATGATACTCCGCCAGTGCGCCGGAACTATGACGGTCGAGAGTATCGGGAAGCTGATCGGTCGTACCGGTGATGCCGTCAGGACTAAAGCGCGAGAGCTGGGGATCAGAATGATTCTGAAAGGTGACTTTCACCAGTCAGCCAAATATCGGCAGAGCGATATAGAGCTGGCGCGGCAGCTTCATCAGTGCGGTGTTCCCCGCCGTGAGATCGCAGAAAAACTCGAAATGCCCCTGGGCATGATTAATCAGTACGTTTATTTCGAAAGGAGAGTGCATGAAGTCTGAAGGTTTAACGCCAGAGCAACTGGCGGAGCGTAACGCTCAGTATGTGACGGAAATTTTCCGTCTTGAGAAAGAGCGCGCGGCGCTGGCGGCGGAGAATGCAGGGCTAAAGGCGATATGTGATGACTGTCGCAGGTTCATCATGAATGGGGTGCAGATGGGTTATATCAAGGTGCCAACAGCGGAAACAGATCCAGACCTTGAGACAATACGTATTGCTATATCACCACAAAAGCCCATTCCAGCCACCGATGCTTTCCTGGCTGAAGTACGGGCGCAGGGGGTAGAGATGTACGCAGATAACCTCGACAACGGAGCAGACGACGCAGAACGAGGTGGTTTTGATTATGCCGTTAAGTTTCTACGCAGTGAAGCGTCTAGTGTACGTTTGTTCGCCGACCAGCTTCGCAAAGGAGGCAGCCAGTGAATATCGACACGACAATAACGATCGATACGCTCCTAAATTCCGGTCTGGCACTTCTCGGTTGGCTTTACATCATGTTCAGTGCGGGGAAGTGGGCGGCCTCTGTTTTTCTAAAGCAGTGGGGAAAGCGCCGCAAACAGGAGAGACGCCAGAAAGCGTTAGAGGCGTTCTATGACGCATTTGAACTTAGCCGCATTGAGCCTGGCACAACAGCCAGGATAGCGACAAAAGGCGACCTGATGATAGTGATGTTCAGACAGGAGAAAACAAAATGACAGAACAGACGATGACAAATCGCGAACTTGTTGATGCCGCGATTGAACTTGCTGGCGATTTTTATTCCATGATGGGTTACGAGCATCGACCTGGTTTTAAGTATTGGGAGTCACCGCATCCGCAAGAACAACAGGTGTTTGAAATGGCCTGCCGTGCTTTTGAGGTTATTCGCGGTTCTGATGTGATGGATGCCGTTGCCGACTTGGAGGATGAAGAGTGAGCATCATTAAAGAAATGCCGGTAGAACGTGATGAATATGGCTGCTGGACACATCCGGAGTATGAAAAGTTTTGCGCAGGTCGTGAATATATATCCACTGAGGAATTTGACGCCTGGATGAAGGAAAATAATCTTCAGTGGACTATTCGCAGTATGGATGAAGATGATTTTGATCTGGACGCAGCTGGTCCCGATATTGCCGCCTGGGAACCGGAGCGACCAGAGGGTGAAGGCTGGTTTGTTGGCTCTATTCATGACACTGAAGATGGTCCAGTTTGTATCTGGCTGCGGGAGAAGGTTGCCGCATGATCCAGGCTATGCATGAAGTGAATTTATATAGCCGTATTGATGGTTCTGGCTACAGAAACATATGGGTAGTTGGTGATCTGCATGGTTGCTACACCAGACTGATGTCCGAACTCCATCGTGTGGATTTTGACCCGGCGCAGGATTTACTGATATCGGTTGGCGACCTTATCGATCGCGGTACTGAAAATGTCGAATGTCTGGAACTATTGCAGATGCCCTGGTTCAGGGCAGTAATGGGGAACCATGAGCGGTTGATGCTTGATGCGTTAAGTCCTGATGGCAACGTGAATAACTGGCTAATGAATGGCGGACAATGGTTCTTCATGCTGGACACTGATCAGGAAATATTAGCCAAGGCGCTGGTGGAGCTGGTAAAGCGTCTGCCATATATCATTGAGTTGAACACCGGACATGAAACTATCGTTATAGCCCATGCCGACTATCCAGGTGGAGAGTACCAGTTCGGTAAGGATGTATCGCTTTTTGATGTTGTCTGGTCGCGCAGTCGCGTCGGTGATTCGATAGATGGCATTGGTGGAGAAATCACAGGCGCAGATCGCTTTATCTTTGGGCACACACCGGTACGAAGACCAAAAGCATACTGGAATCAGCACTACATAGACACGGGCGCGGTTTTTTGTGGAAATCTGACGCTAATGCAGGTGAAGGGAGGGCAGCTTAAAGTCTGATCAAATCATTTACGCACTCAAAATGCGTTAGAATATTGATTTTAGTTTTCTAACATATTATTTTACCACTCGGAACAAAACAGAGTCGGTATGCATTATGAGTGCAATAATCACCCCATATGTCGTAAATGAAACTGGTGTGGCTGTCTTTCCGGTAGACAAGCCCACCAGCAACTACATCGGCGCAGGTCGCCGTTTCATTATCTCACCACTTCCGCGAGAACAGGCTGAAAACACTCCAGATGGCGTAGTGGATCTGAATTATTCGCTGGTTGCCAACCAGTCGCTGAAACCATTTTTTCAAAGCGAGCGCGTATTTAACGCGTTAGGCGGTGAAGATTCGCTTGTTCATTGGGTAAGTTCCAATATCCACGATTGCCAGGCGCACGATAAGCGCGATTGCAGCCACCAGCTAACCACTCATTTCTATAACGGCTCTGCCGTTCGCCTGTGCTGGAAGCATGATGCGGAATACATGATGAAGGGGTACAGCAAGCTGGACGACCAGTTATCCCTGAATCGCGCCAACTGGGTTATGAACTGGGCTGCGAGCGAGTTAAAACTACCGCCAGAACGCGATCTGAGCATGGTTGAACTCACTTTTTGGGCCATTCGCCGGAATCTGAAAGATGAGCTGCCAGATGAAGCCGGGCGCATTGCATTTTGTCAGCCAAAAACTGAAATCCCTACCGGTACGCTGAAAGAATCAGATATCACCTGGGAGCGCAGTACGCGCGAGCTGGTGGACATAACCGCAGAGCAGATCGTCAACCTGTCTGTAGATGAGGATTCTGGCCTCCTATATATGCGCCGTCCAAAAACCTTACTCGGAAAAAGCCCGGCTTATCTCCGCTTTGTGGTTTCTCGTCCGTGCATCGGATGCGGTAGCAAAGTTAACCACCCGTTCATGTACCGCGCCCGCTCGTTAAACGAACACGACCGCTGGGCTGTTCCTCTTTGCGATGACTGCGCCAGAAGCGCAGAACACGATGTCCGGGCATGGGAAAAAGCACATGGCATACGCCTTTATGTAGTCGCTAACCAGCTTTTCGACTTCGCCATCGAGCGCGGAGTGATCACGTTTAATAACTGATGGGAACAACGCAATGAGTCAAGGTAACGGTGACGGAGCTGCAAAGTGCAGAATCTCCACTTGTTTGATTAATGGCAGAAAAATAGAACCGTGCGCGGCGCTGGCACAATCTCTGGAGCAGGATGCTGAATACACGACGCGAAAAGGCCTGCTGAAATACAAAGTCTATAACCATGAATTAATTCATTCACAGGACCTGATCATGCTGCGGTCTGGTGAATTTTCTAAATCGCCTATTCGAGTTTCATTTTGCCCATTCTGTGGTGAAAGTCTGAAAACGTGGGAAGCGGAGGCAACCAGTGAGCAAAATTAACTATCAAGAACTGCGCGAGGCGGCGGAACAGGCAACGCAAGATGAATGGGTAGCATATATTTTGCCGGGTCATAACGGCATTTATCCTGCGCGCACGTCTGAGGGTAGGCATTGCGGATACTTTATTGACTGGCCTGGCGTCTGTCAGGGGCGGGAGAGCATCAGCATCAGAACCTACGCAGTGAATTGCAATGACGCATGGCTAAACACCGAAGGTGATGACATCTCCGGCTCATACGTTAAGTACAAAGACCATCAGGAAGTGGTTGCCGCTCTTGAGGCCAAGTGCGCGGCGCTGGCAGTGGAGAATGCGGCGCTTAAACAGTCGGAGAAGGAATTTAATAACTTCTGTCGTCAGGAGTACTACGGTTGGGAGGACAACTTCACGGAAACCCCAGCTACCGACGCTCTCCTGGCTGAAGTACGTGCGCAGGGGGTGGATATGGCTCGTAACGCGATGATTGATTTTGTTGATGGTGAAGTTGGGCCAAACAAGAACGTTCCGGGGCTGATTAGAGGCGCAGAGATATGCGTAAGTATTGCTGAACAGCTTCGCAAAGGAGGCAACCAGTGAGCAAGATTGATTATCAAAAGCTTCGTGAAATCGCTGAAAAAACAAAAATTGCTGGTGAAGCACCTGTAATGCCCTTCGATCAGCGAATTAATGCGCTTAACGATTTTATGAAGCACTTTTCGCCAGATATCGCGCTGGCACTGCTGGATGAACTGGAAAGAAACCAGCAATACATCAAATCCCGCGACCAGGAGAACGAGGATATTGCGCTAACGGTAGGGAAGTTGCGCGTTGAGCTTGAGGCAGAAAAACAGCGGGCAAAGGATCTGTTTATGGAAAATGCTCGGCTTAAGTCAGGTATAGCCGGTCTGATACACCTCGGTATTCGATATGCAGATGTTGATGTCATGAAAATTGCTGGAGATGCCCAGCTTTCTACCCCATGCACTGACAGCATCATAAACAGCATTGCAACAGGCATTCGCATCAACGGAGGTGAGTAGTGCGTGTGGCATGTATTGGCTTGTTACCGTACCCGACTCGTTTTTGGGCTTCTGCGCTAATTGCAAAGCCACAGGTCCTGATGGCTGACAACATCACCCCAGCACCAAAGCGCCGCCATACCGGTATTGCAGCGGCACGACGAGCAGCAAAGAGACGCAGGAGAGCAAAGCGATGAAAAACCGTAAGGCAAAACGACTTTTTTTACAGCGACCTGTGCGTGTGGTGGAGCTGGTTATTAGCAACCATAAGATAGCGGTACTCCATCCATTTGGTCAGGTGGCTTTTGCCGCAAAGCGTAAGCCTACTGCGTCACAGAACAGGCGGAAGAAAGGGTACGCAGTAAGATGAAAAACCGTAAAGCAAAGATTCTGTTAGTTCGTAGAAACGCTCCTGGCGTCTGGCAGTGGGTGAGACTCAGCAACCGACGGATGGGGTTGATGAAATATTACGGGATGATGGATTGTGGTTTTTGCAAAAAGCCCAGCGCGGCGCAAAACCGCTGGAAAAACCATTTGCGCACTAAAGGAGAGTGATATGGCTATTGCCGCAAGTTACACCATGCATCTCTATTGTGACTGCCGCCAGTGTACGGAAGGTGTATATCCAGTGCCAGACTTCGGTGAATATATCGGTACGTCATGGGCTGGCTGTGCAAAAGAGGCACGTAAGGATGGCTGGCGAATAAGCAAAGACAAAACACGTGCTTTTGCGCCCGGGCATAAAGTTTTGAGGATTAACAAATGACCACTTTAACCGACAAAGAACTGATTAAAGAAATCAAAGAGCGTATCAGCAGCCTGGACGTTCGAGACAATATTGAACGCCGGGCTTATGAAATTGCACTGGCATCGCTGGAAGCAGATCCAGTTGCTTATATTTTCAAACATCCGGCCGGGAAATTATTCTGGGCTTTAACGGATGAAAGCAATAAAGAGCAAGCGGACGTTATTCCTGTTTATGCCGCCCCCTCCAGTACCAGTAGTACCTGCTGCATTACCTGAGAACGACGATGAGGACGGGCATGACATTGATTATCTTGAGCCATCTGAAGTTTACTCGCTTGGGCGAACAGCTGGCTGGAACGCCTGCCGTGCTGCCATGCTTCATGGTGCCGAACCTGTAAGCCAAACTTACAAGTTGCCTCCCCTGTCATCCAACGAAGTAAACGACGCGGCATGGAAATTACACAACATGCTGACTGAACACGGCCCGCTAAATGGGCGTCAGTTCAACAATCTGAAAGGTTGCTTCTATGAGGCATTAAAGGTCGCAATGCGCAACTATCCGGTAATTCCGGATAGTTGGATAAGCTGTAGTGAGCGAATGCCGGATACCAAAACAGCCGTTCTTGTTGCCAGGGAGTTTGACAGGAAAGGTGACTGGCGAATGAAATGGGCGACTTACATCCCGGGGCATCCTGACGCTAATGATGGGTGGGTAATACCTGGTGCGTCGTGGATACCATCACACTGGATGCCGCTACCAGAACCGCCGCAGGAGGCAAAATGATGGATGTAAAAGAGAAGGTTTTGCAGGTGATACGTTCCCGTGCGGCCCTGCAAGAGAAAGCTCTCGGCGGGGAATATCCATTCACGATAGCAACCTGGAATCTGCGGTTGGCAATGGAGAAGGAATTTCCTGATGAAGAATGGCGCTCGGCAGATTTGCGCAAAATTCTTATGGAGATGGCTAAAGACGGAACAGTATCCAAAGATACCCATGCCAGCCGGATTGGTCAGGCGGTATGGAGACTGGAGGTGAGGTAATGGCTAACCTGCAACTTGCCGTCAAAGGTGAAAAGATTTGAGGATTCGCATCATTAATAACACCGACAAGCATCCGGAAGATTATTTGGATTGCTCGTTAGCAGAGTGCGGTATTTCCGTATGGGATGAGTTCGATGTGATGCGTAAAACCGCTTACGGCTATGTCGTAATTCATAACGGAGAAGAATTATTTGTTCGTCGGTCAGAATGCGTGGAATTGATAGAAGAGAATCTCCGCACATCGGCAACACACAGCTAAATATGTTCGCAATAAAGGTTAAATCAATGGCTAAATTTCAAAGAGCTATTATTTTTCTGGCTATGTTATCAGCCAGTCATTTATCCCACGCGTCAGTTGTTGCCGCTGGAGCGGCGGCAACAGCAGCGACCACGGCGGCAGTAAATGCTTCTATCGCTAGCGAGCAAGCGCGGCGTACTGCAATCAATGCATCTGCCAATACCACCATGGTATCAGCAACACAAGAAAAGCCGAATATCGGCTTTGTTACTTGTGGCAAGCGATATGGTGAAATGGTTGGCTCTCTTGGTTGCGTAATGTGGCAAGACGACGACCGTACAGAAATTCCGTGGAACTCATGGCCTGGCTACATTCTTGGTAAGAAGCTGCCCACCAGCTATGAAGTAAATGCTATTTCGTTCGACCAATATAACAGTGTTGCAACGGTATATTTCTCTTATTAACACGGAGTAATTATGTGGCGAGGTAATAATCATGGCGGAAGCCAGATGATACTTACCGAATATACATTCGACCACAAAACCAATAAATCACGTTCAGTATATTTGCTTCGGCACAATAGCCGCGTAAGGAATACCGTGCTGGAGCAAAATCTGACCGTTGAAATGGATAATTACGGGGGCTTCAAGCCAACAATTTCGCTTGATGATTTTCCTCGTGGTTTAAGCGAAAGAGAAGCAATGCTGAAATTAGCAGAATGGCTACAAAGATTAAGCATTGCTATTGAAGATAACTGGTCTGAACCTTAAGTTTATATGATGACACTAAAACATTTTCTTGACCGCCCATTATGGGCGGCAGCCGCAGGCTATGACTTTAATTATATGGATTGCATGTCTTATACCGCCAATGCATACGACCATTCGTTCAGTCTGCTGTTTAATTCTTTAAGAATATTGCCGCAAACAGAAGTTGGAGAGCTTCATTTATGGCTATTGGGCTTTATCGCGGCTGTAGTTGGTATTGCTGTATGGCCTTTTATTTTCTGGCTGGTGGCTGTTGTCGTGTGGTTTAAGTGCAAGGCATACCGGAAAAAGTATTTCTTAGGTGATGGAATGACTGATATTGCCAAAATGAACATTGAAAAATGGACTAAGGAATGTGAAAAGAAATGGCGCAAAAAGAAATGACAAGAATCACTAAAGAACGCATATCAGAGATTATCGCCCGTATCGAAATGTATGGTCACGGTGCTGGATATACGGCAGATGAAGTATTGGCACTTGCCCAAATGGCTTTGGCGGCTTGCAAAGATGATAAAAAAATGAAGCTTATCGACTTGTTAGTGAAGGAGCTGCCTAAGTGCGGCGGGTGGCCTGATGGTATGATCGATTGTCGCCTGCTCAGTGCCAATTTAATGGCGCCATGCGCGACTTTTGCTTTTGGCTCAGACCACAAAAAAGACACGTTCTTTGGGCGCAATTTTTGTTGTGAGATTGAGCTTCCAATTGGTGACCTTGATAGCGATGAATACCTGTCAGTTGTCACTCGCGAACAATACGAATCAGCTCTCATAGCGTCGCAGAAAGTCGAGTTCAATGGTGATGAACTTGAAAGTAAGACTTACAGGTTGGATTTTGGGCAATGGCTGGAACAGCAACGCGGGAAAATCGATGTGGACTGTGGTTGTGTGTCCACTGAAACATTCATGCACTGGCTGCGGGTAGCTTACGAGGCTGGCAACCATCCGGATTTTCCGGATAGTTCCCAACAATCGCCCAAGAAAAGCGTAAAAACCACTCTGGAAAGAGGCTATCTTGAGGCCGCATTAAAGATTAAGCCGGGCCATACGCTAGGCGTCATTGATGCCATGTTGGTTCATGAAATGGCGAAGGCTTTATTGCCGCTGGTGGCTGATAAAATTCCGAATAAGGCCGATATCTGATCACCATGCTAAAATCCCCTCAATTCACAGAGGGGATTTTTGTATATGTTGCATAGAGTTTTATGGAAAAGCGTTATTGTCGGCGCGATACTGGCTATATCTGGGTGTGCAATGGTGCAATACAACGACGGTGAAAAGGTAAGCATACAGTCAGATGGTTGGTATGGCCTGGATAGCCTGCAAAAAACCGCAGATAAAGCCTGTCAGCAATATGGGAAGTCTAAAGCAGTATATCAGCATAGCGCGAACGCTAACCCTCATCTAGCGCCCGGTTCTGGTGTTCAGAATACCATCTGGAAATGTGAGCCTTAAATATGAGCGACTGGAATATTGCAGCTAAAAGTCAGGAAGAACGGGATAAGGTTAACGTTGATCTGGCTGCCAGCGGTGTGGCGTACAAAGAGCGATTGAACATACCTGTCATAGCTGAACAGGTAGCCCGCGAGCAACCAGAGAATCTGCGCGCCTATTTCATGGAACGGCTACGGCACTACCGGCAGTTAAGCCTCCAGTTGCCAAAAGGGAGCGATCCGGTGTATCAGAACGAGGATGCACCAAAAAAATAACGGCAAGATGGGGGAGAAATGTGATTAGCCCCCAGCGTGGCGCGCCTACAAACCCCGCTTTCACAAACTATGCCTTTTCAATGTATACTGTATGAATAAACAGTATCATTGAGGTAAAACGCTATGGGCTTCCCTTCTCCTGCGGCGGATTATGCAGAGAGCCGCATTTCTCTTGATCAGCAACTAATCAGACATCCTTCCGCGACCTACTTCATGCGGGCGGCAGACAGCCATCACCGTGAGGGAATATTGCAAGGTGCTTTGCTGGTGGTTGATTCCTCACTTACTCCGGTTGATGGTTCACTGCTTATATGCGCTATGGAGGGTGAATATCGCATAAAGAGATACAGGAAGTATCCGCGCCAGCACCTGGAGGATTTAAGCACCGGGAAGAAAGAGGCGTTACCAGTAGATGACGATGGATGCACGGGCAGTAATGCTGTGTTTGGTGTGATCACTCATGTCATTAATGATGCCCGAAGTGGGGAGTTTGATTATAGACCTGTGATTTAAGGCGCATAAAGAAGCCCGCCAGACCTGGCGGGCTTTTTGTTGATATCATTCAATGATTTTTTCGGCTGTCAGCCAGCTAATTTCGTGCCTGTCTTTCGGCGGTTTTAGCATGTGAGCATATTCAGCGACATGCTCCCACGGAATTGTTTTTGCCCACTCAATGATAGCATTGTGATCTGCAGTGAAGAGTGGAATAGTGTGCGATTTCAACCATTCTAATGTCGTGACGCCATGTTTTTTGGCGTGGTGCTGCGCATGATGCCGGGCTATCACTCGTAATGGCATTGTCCATTCACTACCATCAGGCATCGAAAAGCGCATTGTCTTCGGCATATCTGATTCAAGAACAGCCTCCCTAATACCAGGGAACTCACCAAGAATCATACGACGATAGTCATCACTATTTCGCCCGCCATACCTTTCGGCAAAATGATCAAGATATTCTTGGGTAATAAATGGTGAATCCTCCGCACTCAGCTTAATGGCTTTATATACACCACTCGGATTATCTTCAGCTAAAGCACGTCCATGATGTGAATCATAAAAAAAGCCTATTTCCTCTGGTGACGGAATTGAAGTGAGCAATATGCGTGAATCACCACTAGTCATGCTTGCCCACACAATGCTGTATGCCCGATCGCTGATATGTGCGGAATCCACAATAATGAATAAAAGATGGTCGGCGTAGTGACCTGCAATGCTATCTTCATAGTTAAGGCGGTAGTTACAAAAGCACATTCCCCAAAATTCATTGAACATCAGACCGCTATCACCGACCTTAAAATACTCAATGATAAAAGGTTGTTTTTTCAGCAATGCCTCCCAACATTGCCACACATATGCAACAATTCCTCTTTTGCAAACATTTGATTTTGGATAAACAATTACTGTCCGGGAATCAGGATACATAATCGTATAAAGGGTACTAATAACAGCAAGCACTTGCGGTCGTCCGATCCCATACGGAGTGGTGACAGTAGCTTTTGCATTATTGGGCTGTATAGCTTCAACAATTTGTTGTTGCTGGTGGCTTAAATCAATATCAAACAATTCTTTTGCTGCCAGTACCCAATTGTCTTTATATTTCTCCACCAGCGACAGCCAGCGCGGATCTTTATAAATATTGCTCTTAGTCGCCATCTGCCACTTCCTTAACTTCTTCTTTGGCCTGTTCTGCAATCGCCGCACGGCATTTCGCCCTGGCCGTAGCGATTGCTTCAGCACGCACATCATCAGGAATCGTTGACGTGATATACATATCCAGTTCTTCGGCGCGGAACACTGTTTGGTCCAGATATTCGCGTAGCATCCAGGTAAATTCGAAATCACACGCGATAATCTCTGCGCTACCTTCTGCACCATTTGGGAAATGAATAAAAGCCTGTTTAGCCAAACCGATAACACGACATGCGGTTGCCAAAACAGCGGCAACCAGGTTTACATTTTCACACGCTACGGGCTGATTAACGCCGGAGATTACTCCATTTAACTGTCGGTTATATGGAAGGTAGTTTGAGATGCGTTCTACGCGCCATGTGCCAGTCAGGCTGCCATTCTTAAAGATAATTGGTGTAACCGACAGCCCAAGCTCGCGTATAAGTCGTTGCGCTATAGCAGGATCATTAAACATGTCTAATGCTACACATTCGAAAGACTGTGCAAGGGTAAACAGTTCTTCCAGAGAGTAGTCTTTGCCCCTGGCGGTGATGTAACGATGAACGCCGCTTTCTGCATCACTCCATATAGCTACGCCATGCTCTTCATTCAGCTCTTCATTAAAGCCGAGATACGTCATGATAGTACGTTCAATCGTGTCAAACGGCAGTGACATGTCGGCGTTAACAGCCACCAGCAGGCCATTACGCAAGCGGTATTGAATTGCTTTAGTATTTTCCACGTTAAATCACTCCACTACAAACCAGTCACATGCCAGTAAGTCGCCTACAGAAGGCACCCACGGAACAACTACACCTTGTGCATTTTTTAAGGCGAAATAAGCACCATACGGAACGAGATCGCCGGGGAAATATCCCTTAATGGCTTCCATTCGTGCCGGGTACTGTCCTTCAGGAACCAGCCAGCAGAATTGGTTTTCGCCGTTCCACCCGCGCCGGGCAACTTTCTTGCCATCCTTCAGCCACATCAGCGCGTCAGAAAAGTCGGCTGCTTCAAGGTCGATTTCTTCTTGCTGGGTGGTGATGCCACCAGCAGAAATAGTTACGCTCCCGGTAAGATTAATCATCACGCCGTTGTCATCCGTAATGATGACCGTGGTTCCATTTTTGGAGGCGTCGTTAACCAGGCCATAGCGTTCCTCAAATGGTTTCTCCGGGGCATAGAACAGATAACCGTTTTCATAAACGATCAGATACCCGCCAGTTTTTGGTCGGTGTTTTTGTAAAAACATTGCGTCAACACAAACTGTTGCCCCTTTAGGTTCAACGAGTTCGATGCTGCCCCAAAGTGGGGTATCAGTTACTCCGAAAATAACAACATTTTTGATTTTCGATGCACTAACGTTTTTTTGAGCTTTGTATTTGGGAAGGAGCTTAAAAAGCTCTTTCGTTGCCTTGTTATTCATAGTCTTTTCTCTGCTTATAACTTTTCGTACTGAAGCGGTGAACGCTTAATTTCAAAGTGGCCTTCCGATGTGCTACCAAAGCCACCAGCACCACGCTCCGTTTCGTTGAGTTCCTCAACCTCGACTAGTGAGACTTGTTCAACACGCTCAAAAATTCCTTGCATGACAGCCATTCCAGGCTTGAGACAAACGCCTTCCCCGCCGGGATCAGTAATCAGTTTTGCCATGATTTCGCCGCGATAATCGGAGTCGATAATTCCTACGCAGTTAGCCAGGCGAGTATGTTTTTTGCAGCCCAATCCTGATCGCGGATAGAGTTTCAGACACCAGCCGGGCGGGATCTCCATAGCCAGTCCGGTATACACCCACCAGCTTGAGGAAATTGCACCATTGCTATCGACGCATGGTTTTATTTCAACAGCCTCAAAATCCATCGCCGCCGATCCGGAGGTGGCATAAGCTGGAAGTTTTGCTGCCGGATGTAGGCGTTTCACTTTTACGTAAATCATTGTTTTTTAGCTCTCTGCGTGAAGGTGTAAACCCGACGTTTGATATGTGGAACGGTAGGAACAGGAAGACAGGAACTTTCAATAACTCCTTGCTCCTCCAGCGATCGCACCGCCCGCAAGAACTGCGACGTGTCGCCGCCAAACTGGCGGGCATAGGTGCTGCCGTTATGAAGTATTTGAGCTATTACCCGAGCTTTTGTCTGGCTGTCACGATATGCGAATAGCCGCACGGCCTCTTCTGGTGCAATCGCTAACTGATAGCCTTTCCCGGCACGGTGTCGAATGAATCCATGCGCCAGTAGGTTTTTGAGTTCGTTACGAGTGCGAACAGATCCGTAATCCAGGAAGTGTGGATTGATAACGACTGGCTTAAACCATTCCGTAGGTGCTTTAGCTAATAGAGCTAACAGCTTCCCGGATAATTCTGGATAGGAAGACGGGTAACAATTCAGAGATGGGTAATAAGTTTTCACCGACGCCCCCTTGCAGGATATCGACCGGCATTAGTATCCGGTGCAATAAAGCCGGTAGTGGGGCGAGTGAAAGCGAGATTAATCTTCTCGACCATAGTGCGATAATTTTCCTGATAGTGGGCCAGGAGTTTTTCGGCGGCAATGATGGTTACTTTCCGGACGTAGCTTTCTGCTTCCTCCAGATTTCGCCAGTTTTTTTCGAGGGTAAACACAGGGACGGCCTCAAGCCCGGTCATGATGCCGAACACAACGACAGCATGACTGTTCTTAACACCAGCGGCGAAGGTTACGGTGTAACCATCCACCTTGAAGCGTCTTGATTCCGTGATTTGACTCTGCAAAGCACCCTCCTAAATAGGCGAGGGTACTTTACAGCAAAGGCGTTAATCTAAAAAGATGTGTTAGAAATTTAATTTACGAATCCATCAGGCGGCTATTAGCCCCCACAGACACGCCGCCACGGCGAAGATACCGCATAAGTGTTTCCGGTTTCTTCCAGGTTCCTTCCTGCATGATCTCCACCATAGACACCTGCTTTTCAGCCATATCAATAGCGGCCCCGACGCGTGCACTATGCCCGGTCCACGTCCGGTATCTTCCTTTGTTTGGCGTAGCATCTCTTTTATTCAGCAACACCCAGGCGTCGCTGAATATTTTCTCCATTGCAGGTGCAGTAAGGGGCGTTATCGTGATCCTGGCCTTATTGCTACGGTGTATCGGCGGGAACAGCACTGCGTCAGGATGTTCGCGAAGCCCGGAAACATCCAGCCAGTCATTCAGCACAGCGGTAGTGCGACGGGAAAGCACCTTATCAAGCCCGGCGGCGGTCGTTATTGTCTTCGTGTGTGAAATATGTAGCGTGACAGTGTCACCTGTTTGGTCCAGATCTCCTACACGAATACGCGAGATTTCCGACATACGCATCAGCGTATTGTATGCAACAAAGAGAAAAGCCCGGTTGCGCAGGTCCACCAGCCGTTCTGACCTGGACAACAGGACGTCGAGCAGTTTCAGATCGTCCCACCGCAGCGGTATAGCCTGGCCTGTTCGTTCGCCTTTTTCAGTTGCCGCTTCACGCCGGATGCGCCGCATAGCCAGAGAAACACTTTTATCATCCGAAAGTGGCGGAAGGCCACAATGCGAAAGCAGCATGTTCAGCATGGCGTAGTGCTTATCAATGGTGGTCGAAGCCAGATCGGCATCATGCAGCTGAAGAAAATACTCGCGGGCCATTTCTGGTGAGATCGGAAACCAGGCAAGCTGGCGAGCGTGACACCAGCGCGCCCAGGAATGAAACACCAAACGGAGGTCGCGCAGAGTATTCGGCGCATAAGCTCCCTGGTCATTCATGAACCGCATAAAGTTTTCTGCGGCTTCCTGGTACTCTTTGCCAATGTTGCGCAGAAAACCACCGGAACTGCCAGAGATAATTAATTCACTCATGAAACTATTTAACCTCTATATACAGATGACGCTACGCGAAAAATATAAAAATGACAGGGTAGCTATAAGTTAATTTTCAAAATACAAGCCTTTGATTCGAGGCACGTATTTTCAATGATTGCCTTGTCGCGGAGCTGGTTGAGGTCATCGCCCTTCTCGCCG
>ERZ773112.401-NODE-401-length-29510-cov-13.106807_pt1 | contig 29510 bp, 22 predicted proteins | sample MGYA00580566_ERZ773112 | MGnify/ENA primary metagenome ERZ773112 (study PRJEB29015, sample SAMEA2737842) | human gut metagenome | biome: human gut; feature: human-associated habitat; material: faeces | place: China | collected 2012 ... | reverse complement strand
TCAGACCTTTGAGACATTCCCAGAGGATGAATCAGTCAAGAAGAAAAAGAAGAAATTCCAGAAGGAACAGATGACAGCGGAAGGATATACAGAATTTGTAGAATTCTTTAATAAATAAGTGCTTCAAAAAGGAGAAAAATCATGGCTGAAAGTATGAAAGGTCTGCACAGGACATGCCGATGTGCAGAAGTAACAAAGGATATGGTCGGCAGCAAAGTAACCCTGATGGGATGGGTGCAGAAGGCACGTAACAAAGGAGGTCTTGTCTTTGTTGATCTTCGTGACCGTTCCGGTATCATGCAGGTGATCTTTGAAAATGGCAGCATTGACCAGGAAGGTTTTGAAAAAGCAGGCAAACTGAGAAGTGAGTTTGTAATCGCAGTTACTGGTACAGTTGAGAATCGCGGTGGTGCTGTAAATGAAAATCTTGCTACAGGTGCACTGGAACTCCGTGCAGAATCTTTAAGAATTCTCGCAGAGTCTGAGGTTCCGCCTTTCCCGATCGAAGAGAACAGCAAGACAAAAGATGAAATTCGTCTGAAATACCGTTACCTTGACCTGAGAAGACCGGACCTTCAGAGAAATTTGATGATGAAGAGCAAAGTAATGATGCTTACCCGTAAATTCTTTACAGATGAAGGATTCCTGGAAGTTGAGACACCAATGCTTGGTAAGAGTACACCGGAAGGTGCGAGAGATTATCTTGTTCCGTCCAGAATTCACCCAGGTTCTTTCTACGGCCTTCCACAGTCTCCGCAGTTGTACAAACAGCTTCTGATGTGCTCCGGATATGACCGTTACATTCAGATCGCACGTTGTTTCCGTGATGAGGACCTTCGTGCAGACCGTCAGCCGGAATTTACACAGATCGATATGGAGCTTTCCTTTGTAGACGTAGACGATGTTATCGATGTAAATGAGCGATTCCTTGCTTATCTGTTTAAAGAAGTTCTGGATGTGGATGTCAAGCTTCCAATTCAGAGAATTACATGGCAGGAAGCTATGGACCGTTTCGGTTCTGACAAACCGGATATGCGTTTTGGTATGGAACTGCATGATGTAAGTGAAGTAGTGAAAGATTGCGGATTCGTAGTATTCAAGAATGCACTGGAGGCTGGTGGAAGTGTCCGTGGTATCAATGCAGAAGGCCAGGGAAGCATGCCTCGTAAGAAGATTGACAAGCTGGTTGATTATGCAAAGGATTACGGTGCAAAAGGACTGGCTTACATTGCAATCCATGAAGATGGAACTGTAAAATCTTCTTTCGCAAAATTCATGACAGAGGATGAGCAGAAGAACTTGATTCAGGCTATGGACGGTGAGAATGGTGATCTGCTTCTCTTTGCAGCAGACAAGAACAAAGTCGTATATGATGTTCTTGGTGCTCTTCGTGTAGAACTTGCAAAACAGATGGATCTTCTTGACAAAAACGAATATCGCTTCGTATGGGTAACAGAGTTCCCGCTTCTTGAGTGGAGTGAAGAAGAAAACCGCTATACAGCAATGCACCATCCATTTACGATGTTGATGGAAGAGGATATCCCACTGATCGAGAGTGGAGATCTTGGAAAAATCCGTGCAAAAGCTTATGATATCGTATTGAATGGTAATGAGATCGGTGGAGGTAGTGTTCGAATCCATCAGAATGATATTCAGGAAAAAATGTTTGAGATGCTTGGATTTACGAAAGATGCAGCTTACAAACAGTTTGGTTTCCTTCTGAATGCATTCAAATATGGAGTTCCGCCTCACGCTGGACTGGCATATGGACTTGACCGTCTGGTTATGCTGATGGCAAAAGTTGACAGTATTCGTGATGTCATTGCATTCCCGAAAGTAAAAGATGCCTCCTGTCTGATGACAGAATCACCGAGTGTGGTAAGCGAACAGCAGCTTGAGGAACTTGGGCTTGAAACAGCTAAAGAAGAAACAACAGAAGAATAAGAGCAGCAAATAGGCTGCAGATATAAAAGAAAACGGCTGTCCCGGATGTGGGACGGCCGTTTTGAAGTATAAAAATTAGTTTTGTTCAGAGGAATCAGCGGTATCGTTTGCTTCTTCGGATACCGGAGTACTGCTGAGCGTTCCGAAAATGGCATTTCCGATTGCAGCATTGCTGTCCTGGAGTTTCCAGGAAACACCATCATTGGTAAGATGGAAAACAGCAGCAGTCTGTACAGTCGCTGTATTTGATTTGATTTTTGACAGAAGCAGCTGCATGGATTTTTCATAACGTTTGACAGAACCATCAATTACAGCATCGGCAGAACTCAGATAAGTATCCAGTTCATTCTGATAGGCAGTAAGGATCGCATTGCTGTCAAAGGTAGTGATCTTAGTCTGAATGACAGCATTGTAGCTTTCTTCGTCACAGCTGGAAATATTGAAATCAAAAGTAGAGTGAAAAAGCTCCACCAGTGCGGTAGCAATAGAATTCTTGTCTGTATCGGAAGTATTGAACAGGCTTTCGATTCCAAGATAATTGCCCATTTGTTCTGTATTCATTGTTTTAAGGGTATTCAGATAGACGGTCAGGGTTTCCTCAGGTGAGAGGAGGTTGTTATCAGACAGATAAGTCATCAGACCGCCGACAAGATTGTTCTCCAGGGAGTGTGAACGTATGATCTCCCATTCGTCTTTGTCATCATTACTTCCCTTATTACAAAGTTCCACAGTACATTCTCGTTCTACGGTAGCATAATTGTTATTGCTGAGGAGTTGATCCAGCAGGAGATAACGTTCTTCCATGGAATCTGTGTTTTTTTCTGTAGCCTGTTCTTCGCTGTCAGCCGCTTTGAGAATTGCATTTTTCAGAGAAGCTTCGCCGTAATCTTTGGCAAGAGAGGCTGCATCTATTGTGGATAAGCGCAGGGAAGCTGTGGCTTCTTTTTTATCGTTGTCGACGTTTACACTCAGAATTTCGTAATCAAAATTCTGGAAGAAGAGAGAAAAGACTTCTTTTACTTCATTTGAGAGTTTGATCTCTTTGGTAGCGTCGGGAAAAAGTTCTTTGTAGGATACATATTTCTGGGTCGTATCAGAGTCCAGATTTTTCAATAGATCCAGTTCATTTGTGATAACTGCCTGTACATCTGTCTTATCCACGTGGGAACAGCCGGTCAAACATATGACAGCCAGGATAATCAGCAGAAATGGCATCAGACCTTTTGCGATCTTCATAGGTATCTTTCCTTTCAAAAATAATCCTTTATATTTTATCAGATAAGCATGGAAAAGTCAAAAAATGGTAATTTTATGCTGTTTTGGAAGACATTTATGAAAATATTGTGAAAACCGGGATGATTTTGTACAGCTCTTTCATTTTCAGGTGTAATCTGATATGATATATAAGTTAAAAAGTGATTTTTACAAAGTAAACACATGAATAGTGTATCATTAAGTCAGTAATGTCTGGACTGATAGGAGGAAACACAGATTTATGAAAAAACGTATTTTAATCCTTCTCGGGATATTGATAATTGGTGGCGGCGCTGCTGCAGGAGTATGTTGGAAAATGGGCGTATTTGGGCAGCAGGAGACAAGTGGAGATTCTGTATATGTAACCAAAATAAGCGACCTTACCGGACAGACATCAGGAGTTTCCAACCGCTATGCAGGAGTAGTTGAGCCTCAGGAGACTGTTTCTGTAGAACTGGAGAGTGGACGGACAGTAAAAGAAGTCCAGGTTAAGACCGGTGATCAGGTCAAGAAAGGGCAGCTTTTGTTTGAATATGATCTGAGCAGCATTCAGGAGAGTCTGGAAGAAGCACAGCTTGACCTTGACCGCCTGAAAAATGAGGCAAGCAGTCTGAACGAGCGGATTGCCACGCTTGAAAAAGAAAAGAAAAAAGCAAGTCAGGATAATCAGCTTTCTTATACGATTGAGATTGAGACAAACAAAATGAATCTCAAGAAAAATGAATACAGTCAGAAAAGCAAGCAGGCTGAGATTGACAAACTCCAAAGTGCGACCGGCAATACAGAAGTCCGGAGTTCAATTGATGGTGTTATCCAGAAAATCGATACATCGAAGCTGACAACAGAGGATAACAGCAGCGTGGATGATACAGATTCAGGAGATTCTTCTCAGTCTGATGATAGCAGCAGCGGGGGCAGCAATGCATTTATTACAATTCTGAGTACAGGTGCTTACCGTATAAAAGGTACAGTCAATGAATTAAATGTAAACAGCATTGTTGAGGGCGAACCGGTAATCATTCGATCTCGTGTGGATGACAGTCAGACCTGGAAGGGAACCATGGGAACGATTGATAAGGACAGTGCATCTTCCGGCAATAATAACAATTCTTTTTACGGAATGACGGACAGCAGTGATTCTCAGACGAGTACCAGTACTTATCCGTTTTATGTAAATCTCGATTCGTCAGACGGGCTGATGCTTGGCCAGCATGTTTATATTGAGATGGATGAAGGACAGGAAAGTCAAAAGACAGGAATCTGGTTAAGTGAGGTTTATATTGTTGATGCAGATACAGACAGTCCGTATGTGTGGGCAGCAGATAAGAAGGGCAAACTGGAGAAACGTAGTGTGATTCTGGGACAGCATGATGAAGAACTTGGAGAATATGAGATTGCAGATGGTCTTTCCAAGGATGACTGTATAGCATATCCGTCTGATATACTTGAGGAGGGAATGTCTACGACGACTAATATAGAAGATGCAATGGATACAGGCAACATAGATATGCAGCCGCTGGATGATAGCAGCTTCAGTGAAGATCCTCTTCCGGATACGGCTGATACAGAGGGTGTCAGTGAATATGAAATGAGCGATGACGGAACCGTTGTTGATGATCCGGAAGCAGTTGATGACAGCATTGTGGATGACAGTTCATCGGATGAATCAATGGATATGACAGACGGAAGTTCCGATTCAGGTGAGATACTGGATGATAATCTTATGCCGGTAGAGGAGGATACGGAGGAAGCACAATGATTTTGGAATTAAAGGGAATCTTTAAGAACTATCAGCAGGGAAAGATGAGTGTGCCGGTTCTGAAGGACGTTAATTTTTCCATGGAAGAGGGAGAATATGTGGCAATCATGGGACCATCCGGATCAGGAAAAACAACACTCATGAATATTATAGGATGCCTGGATAAGCCGACAGAAGGGAAATTTTTTCTGGATGGACAGGACATTCTCAACTGTTCAGAAAATGATATGTCAGATATCCGACTTAATAAGATCGGATTTGTATTTCAGAGTTTCCACCTTCTTCCAAGACAGTCTGCGCTTGCTAACGTAGAACTTCCATTGAATTATGCCAAAGTCCCGAAGAAAGAAAGACGGGAGCGGGCAATGAAGGCACTGGAAAGAGTAGGACTTGCTGATCGTGTAGACTTTCAGCCGAACCAGCTTTCCGGTGGACAGCAGCAGCGAGTTGCTCTGGCCCGCGCCCTGGTCATCGAACCAAGTGTCCTGCTTTTTGATGAGCCTTTAAGTAACCTGGATGCAAAGCTGCGTGTGACCATGCGTACTGAGATCCGTAAGATCCAGCAGAAGGTGGGAATTACTGCTATCTATGTAACACATGACCAGTCAGAGGCAATGAGTATTTCTGATAAGATCATTATCATGAGCAAGGGTAAAGTAGAGCAGATTGGTACTCCAAGAGAGATCTACTATCATCCAAAGAGCCGTTTCGTAGCAGACTTTATTGGTGAAGCCAACTTCTTAAAGGCAAAAGTTAAGTCTGTGAATGGAGAAAAGGCTGTGATCGATGTAATCGGTGAAGAGATCGAAGTCAACAACTATGGTGAGAAGGCTGCCGGTGAGGAAGCAAGCCTGGTTCTCCGTCCGGAAGCAGTTGTTCTTTCTGAAAAAGGACTTCTGGAAGGAACTGTTACACTGTCAACCTTCATGGGTTCCTATCAGTATTACCAGGTAATGGTAGGTGATATGGAGATCCAGATCACAGACTACAATCCTGTAAACCGCCGGATCTATGAAGTAGGCGAGAAGGCATATCTGGACTTTGATCCTCATGGAGTTTATATCCTGTAAAATCAGTTATTAAATGACTTTAAAAGCGTATCCTGAGAAAATATAAACTTTGGATACGCTTTTTTATTGCCACCCCTTATTGCTATATATCTAAAAACATGATAAACCTGATATATATTTTCTGAAATCTGATAAATATTAAAACAGATGGTTTTTCTGTATAATAAGAACTATCAAAGAAATCAGAAATATTAATAAATGTCCTCTCGAAGTCTTTACTGCACCTGCCTTTGTGGCCGATTTTCCGCCAGTCGCACCCGAATTTCATCAATGTACGCACCGCGTACGCCTCAGAAATTTGGGCACAACTGACAAAAAATCTTTTCACAAAATCAGACACAGAAAGATTCTGAGAGAACATAGTAAGAAGGAGGAAATAAAGTATGTTGAAAAAGTCATTGGCAATAGGGCTGAGCGTGGTTATGGCGGCAGAGGTACTTACCGGTTGTTCCGGCGGCTCTGGCACAACAGAGACCAAGGCAGCTGATACTGGAAAAACAGAAGCAGCAGCAAGCGAGGCAGCAACAGAAGGCGGTTCAGGAGAAGAAAAGACTCTTACTGTGTTCCACTATATGGGACAGTCCGTGAAACAGCAGGGTCTTGAAAAACTGGAAGAAGAATTTAAGAAAACACATCCAAACATTACCTTTGAAAATATCTTCTATAATCAGGGAACCGATTACTTCCCACAGTTATCCACAGCTTTGGCATCTGGAGAACAGCCTGATATTATCATGGGTAACCCGGCTACCTATCCGGATCTGATCGAAAACGGATATGCAATGGATCTGACGGATAATGATGTGATCAAGAATTTAAATGTTTCCCCGGAAGATCTAAATGATGCTTCCGCAAACGGAAAAGTATATGCAGTACCTATTGACTTTAAGGCATCCGGCTTTTTCTACAATGTAAAGATGTTTAAGGAAAATGGTTTGGAAGTTCCAAAGACCCTTACAGAATTTGACCAGTTAGTTGAAACATTACACAGCAAAGGCATTGATCCATTTATCGACCTGTACGGAGAAGGTTCTACCGGTGATATTGAAACAAGAGGTATCATTGTTCCAAGAGCTGTAGCTGCCGGTGATCTGGATCTGTATGAGAAGCTGATGAGCGGTGAAAAGAAGCTGACGGATTACGATTACATGGATGAAGCATTAAGCGTATGGGATAAGAGAATGACTTATCCACGTATGGATGCAATGGCAAACAACCAGGATAAAGCTCTGGAGCTGTTTGTGACCGGACAGGGGGCAATGATCTTTACCGGAAACTGGAATATTGGTGAAATGCTTGCTAAATCCGAAGGAACTGATTTTGAATTTGATTTCTTCCTGCCTCCGATCGACGATGAAGGAAGCGCAAAGCTGTGTACAATGGTAGACCAGTCCTTTATGGTGAATCCAAATTCTGATTGTGCAGAAGAGGCTGTTGAATTTTTAGAGTATTGGGTAACAGATGGTGCTTTAACGTGGTCTGAAACAACCATGATGCCTCTGATCACCGGTGAGTCTTCTGATAAGCTTCTTCCGGTGGTTAAATCCATGGCAGAATTGAAGGCAAACAGCTCTATTTCCCAGGGAATCTTTACAAAACCATTTAACACAGAATTTGTAAATGCATGGAGAAAAGGACTTATCTCTTATGCAGAGAGCGTATGCACAGGCAAGCCGATGACTCACGAAGAGTGTCTGAACAATATTCAGTCCCTGTTTGATGATATTATCGCAACAAGCAAATAAGTAAAATAAGCAGAAAATAATAAGTGTAGATGCTAAACAGGGGCTGCTGCAGGATCTTAGGAGATCGTATTGCAGCGGCCTCTGTTCAGAAGAAAGGAAATCTTACATGGATAAAATAGAGAGAGTGACAAGGGCATTTAAAGGGGAAGAGGTGGATCACATTCCGGTGTGTTTGTGGAAACACATTCCGCCTACTTTATGGAAAGATGAGTTGTTTATCAAGGCGCAGATGGATTTTTACAAGGAAACAGATGTTGATTTTATCAAACTTTCCGCAGATAAATATTTCTGCTGGCCGGCACCTGTGTTAAAAGATATCCAGTCTGCAAAACAGCTTTATGATATAAAGCCGTTGGGAGCCCATCATCCACACATCAGAGGCCAGATCAACCGTACAAAGAAGATCATGGAAGAGATCAATGGTGAGTGCCTGGCATTTTATCTGATCTTCTGCCCGTTATCTTATTTACGTCTGGAGATCGGATATCCGAAAATGATGCAGTTTATGGAAGAAGATCCGGAAGCTGTATTATATGCGGAAAATGTGATCGCCCAGGATGTAAAGGTCCTTGTAAAAGGGATCATAGAAGAGGCAAAGGTTGCAGGTATCTTCTACAGCGTACAGAATGCAGAAGAAAACCGCTTTACATATGAGACATACAGAAAATACATCACTCCGCCGGAGAAAGAAGTTTTAGATTATGCCAATACATTAAGTGATATGAACGTGCTCCACTGCTGTGGATGGGAAGGTATTCCAAACCGCTTAGAGGACTGGGCGGACTATAAGACAGCAGTAGTAAGCTGGGCAAGATATATTGAAGGTCTGGATGTAAAAGAAGCAAAAGAAAAATTCGGACGGACTGTATGGGGCGGCTTTGACAACCGGCCGGGAAGTCTGATCTACACAGGAACAAAAGAAGAAATCGAGGCAGAAGTAAAACGTCTGGTTGAGGCAAGCAGCAAGAGAGGCTATATTATCGGACCGGACTGCAGCATCCATGATGAACTTCCGGAAGAACGCATTAAATGGATCGTAGACGCAGCAAGAAAGCTCTGATAAGTTCTTAAAAAGTATAGATATAAAAAGGAGAATTTTATGTATTACGTTGATGAATATAAGGCAGACAGAAAAAGATATGAGACCATGCAGTACAATCGCTGCGGAAAAAGCGGACTGAAACTTCCGGCAGTGTCGTTGGGACTGTGGCACAATTTCGGTTCCAAAGATAATTATGACATGATGAAGACCCTTTGCTTTACCGCTTTTGATAACGGCATCACTCATTTTGATCTGGCAAATAACTATGGCCCGATCTACGGATCTGCAGAGGAAAACTTTGGACGGATCATGCGTGATTTTTTACGTCCATACAGAAATGAACTGATCATCAGTACAAAAGCCGGATATGACATGTGGGATGGCCCTTATGGAAACTGGGGATCCAGAAAATATCTTATTGCCAGCCTGGATGAGTCTTTAAAGAGAATGCAGTTAGATTATGTGGATATTTTCTATCATCACAGGATGGACCCGGAGACACCATTAGAGGAAACGATCCTGGCTTTAGATCAGATCGTCCGCTCCGGAAAAGCATTGTATGCAGGAATTTCCAATTATGACGGGGAACATGCAAAGAAGGCATTAGAGATTGCAAAAGAGATCCACCTGCCGCTGATCATCAATCAGAACCGTTACAACATTTTTGATCGTACAGTGGAGAAAAATGGCTTAAAAGATTATGCACGTGAGTCAGGAATGGGTCTGATCTGCTTTAGTCCTCTGGCACAGGGAATGTTATCAGAAAAATACATTAACGGTATCCCAGCTGACAGCCGTGTGGCAAGAGACGGAAGATTTCTCCATGCATCAGACATTACTCCGGAAAAGATCGAAAAGATTAAGAAGCTGGATGCTCTTGCAAAAGAAAGAGGACAGAGCCTTCCACAGATGGCACTTTCCTGGCTGTTAAAAGACAGTGATGTTACCAGTGTACTTATCGGTGCGTCTAAGCCGGAGCAGATATTAAGTAATATTGGAATTGTGGGACATACAACATTTACAAAAGAAGAACTGGATCTGATCGACCAGATCTCCAAAGAGCAGTAAGTGATCAAGCAGGAATAAAAAGAGAGGCGGGGAAAAGATAATGAAACAGAAAAGATCGGTGAAGAAGTTGCGAACTCATGCAGGGAATTTCTTATTTCTTTTTCCCGCCATGTTGTTGTACTGTTTTGTAGTGCTCGTTCCATTTATACAGGGTATTCCTTATTCATTTACAAACCGTGCCAGTGTAGTGAGCCAGAGTTATGATTTTGTAGGTCTGAGAAACTACATGGAACTGATCACAAACAAGTATTTCCAGCAGGCGTTTTTTCATACCGTCCAGTTTACCGTTATCTATGTGATCGGGGCCAATGTGCTGGGACTGGCATTAGCACTGATGCTATCAAGATCTTCCAGGTTTAATAACCTGGCAAGGACCATTATGTTTATTCCATTTACAGTAGCCCTTACCAGTGGTGCTATCGTATGGAGTTATGTATTTACAGATGTATATTCTCCTCTGTTTCAGAAAATGAGTCCTTTGGGACTTTCTTCCCAGGTAGTTCCGGCTATGGCCATTATCGCCATCTGGAGAGATATGGGTTACTGCATGCTGATCTATCTGGCTGGGCTTCAGTCTATTTCCGGAGAATATTATGAGGCAGCAAAAGTAGACGGCGCTACCTGGTGGCAGAGAACAAGACTGATCACCTTCCCCCTGATCCTTCCGGCGATTGTTTCTAATGTGACACTGCTGATCGCCTGGGGCCTTAAATGCTTTGATTATCCAATGGCAGTAGCAAGAAATATGGAGGCAGCACAGACTGTATCCATGTATGTATATGATTACATATTTGGCTTTAACAAGGCAGGCATTGGTCAGGCAGCAGCGATCATCATAACCGTAGTGCTGGTGGTCATTACCCAGTGCATTACATCCATAGGAGCTAAACTGGAGGTGGATCAATAATGGGAACTACGAAAAAAAGACATTTATTGTCTGTAATACAGAAAGTTCTGATCACATGCGTCATGCTGGTCGTGATCTCACCTTTTTATATCAGTATCGTATATGCGCTGAAAAATAAAAATGACCTTACGATCAACCGCCTGGCATGGCCGACACATCCTACCTTGATGAATTTCCAGCGTGTGATCACGGAAAATGACCAGTTCCTTACAGGATATAAAAACAGTATCCTGACTACGGTGCCGGTAGTGGTCCTTCTGATGCTGATCACATCCATGGCAGCTTATGTGCTGGCACGATATACGACCAGGATATATAAATGGATCTATCTTATTTTTATATCCGGTATGCTGATCCCGATCCAGTGTATCATGCTTCCATTTTATATTAACTTTTTCAAACTGAACCTTACAAACTCCAATTTAGGCTTTGTGATCGCAAGGACCGGACTGCAGATCCCTATCAGCATCCTGGTAGTGACCGGTTTTGTGAAGGCGATCCCCTTAGATCTGGAAGAGTCAGCAAGGATCGATGGATGTAACCGTTTTAAAATGTTCTGGAAAGTTGTTTTCCCGTTAATGAAGCCGGTAAATGCAACCCAGCTGGTATTAAACACACTGTTTGTATGGAATGATTATACAACAGCCATCATCCTTTTAAGAAAGCCGTTTGCCAGAACACTGATCCTTGCCCAGATGGCTTACTTTAATGAATATACTTCCGATCTGAACCTTGCATTTGCCTTTTTTATCCTGGCGACATTACCGATCCTGATCGTATATTTCAGTATGCAGAAGTATGTGGTAGGTGGTATAATGATGGGAGCAGTAAAAGGGTGATGACAGGATAAAGGGAGAAAATATGGCCTATAAAGCAGTTTTGATCGACGATAATAAAAATACGGTTCTTTCCCTTGAATATTCCCTTGAATGGGAAAATTTGGGGATCGAACTTGCGGGAACTGCTTATGATGGAAGAAGCGGTAAAGAGCTGATCGAGAAAACGGATCCGGATATTATCATCAGTGATATTAATATGCCATATCTGGATGGATTTACCATGGTGGAGGAGTCCGGTAAGGCAGAAGACAGGATCATAATCGTGATCACGGGATATGATAAATTCCAGTATGCATCCCGCGCCATTAAACTGGCTGTATTTGATTATATTTTAAAACCCATTGATGATGAGGAATTAAATGACAGTTTGAAGCGGGCTGTGCGTAAGCTGGATAAAAAGCACAGCCTGGAAAACCAGAAGATCAATACAGTAAAGGCAATGATGACAGTAGCCATCACAAACCACCGGGATGATACGGTGGGCAATATCACAGAAAGTGAAAAGGAACCAGTAAAAAGGGGCTTGGTGATGATCGGCGCTCTGAAAGGAGAGCCATCCAAGGCCCTTTTGGAGCGTGTTGAAACACTGACTTTATTATCTTCCGGAAATGCTTATTCCATTGTAACAGAAGAACGGATCATCCTGTTAGTCACGGAAAAAAGGGAAAACAGTGGCTGGCAGGCAGAAATAGAAAAATTAAAAGAGAAGTTAACCACGTTGGAGGAACTGTCTGCCCTTGGTATCAGCAGTGAGAAAGAGGAGACAGCTTCCTTCTATTCGTTATATTTAGAGGCATATGAGGATCTTCTGAAGAAAAGTAAAAAAGAAAATCATATGCAGGTCTCTGATCTGCAGGAAAATGCCCTCCGCCTTGCAGACAGTATAAAAGGAATGGAAGATTATGAACGGATCATCGAAGAATTCCTTATGTGTACCTCAGGAAGCTATGTTGCCATACAGATCATGGCTCTTTTCTTTTGCGGCCGTATTATGGAGGAACACAAGACCTGGAGAGGGGAATTGGATCATCTGTCCTTTGAGGTGGCAGGTATTACCTCACAGAAAATGTTTGCCAGCTGGTTAAAGACGTTTCTGGCAAAGATTGACGAGATCCGGGAAAAAAGCAGCGGAAAGTCAGAACTGGTACTGCTGGCAGTAAGATATATAAAAAATCACTGTCTGGAAAGCCTGAGGCTGGAAACTGTGGCGGAAGAACTGGCAGTCAGCCCCAATTATCTTTCTACGATCATAAAGAAAGAAACGGGGATCACATTCCAGCAGCATATGATCCAGGAAAAGTTAAATATAGCAAGAAAACTTTTAGATGATACCAGAATGACCATTGATGAAATATCCATAGCAGTGGGATATGAAAACTATATCAGTTTTTATAATGCTTTCCGCAAAAATGTGCATATGACACCCAGTGAATACAGAATGAAAAAAGGAAATTGTCAATGAACCAGTTAAAAAGATATGAAGACCTGCCGTTTCAGAAAAAACTGTTTTTTGTATTTGGGTTCAGTTTGGTATTTTGTATTGTAGTAGCTGTGTTTGTGCTTACGGATTACTGTACCAGGATCCTGGTGCGCAATAATATTGATAATCTTACCGTGATCAGCCAGCAGGCCGGGATCGATTTTAACCGGCGGGTGTCTGATACAGAAAAACAGCTGTTTAATAATATTACCATGTTTCAGATCCCGGACAGTATAGCAGCCTGTGATGCAGATAAAAGTGATTATAAAAAGAGAGAACTGAAATACCGTTTAAACCAGATCGTTGCGGAAAATACATATTTTGATTATGCCTGTCTGGTTACAGATGGTGGCTATACCTGTGATACCATTGAGAAGATAGGAAAAAACAAAGGCGAGATACGTACATTTTCCCAGGATGCTTTGGAGAATTATAAAAAAAATACCATGAAAAACGGGTATGTATGGATCTCAGATGAAGATAACCGTATTTATCTGATGCACAGTGTCAGGCAGAGAAGTACATTAAAACATGAAGGATATCTGATCGTGCGGATCAAGGACCGGGCTTTTAAACTGGCAGAAGTCTTAAGTCAGGGGATCGGACTTGTATTTTACGACAGGGACCAAAACTGCGTCCATGTGGAGACAAACAGTGAAGAACTGGCAGACAAGATCCGGGAAGATGGGCTGGAAAACGGGTATCAGAAGATAGCCGGACAATCCTATTATATTGTAGAAAACAGTATAAAAAACAGTGAATGGAGTGTGATCGGTATTACGCCCATCAGCAGCATTTATCATATGCGCCTGAAAGTACAGATCGTTGCGGCAGTTCTTACAGTAGTCACTTTAATTTGTGGCTGTATATTAATGCAGTATCTTACCAGAAAAGTAAGCCGACAGATCAATGCCCTTTCAGATACCATCCAGAATGCGGCAAAAGGTGAGATCGGCATCCAGGCACCGGTCTATATGAATGATGACATTGGAAAAATAGCCAGACGTTTTAATGAAATGTCCCTGCAGAATAAGAAGCTGATCGAAGAGCTGGTGCAGGCAGAGGCACAGAAAAACAGCGCAAAAATGGAGGCAGTGGATTACAAGTACCGTTTCCTCCATACACAGATTAATCCCCATTTTATCTATAACAGTCTGGAGACTATCAATGCCATTGCAAAGGTGAACCATACACCGGAAGTCAGCCGCATTGTACAGCTCATTGGAAAATATTTCCGCAATATCACAAAATATTCAGATCATCAGTTTATTGCCCTGGAAAAAGAATTTGAACTGCTGCAGTGTTTTATTGATATTTATAAAAATATCAGAGGCAGCAATATTGAGATCCGTCTGGACTATCCCCAGGAACTGAAAAGTGTGGAGATACCAACTATGCTGCTGCAGCCAATCGTGGAAAACAGCTTCGTCCACGGTATGCGGGGAATGGACGAATTGTTTATTGTCTGCCTGTCTGCAAAGGGGATCAGGGATGAACAGGGAAAACTTTCAGAAATGATCCTGTCAGTGGAAGATAATGGGATCGGAATGGATGAAGAGGCAGTAGAAAGGCTGACAAAAGGAAAACGGACAGAGCCGGATGAAAAGGACCGGAAGAAAGTATTTCGCAATATCGGAGTTCCAAATATCATAGAACGTCTGAAAATGCTTTATGGAGACCGGGCGAAACTTACCGTTACAAGCGGAGAAAATGGAACGACCATCCAGATCCGGCTGCCGGCAGACGGTGAGAAGAAAGAGATCATTTGAATAGGATGAAAGAGGGGGATAGGGAATGTTTAAAAAAGGTCACAAAAATAAAAAAATACATTTATTACGTCTGGCAGTGATGGCAGCTTCCCTATCCGTTTGCCTTTTTGGATGCAGTGGGTTACATGCTGTGAAAAACCGGGGAAGAAGCGCTGAAATGGATACAGACAGCCTGGTTGTATACAGCCCTCATCCTTTGGATTTTATTAACCCGATCGTATCTGAATTTGAGTCCCAGACAGGAATTCCTGTACAGGTGCGTACCGGGGGAACCGGAGAACTTTTAAAGTGGGCGAAAGAAGGGGACGAGCCGGTATGTGATGTGTTCTGGGGCGGTTCTCTATATACAGCGGGAGCAGGAAAAGACATATTTGAGCCTTATATCAGTGAAAATGAAGAATATGTCCGGGAGGAATTTAAAAACAAAGAGGGAAATATGACCCGTTTTACAGACATCCCCAGTGTGCTTATGGTCAATACCAATCTTCTTGGAGGTATGAAGATCCAGGGATATGAAGACCTGTTAGATGAACGGTTAAAGGGAAAGATCGCCATGTGCGACCCGTCCACTTCTTCATCTGCCAGTGAGCATCTGATCAACATGCTTTATGCTATGGGAGATGGTGATCCGGAAAAAGGCTGGGATTATGTAAGAAAGTTTTGTGAAAATCTGGATGGTGTGCTTTTAAAAAGTTCCTCAGAAGTTTATCAGGGAGTGGCAGAGGGACGATACGCAGCAGGTCTTACCTTTGAAGAAGGCGGTGCCGGTTATGTGTCAAAGGGCGCGCCTGTAAAGCTGGTTTACATGAAAGAGGGAGTTATTTCTACTCCGGATGTGGTATGTATCGTAAAAGGAAGCAAACATAAAAAAGAAGCAGAAGAATATGTGGATTTTGTTACAGGAAAAGCTGCCCAGACTGTGATCGCAGACAGCCTGGACCGCCGCTCTGTGCGAAAGGATGTAGAAGCAGCTGCCTATCTTCCGGATAAAGAGGAGATTCATATGATCACAGCGGATGAAGCACTGGTCAATGAAAAGAAGGAGCAGTGGCAGAACAGGTTTGTAGATATTTTCAGGGAGGTGTCCGGGAAATGAAACGGGAACGTTATTTTCGGGATGAATTATGGCGGATGTTTGCCATTTATGCCATCCTTCCAGCAGTGCTGTTTACATTTTTCTGCGGGATTCTTTTTATGGCAGTTCTGCTTCATGGGAGAGAACGGGCCAACCGGGACTATCTGGCTTATGTGACTGGACGGGTAAAACAGACAGTGGAAAGCTGTGAACAGGGGATTGAAACGCTGGCAGAACTTCCTCAGGCAGTATCGGGCCCAGGTTATGTACTGGAGCGAAACCGCATTTTCCAGATCTTTTATGGGATCTCTGAACAGGCGGGATATGAACCGGAACTGTATTTAGTAGACCAGAGAGGAAGGCTGCTTTTATCGAATAAAGAGAAACTGCCCTCTTATCTTAACAAGAGACAGGAAGTAGAGTGGGGAATTTATGCAGCTATGGATGCCAGACCGGGACAAACGGCCTTCCGGCTGATGAATGGCTGGGACAGCGGGGCAAGTACAGCTGTTTTCGGGCGCTGGGTAGGTTCAGAAGATGGAAACGGACGTTATATCATTCTTGCAGTTCCGGGAAGCGGGCTTTTAAGGACCCTTGCCCGGTCAGGAGAACAGGTGGCAGTGACAGACCGCTATGGCTGGGCGTATTTTTGCAATAATGGCCTGTTCCTTACAGACAGCAATCAGGTACGGCCGGCAGTAAAAGAAGCAGGAGCTTACATGCGCTTGGACCAGAAGACTTATTTTACATCAGAAAATAACCTGGAAAACGGCCGTTTTCATATTTATGTTATGTCCGATGTGCAAAATGTGCTTACATCTTTGGTCTTTGCTGGTATACTGGTAGCAGTGGCCCTGCTTTTGATGACTGCCTGGGTACTGTTCCAGTCCAAACAGGTGACAGAGCGAAAGACGGAAGATCTGTATAAACTGTTAGATGGAATGGAACTTGCCAGACAGGGAAATCTGGAACGGACAGGAGCTATTGACCGTGACAATGAATTTAAGATGATCGCGGAAGCCTACAATGAGACCATTACCAGCCTGAAAGAGCAGATGGAGAACAACCAGAAAATGACAGAACTTCTGGCTCTGGCCCAGACAAAGCAGCTGGAATCCCAGTTTAATCCCCATTTTCTCTATAATACACTGGAAAATATCCGGTATATGTGCAAACTGGAACCTGCAACTGCAGAACGCATGGTATTTTCATTATCCAAGCTTTTGCGTTACAGCCTGGATGGCAGCAGGGAGCAGGTTACTTTGGAAGAGGACCTGGGACATTTAAATAATTATCTGTCCATTCTGGAAATGCGTTTTGGAAGCAGGTTTGAATATAAGATCGATATTGCGCCGGAGTGTATGCAATGTCTGATCCCAAAGCTGGTGTTGCAGCCTATGATCGAAAATTCTGTAAAATATGGCTTTGGCAATCAGTTAAATCTTCATGTAGAGTTAAAGGCATACATCCATGAGGAAAAACTGATGATGATCTGCCGGGATGACGGAGTGGGAATGAGTGCTGCTATGGTTGAAAAACTGTGTGCTCTTATGAACCAGAAAGAAGCGCCGGGAAGACATTCCGGACTTTATAATATACACCGCAGGATCCAGCTTCTCTATGGATATCCTTATGGTGTGGAAATACGCAGCCTGGAAGGCCATGGAACCACTTTGGTAGTCACACTTCCGGCAGCAGCAGAAAAAAATGTGCATTCAGTACAGGGGGATAATAACGATGCTTCGGGTAATGATAGTGGAAGATGAGGACATGATACGAAAGGGTCTTGTATTTACCATAGACTGGCTTTCCATGGACTGTGTGGTAGTGGCAGAGGCTTCCAATGGACAGGAAGGCTATGAACGGATCCTGGAGTACAAGCCGGATGTGGTGATCGCTGATATCTGTATGCCTTTTATGGATGGTATTGAAATGATACAGAAGGCATCAGAAAAAGTAAAGTTTAAAAGCATCCTTCTTACCAGCTATGCAGAGTTTGACTATGCCAGAAGGGCTATTGAGGCAAGAGTCTGCGAGTATCTGTTAAAGCCGGTAGATGAAGAAAAGCTGGCCCAGATCATGAAAAAACTGGGAGAAGAGATCACCAGCGTGCGTCAGGTAGAATATGCCATGGAACAAGCAGAGTTAGAAGGCGGCAACCTGAACCTGGAATATTATATGAAACTGGACCGTTCAGAAAATGGTTATGTTTCAAAGCTGTTGGAAGCCATCCGGACGCGGTATGGAGAGAAGCTGAGTATTGAGTCCATTTCCGAAGAAATGGGAGTCAGCGCCAGCTATTTAAGCCGTAAGTTTAAAGAGATCACAGGACAGACCTTCCTTGATTTCCTGAACAAATACCGGGTACAGCAGGCGATCACCCTGTTAAACACCAAAGAATACCGGATCAGTGAGATCTCAGAAGCAGTGGGATTTTCCGATTATAAACATTTCTGCTCTGTATTTAAGAAATATACCTTAAAATCACCTACAAAATTTGTAAAGGGAGGCTGACGTATTCATCAGTCTCCCTGTTTCTTATCTTTGTCTTTATTTTTCTTTTTGCTCTTCTTTTTATTCTTTTTATCGCTTTTTTCCGTTTTGTCACTTTTATCCGGCTTTTCACTTTTGGTGACTTTTTTAGAAGGAACCGGGCTGGTCTGATCCGGCTCTGGGTCAGGCAAATGTTCTCCGCCATCGGGTATGTAGGTAACAATATCTTCAATGCGGCAGGAGAGCAGCCGGCACAGGGTATCTAAAGTCTGGGTGGAAACGGTCTGGTTATTTTTCAGACGTCCGATCTGTCCGGCACTGAATTTCTCACGTTTGATCAGATGATACTGGGTAATGCCCCGCTTTTTCATTGTTTCCCATAAACGTTGGTAAGTGATCATGGTAAGCCTCCTATTCTTTTTCCTGCTCCTGTTCCTTTGTTACAGCAGCTTCCAACAGTTCCTGCGCCTCTTCGGTTGCATTGGAACTTCCCAGTTCTTCTAATTTAAACTTAAGTTCTTCTTCCACTGCTGTCCGGATCTCGTCTTCCTGTTCCGGATCCATATTTGGAAGATCGCTTAAGGTGCCAATGCCGAAGCGGCGCATAAATTCTTCCGTAGTGGCGAAGAGCGCCGGACGTCCCGGTGCATCCAAACGGCCTGCCTCATAAACCAGGTTGTATTCCACCAGACGGTTGACTGCGTGGTCCGATTTGACGCCGCGGATCTTCTCAATCTCCAGCTTGGTCACAGGCTGACGGTAGGCAATGATGGAAAGTGTCTCTAAAACAATATCAGAAAGCACCTGCTTTTTAGGGGCAGAGGCAATACGGATCAGGTTGGAGTAGTATTTTGACTGGGTACACATCTGGTAGCTGTCTTCTAACTGTAAGATTTCCATGCCATGTTTGCCGGTCTGATAGCGTTTCATCAGCCGTTCCACCGCTGCTTTTGCTGTTTCTTTATCCTGTCCGATGGCAGTAGCCAGCTGTTTTAATTCTACGGCGCTGCCCATGGTAAACAGGACGGCTTCAATAACGGCTTCCTGGTCTTTTTCGTTGGTTACAGGTGTATTGTCTATGGTTAATTCTTCCAATTTATGTCCTCCTGGGGCAGATATCTGTTGTGTGGCAGCCGGGGATTGCGGCGCTACACAAGGTCGCTTACCTGCTCTAAGTTTAAGTCTTCTTCCTGACCTTCCGGTTCTATGGTCTCAATGTCCATTTCCCCGAAAGTTTCTTCCTGGGTTAAATGGATCTTTCCAATTTTCATTAATTCAAGGACCGCTAAAAATGTAACGACTACTTCCAGTTTATCCGTCTGTTTCTCAAGAAGCTGGCGGAAACTGAAACGGCGGGCTTTTCTTGCATAATCCATAACAGAGGTGATCTTCTGTTCCAGACTGACCGGTTCCCGGTGAATGGTGCCGAATTTGCTTCGGATGGGGTCTACTTTGTATTCTTTGCGCTTCATTGCCTGCTCAAAAATACGCTGTAATTTTGCAAGGGTAAGACCATCAAGCAGTTCATCTAAATCTGTAGGCGGCCGGTATTTAGCTACTTCCGGCGGAAGAGAAGATGCCTTGTAAAAATGACCGGCAGCGTTTTCCTCACGGTCTGCCAGTTCTTCTGCCAGTATCTTATAGCGTTTATATTCTAACAGGCGGGCTACCAGCTCTGCACGGGGATCCACTTCTTCTCCTTCTTCATCCACCTCTTTTGGAAGGAGCATTTTTGCTTTAATATCTAACAGTGTGGCTGCCATAACAAGGAATTCGCTGACGAGGTTTAAGTCTTCCCGTTCTATGTTACGCACATATTCCAGATACTGGGCGGTGATCTCTACAATGGGAATATCGTAGATATCCACTTTGTTTTTCTCAATCAAATGAAGGAGCAGGTCCAGAGGACCTTCAAAATGCTCCAGTTTATAGGTAATGGTTTCCATTTTATAATATCCTTTTCAGGGTGGGCTTTGCACAGCTTCCCTCTTTTGGGTGACAGATGCGGATCACTAAAAGCTGTGGCCGGTTGTTTAAACGTATGTTGATGGAATGGGTTCCAAGACCGCGGCTTACTGCCATGTAATGCCCCTGTTTTTCAAAGATCCCGGCGCACCAGGGAAGGAAAAACTGATATTGAGGGGTCATAACACCGCCAAGTCCGGGAAGCCGTATGGTTCCTCCGTGAAAATGGCCTGACAGGGTAAGATCAGCGCCCCATTTTGCACAGGCATCGAAATATAAAGGAGAGTGGGCTAACAGGATCTGAAAATGATCCGGGTCCGCTTTTCCAGCTTTTTTTTCTATGTAATCAGAAGGCATGGAAGGAAGAGGATGGAACAATGCTTTTCCATAAAATGGATGATCCAGATCCAGTCCTGTTATTTCTATCTCATGGTCAAATAAGGCAGACTGGTCTTTCAGGCAGATAGCCCCTGCTTTTTTTAATTCCTTCCGGTATTGGCTTCCGGATACACCATAAGTTTCCGGCTCCCAGTCGATCCGGTTTTCATGGTTTCCTTCCCCGCAGTAAACAGGATAGCGGGTGGCAAGTTCTTTTATAAGGGAAAGGGCATGCCTGGTCTTTGCATGTTTTCCTTTTGTGACAATAAGATCGCCGCCGTTTAAGATAGCATCCGGCCGTATTTTATCAATAGCCCGGATCAGTTTTTCATTGTCCGGTCCAAAGGTGTTTTCATGGAGATCGGACAGAAAAATAAAGGTACGGTCTTTGGATACTTTGTCACTATAAAGGTTCATTTCCTCCACAGACAGAGCCTTCTTTTCATATTCTGATCTGCCAAGGCATATGGCAGCAACTGCACAGGCGGTAGCAGTCAGATAGGTGATCAGCATGTTGTCTCCTTACTCGTTTTTTGTTTTGCTCAGTAAACTCACAAACCCCGCGCTATCGCGCTCCACTGTCTGCTATCGCAGACGGTTTGCTCCTTACATTATATCTTTTATAGTTATTATTTTCAAGAAAATAGTGAAAACGTGGGTCTTGACGGACGGAAACAGGCATGATACGATAACATACGCGAGAAAAGATATATAGTATATAAAAGATAAATGAAACACAATATATAGTATACAAGCAAAAAAAACAGACAGGAAAGGTGAAAGAATGGACTGCAGTAAGATAAAGGTTGTAAAAAAAGACGGTACCAGGGAAGATTTTAATGTGCAGAAGGTGCTTTCTGCTATTAGCAAGTCAGCAGAGAGAGCCATGATCACATTTTCAAGGGCAGAGCGGAATTTTATCTGTGAATTTGTGGAAGAAAAGGCAGAGGAGATGGACCAGGAACTGATCCCCATCGCTCAGATGCACAACATTGTAGAAGGAGCGCTGGAAAAGGTCAATCCGCTGGTTGCAAAAAGTTACCGGGACTACCGCAATTATAAGCAGGATTTTGTGCGGATGCTGGATGATGTATACAAGAAAAGCCAGTCCATTATGTACATTGGAGATAAGGAAAACAGCAATACAGACAGTGCTCTGGTTTCCACCAAGCGCAGTCTGATCTTTAATGAGCTGAATAAATCCCTTTATCAGAAGTTTTTTATGACAGTAGAAGAACTGCAGGCGTGCAGGGAAGGTTATATCTACATTCACGATATGTCTGCCAGAAGAGATACTATGAACTGCTGTCTCTTTGATGTAAAATCTGTGCTTACCGGCGGTTTTGAAATGGGAAATCTGTGGTACAATGAGCCGAAAACACTGGATGTAGCCTTTGACGTGATCGGTGATATTGTTTTAAGTGCAGCCAGCCAGCAGTATGGCGGTTTTACAGTGCCAAGTGTGGAGAATATCCTGGCGCCTTATGCAGAAAAGTCTTATGCAAAATATCTTGAAAAGTACAGAAAATTGGGATTGCCGGAAGAAAAAGTAGAAGAAGTTGCCTGGGCAGATGTACAGAGAGATATGGAACAGGGATTTCAGGGATGGGAATACAAGTTTAACTCCGTTTCTTCCAGCCGCGGTGACTATCCGTTTATCACAATGACTGCAGGTACAGGAACCAGCCGCTTTGCAAAAATGGCAACCATGACCATGTTAAAAGTGCGAAAAGGCGGACAGGGAAAAGCAGGCCACAAAAAACCGGTACTGTTCCCGAAAGTGGTATTTCTCTATGATGAAAAGCTTCACGGACCAGGCGGTGAGTTAGAGGATGTATTTGAGGCAGGTATTGACTGCTCCAGCAAGACCATGTATCCGGACTGGCTTTCCCTTACAGGAGAAGGCTATATTGCCAGCATGTACAAAAAATACGGAAAGATCATCTCTCCAATGGGCTGTCGTGCGTTCCTGTCACCGTGGTATGAAAGAGGGGGCATGCATCCGGCAGATGACAAAGACGAGCCCGTATTTGAAGGACGTTTTAATATCGGTGTAGTCAGCCTTCATCTTCCTATGATCCTGGCAAAGGCAAGACAGGAAAACCGTGATTTTTATGAGGTTTTAGATTACTATCTGGAACTGATCAGAAGGATCCATATCCGTACCTATGCATACTTAGGTGAGATGAAAGCTTCTACCAATCCGCTGGCATACTGTGAAGGCGGATTTTACGGCGGCCATTTAGGTCTTCACGACAAAATAAAACCATTATTAAAAACTGCTACTGCTTCCTTTGGTATTACAGCGTTTAATGAGCTGCAGCAGCTGTATAATAAGAAGTCTTTAGTAGAAGACGGTCAGTTTGCACTGGAAGTATTGGAGCATATCAATAAAAAGATCGATGAGTTTAAAGAAGAAGACGGCAATCTCTATGCCATCTATGCAACACCGGCAGAGAACCTTTGCGGCCTGCAGGTAAAGCAGTTCCGTAAAAAATACGGCATTATTGAAAATGTATCTGACAGAGAGTATGTAAGCAACGGCTTCCACTGCCACGTAACCGAAGATATCACCCCGATTGAAAAACAGGATCTGGAATATCGTTTCTGGGAGTTAAGCAACGGCGGCAAGATCCAGTATGTAAAATACCCCATCAGCTACAATAAAGAAGCCATCCGCACCCTGGTGCGCAGAGCCATGAGAATGGGATTTTACGAAGGCGTAAACCTGTCACTGGCTTACTGCGATGACTGCGGCCACGAAGAACTGGAAATGGATGTCTGCCCGGCCTGCGGCAGCAAAAACCTGACGAAGATCGACAGAATGAACGGATATTTAAGTTATTCAAGGGTCAAAGGCGATACAAGACTAAACGAATCCAAAATGGCCGAGATCGCAGAGAGAGTAAGCATGTGATGAACGCAGAAGAAAAACAAGCGCCGCCGAAATACCGGGTGGTCGTAAAACAGTAAAATCAAAAAATGGTGAAAACCTTGTGTTTTCAAGGGGCGGCGTGACTTCGGTCACGCCGTTTCCTTTTTCATCAACTCATTCAGAGGGATAAAGCCCAGCCCGTCGTACCTGATATGGATGTGCTGTACCCGCTTGCCGCTGGACTTGTCCGGTGCGTCCACATAGATGGCAGACACCAGTTCGCGCAGAGCATAGCCGTCCAGTTCTTCAATGCCGACATACTTGTGCGCTTTCTGAATGAACTTTTCAATGTTTTCGTTCTGTCGTTCCTGTACTTCAATCTCCTGCTGCAAGGTAATCGCTTCCGCTTCCAACTGCTTCTGCTCCGCTTCGTAGGTCTGGCTCAGCATATCATAGCGTTCATCTGTTAACCGCCCGCTGGCGTTGTCCTCATAAATCTTGATGAACAGTCTTTTCAGCTCGGCAATACGGCGTTCGTTGCTTTCCAGACGCTTTCTGCGGATGCGGATTTGCTCATAGCTTTCCACGCGGAGCTGTTCCTCCATGATCGTGCGGAAATAATCCTCGTGTCGCAGGATATACCCCATAACTGCCTGAATGTGCTTGAGAACCAGCCGATCCAAGACTTTGACGCGAATGAAATGCCCATTACACTTTTCTTTGCTTTTGCGGTGCAGAGAGCAGTCAAAAAAGTCTTGATCGAGATCACCGTTGTTGGATGAACCGTACAGCATTTTGGAACCGCAGTCCGCACAGTAAACAAGTCCGGAGAAAATGCTGCTTCTTCCCGTGCGGATCATTCGGTGACGCTGCTGGCGGATCTCCTGCACCTTTTCAAACACATCATCGTCGATAATGCGCTCGTGGGTATTGGGGAAAATCGCCTGCTTTTCAATGGGATTATCCCTTTGTTTCTTATCCCAGATAGAATTGGTGTAAGTCTTGAAGTTCACCGTGCAGCCTGTGTACTCCCGGCGTTCCAGAATTGCCACAACGGTACTGCTTTTCCAATCATAAGGATCTTCCGGCTTTTTGTTCGGGCTTTTGATGCCTTGCAATGCCTTATAACTGGCAGGAGTTAAAACCTTGTCCGCTTTCAGTTGGTTTGCAATCTGCTTTGGACCTCTGCCCTCCATGCACATGGAGAAAATACGCCGCACCACATCGGCGGCAACAGGGTCGATCTTCCAGCGTCGGGGATTGTCTGGGCCTTTCAAATAGCCGTAGGGAACATTGGTTGTCAAAGGAACGCCGCGTTCACCCTTTGCCTTATTGACAGCGCGGATCTTGCGGCTGGTATCTCGCGCGTAAAACTCGTTGCACCAGTTTTTGATACCCGCAAAATCGTTATCGGTGCTGTTGGGATCAATGGTGTCGAAATTGTCGTTGATGGCAATATAGCGGACACCGTACTGCGGAAAGGTGAAATTGGTGTAAAGTCCTGTCAGAGCGGAATTTCTACCCAGGCGGGATAGGTCTTTGGTGATACAGACAGCCACCCGTTCCGCTTCAATTTCCGCAAGCATCGCTTGAAAACCGGGGCGGTCATAGGTCACACCGCTCACGCCATCATCCACAAAAAATGTGGGATTCGGGAAATGGTGCTCCCGTGCATACCGCAAAAGCATATCCTTCTGATTTTCAATGGACAAAGACTCTCCGGCTCGTTCATCTTCTTGCGAAAGACGGCAGTAGAGTGCTGTGATTTTGTTTGTTGCTCCGTTCATTTCTGAATCCTCCTTTGGTGGAGCAACTGTCAGTACAGGATTGGTTGCTTCTATTGTACCAAGAGACTCTGTATTTGTCATTCGGAATCCTCCATCTTTTCTGCAAACTTTTTGCTGGTAATACGCTCTAACTTGCGGACAAAGCTCTCTGTTCCCTCATAGCTGCCCGTGACGGTGTAAACCGTGCCATGAATGACCTCGGTGACGGTCAATTCGGGAACCCAGAAAGCGGACAGGTTTTTCGCGCAGAGATGCCCGTCCTCGTTAAAGTAGCAGTTGCGCCGGGGATGATCGGACGGTAAGGGCTGCGGTTTGAGATACGGGTCTGGATTGGAGAAGTAATATTCCGCTGGCTCGTCGTGATCTGCCTTTTCCCATTCCTCGATTTCTGCCAGCAGATCAGGGTCGATTTCGTGTTCAAATTCTTTGTTCTCGTTCATAAGTGCCTCCAGATTTTCTATTCAAATTAGTGTTCAATTTCCTGCCTTTTCTGCCGCGTCGCGGTGTTCTGACGCTCCTGCTCATGCTGCACCTCGTAGATGTTGTAATGAATCGCCCAGAGCTTTTTCGCGTCGGCATGGATCGGTGAAAGCTCCGTCTGAATGTCTTTGTATTCCTGCTCCAACTGCTCCCGTTCTCTGCGCCATGCGGTGATGGGCAGTTTGCCGTCCTTGAAGTGCAGTTTCAGCTTGCGCTCTGCCATGTAGAACGTCCGCAACTCGTTATCGTGTTCGGATTTGTATTTCTGCCTGGATTTCTCAAATCGGATGGATTTCAGCTTGTCCGCAGCGGGCTTGCCAGACTTGTAGTAGTCCACCATCCGCAGCAGTTCGTCCACTTCTTTGATACGGGCTTGCTTTGACGATGCCGACTTTTTCAACGTATCGATCTTGTCCTGCATGGCATGAAGCGTATTTTCCAGATCGTCCACGGTGTAAAGGTTTTTGGATTGTAAAAAGCTGAACGCCTCGGCGTAACGCTGCAAATTGGCGTTCTTCGCCTTATTGCTGTACGCGCCCTTGTTGCGATTGGCGCAATGCAGCGCCAGCAGATCGTTGAGCATGGGCGGCTGTGGCTTGGCAAGCTCGGCCTTTACGTCCTTTAGCCAGCCGATCAGCGCGGTGATCTTTTCTTTTGTCTCCCGCAGCAGCGCGTTGGTTTTCCGGATGAAGCGGTTGAGATCGCCCTTGTCGGTGCGGATGCCCTTTGCCTCCATTGCCCGGACGGTGGGACCCTCGTGCTGCGTGGGGATCTGCTCCACGCCCTGACGGGCAAAGCTGCGATGGTCGATGCGACAGTCAAAGCCCTTTTCGGCAAACTTGGCATTGCACATCTCAGCCCATGCATGCCGCCAGGCTTCTAGCGTTTCGGGTTTGCCCCAGTCCGTCGTAGAAATGGCGTTGAACACATAATTGCCTGCCTCGTCCAGAACGCGCTCACCGTGTTCGTCCAGCACATATTCCCGCCGCTGTTTGTTTCCCCACCTGCCGTCCAGCTCAATGGGACGGATGGGACACATGACGTGAAAGTGCGGGTTGGAAATGCTGCCGTCCTCCTTGTCGGATTGATGCACGGCAAAGTCTGTCACCATGCCCCGGCTCACAAAATTGTCCAACAGAAATTGCCTTGCAAGGTCGATGTTCTTCTGCATGGAAAACTCATTCTGCAAGGCAATGTCAAAGCTGTAGGCAAGCTGCGCTTTCTTGCCGCGCTCGGCTTTTTCCACGGCGTTCCAGAGCGTTTCGCGGTCTGCGTATTCTGGCGGGGCGTGTGACGGGAGCAGAATTTCAGAGCAGATCACGCCGCCTTTTCGGGTGTAGTCGCTGATCTCGCCGTAGTATTCGCTGTGCAGCTTTTCCCCGGCACGATAGGCGGCAGCAGCCACGGCAGATTGCCCCGCGCTGCGCTTGATCTGCGTCACATGAAAATGAAAGAGTGCGATATTCAATCACCTCCTGCATGGCGGCTGACAGCTTCCATGAGAAGCCTTTGCGCGTCTGGCAGGGCGAAAACCCGTTCTGCAAAAGTGTAAAACGCGGTTTCGTCCAACTCTTTCGTCTGCGGTGCGACACTCTCGATGGCTGCGCCGCGAGTGATAAGCCGGTGCGCCCGCTTGCGCCGTTCTCCCTTTTCATAGTAGGCGGCGCGGTTTTCAAGACGCTGGATTTTGTGCTGTTCCTGCGCAAGCTGCCGCTCGACCTTTTCTTTCTCCGCTTGCAGCTTCTCAATTTCTTTTTCGTGCATGATTTCAACCTCCTGACTGATAGATGGATAGAAAAAGACCGCCTACATTTTCGGTAGACGGTCTGCGTGATGATATGGAATTTTCAGGCTTTGCGGTGAAAATAGACTGCGCCAGCAAACTGTTTCCACTGCAAAGTGCGCTGGGATAGCTGCCGTGGCAGCGCAAGGGAGGCACTCCCTTGTACGGAGCAACGCAACGCAAAAAAGCCCGGACATTTGACTGCCCGGGCTGTCTGCCTCGCAGAGCGCACATACTCTCGTCAGGAGAGTATAGAAGTGCGCCCTTGTTACCAAGGGATTATTTTATGTCAATCGCTCCGTTTATTTGTTCTCACTTAATCATTTCAACGCCTTCATTTGTTGGGCAGAATTGAAGCGCATCTTGGACTGTCATAAACGCTCCGGCATCATTCCAGCTATTTGTCATTCGTTTTTCCATTGCTGTCATTGCAGGATATTGGAGCCAGCTTCGTTGATGAGTGTAATTGACCCAACTGCTGATGATATAGCCATCCTGCATCTCCGCAATGGGATAAGCAACATAGCCACGATAATTTTCACCTTGCCTTGGCATAGAAAAAGTGGCAAAAACATCGGTACTTGTTTGCTCTCCCCAGAAAATGCTGTTGGATGTAAAAGTTTGATTGTCAAGAGAATAATAAGGGGCGGCGAAGGTTTCCCCACCCTTGTCATACAGCACACGTCCAGTTACTTCACCGTTAGAAGCCCATCTATCTGAAATATCTCGATATACGGGCCAAAGCTGAATCGACTCTGTGCCGTAAAATCCAGGATCGGTAGTCCAAAGGAAATGATGGAAAATCATCCATCTTTCTCGTTCGCCAGGTATTTGCACTCCAACGCCGGTAATGCGTAACTCTTTTACATCATAGACAGTCTTTTGCTCAATATGGCGTTTCTCTCCATTACTATACTCTGTAGTTACCGTTCTGCCGTCATTCACTGGTTCGTCCGTGATGTCAACGACAACCTGTAAAGCACCATCACAAGCTGCAATGTCTTCTGGCGTGAGATCGTTCAAAACATATTCTGGGAAGCCAAGTTCCGTGAGATGGCTCTTGATTACCTCTACTTCAGTATGTTCTGACGAATCCACTGTACTCCAGGCCATTGGATAACTGCCACCGAAAATATAGCCAAAAGCACAGCCGATGATAAGCACTGAAAGGAGAACGAGCACGATACATCTGTCTGTTACCTTAATAGATACGGTTTGAATTGAATACCCAGCTTCATCAAGTTCTTTTGAGAGCATATAGATATTACGGATAATGAAGATGTATCCAATAACCATTGCCCCAGCAATTACCAGTCCATTATACTGAATAACAGCCAGAACGCACATGAGTGCATACCAGATAATCAGTGCAACGGCACCTCCCGCTCGCGGAGGAAGATTTACTTTTCTCTGCACAGCTCTGAGTCCACGCCAGAGACAAAAGAACTCGACAAGCAGAAGCAAAAGGTTTGCAACGGTTAGCACCGATGTGACTTGGGGAGTAAAAATTGTGCTTTGGATAATGGTCGTATTTAGAATCAGCATCGGGAAAAAGTATGCTGCTCGGATTACTGTTATAATAAAGCAATTTCTAAACCATTTATTTTCACGCCATAGAGAACGAAACCCTAATAGTGACAACACCATTCCAACGGCAGGAAGAATATAATTTAGGCACCAAAAGTTCAGCGTGATAGCGCAAAGTGCCATGCCAATGAGTACACGGCTCATTGCTTTTCTCCATGGTGTTACATCTTCAACAACATCATCAGGGGGAAAATCTAAAACGCTTTTTTC
>ERZ773112.399-NODE-399-length-29643-cov-17.248445_pt1 | contig 29643 bp, 20 predicted proteins | sample MGYA00580566_ERZ773112 | MGnify/ENA primary metagenome ERZ773112 (study PRJEB29015, sample SAMEA2737842) | human gut metagenome | biome: human gut; feature: human-associated habitat; material: faeces | place: China | collected 2012 ... | reverse complement strand
GGGCCAGCATCACGCCGGCCAGCACGGAGGACAGGCGGGTGAATTTGCCGGATTTGCGGGCCGCGACCGCCCAGATCAGCAAAACGACAAAGCAGATGGGCAGGGCGATCATCAGCACGGAAAAGACATCCCGCAGGGACTTGGCCAGTTCAATCTGCTCGACAGTGTAATTGGCATATACCTTGTTCAGAAGGAGAAGCAGCGCCTCCAACACCACGGCCCCCACGATCCACCAGAGGACCTTGTTCAAAACCACGTCTTCCTGCTTTGCGCGCTGGGCTTGTTGTTCTTTCTTGTTCATGTATCCATCTCCTGTGGCCGGGCGCCCGGTTTCTATAAAAGTGCCCCTCCGCTGGGGCTGAGCGCCTCAGAGTCATCAATCTTCTATATTCTAGCAGAAAATTCGCCGCATTGCAAGTGAAGAATCCCTTTCCTCTTTCCAGCGGCGCGGAACTGTGGTAAACTGTCCTTAATCAACATCATGATTATTAGGAGTATACCATGAAACAGCGTATTTCTTTCCTCCTTGCCTGTGTTTTTCTGTGCTTGACCGGCTGCCGCGCCTCCGGGGCGGAGCAGACCTTTTTCGCCATGGACACCTGCTGTCTGGCGGTCGGTTCTCACCTGCACACTTCCTGAACGCGGTTCGCCATTGGCGATATTCTTTCCGCATTCAATTCGAATGCTGTCCTTGCCGACTTTCTGCACGTTCATCCATGTTGGATAATCGCCTACAAACCAGTTGGCGGCATCGGTGTACACCTTCACATAATGAACGTCACCTTCGGAATTAAGCACGAGGTTGTTTTGCGAGAGCGTCAGGTGTTCCTCTCCAGCAGCCTGATACAACTTGATTGTTACAGACTTCGAAGGCGACACGACGATAATGTCTGCCGTACGCTCCATGACACGGTCGTTGGGCGTGACAATGATGTGAAGTCCGTCGTCCTTTTTCTCAATCTTACACCATGAAGGAACCGACGTCACGTCCCAGTTGGCGTTAGATTCAATGGCGATGCTGTCTTCTGTGCCTTTTGCTGGGAAAGAAAGGCTCTGGGCACCCACTTCAATGTATTCAGGTCGCGCCTCTTGTACAACTCGTACCGACTTATACAAGTCTCCGCTCTTGACCATAAGGGTCACGATTTTGCGTCTTGTGCTGTTGTTGGCTTGTCTACACTGGATGATGAAGTCCTTGGAATTGTCAGCATTGACACTACACCATTCCGTGGTGCCATCCACTTTCCATTTATCCGTAGACTTGACCTTGATTTGCTTATCACCTCCCTGATAAGGAATCAGAATCTCCTGATCAGAAATTTCCAACACAGGAAGTCTCTTACGGCATTTCTCAATCTGTTCATCACAATCGCGACGCAAATTGGGGTCACATTTTTTTGCACGCTGGTAATAGCTGATGGCTTCAAGCCATTTCTTGCTATCCCTCAACGAATTGGCTCTTTGGTATAAATCCATACAACTCTGAGCACTGATTTGCAGAGAGCTGGCCAGCAAGCCCACTGCTACAAAAAATACTTTGTTCGTAATTTTCATTTCCTTTATATTTTAGAAGTTTTGAAGACTATTTGGATAACGGGAGAGGGGTGATATGGGGCTCGGATTTTGTTACTGACATACTCACGTCAACAAGACAATCTACCCTCTCTTCCTTCACCCGTTTTTTAGGCTTAGTCTTTTTCGTGGGCACTTCCTGCTTTACCTTCGAAGGCGTAACATAGTTGATTAACACCGAACACCTATTCTTGAATTCTTTTGAGGCAATGTCGGCCTGGGCCTTGCCATATTCCACGCCTTTGTTATACAGATATTCATACGTGCTGTCTATCATCTCCTGAGAAGCGGCCCACATCTTAATACCCTTGGACTTGACGGAATCTGTGACCTCAAGACGCTTTGCTTCTGAAACGATTTCAGCGGCAGAACACAACCTCTTTTCATCAACCGAGGCCATGTTTTTCTTGTTGATTTCCTCTGTGGCAATCGTGACTGCTTCTTCCACCTTTGAAAGATAGATGTCATCGTTCTTATTTATCACAGGAGCTGGCGGTATCGGTGGTATCGGCGGATCAGGAGCCACTGGTTGACTTAAAAAGTAATAGCCACACACAACAAGCAACGAGACAGAGGCAACGCCTGCGATTATTTTTTTGAAAGGACGCTTTGCTCTGGGAGTTGATGCCAAACCATTCTTGTGACGTCTGGCACGTTCAACGATTTCTGAAGCATCTGGCCGGTTCCATGCGTCGAAAGCCAAACAGTCGTAAATCAACCGTTTTAACTCCTCAGAAACATCTTTTTTTATCGGAGGAATCTTGCCGTTTTGGGCTTTTTGAGAAACCCCACCATACTGGCCAAACGGCGTGTCGCCTGTTACGATTTCATAAAGCGTCGCACCGAAAGCCCATATATCACGGGCATGAATGTCTGAAGATTCGGTTCCGAAACTTTCATTAGACATATACCACGTTGTTCCGCCGCCAACAGATCCTTTCACCGACTTTCTGAGCGTGTTTCTGGTTCTTGTGCTGATGCCAAAATCTATGATCAAATACTGGCCATCGGAATTTATCAATATGTTGTCGGGCTTGATGTCTTGATGGGTTATATCGTGTGTGTGCAAGTATTGAAGTCCGGAAGCAACCTGTTCTATGAAATCCCAAAGTTGTTCCTCATCAAAATTTCCAATAAGTTTTTTGGCCGACCCATTTTTGCACACACTCATTGCAAGATACGGCAGTTCGTCGTCATGGATGCCAAAGCCGATGGCATGAATGATGTTGGAATGATTCAAGCCACACAAACGGGCGAACTCCTTCTTGAAGTCTTCCTTCCCTTCATCATCGAGTTCGCCATTAGGCGTATATATTTTCAGGGCAACATCGATGTCCGCGTTGGTGTCGTGCGCTAACCACACCTCAGAAAATCCCCCACCGCCGATTTTTTCAATCAGCTGGTAGCGGTTGTCGAATTTCAAGTTAGGGTCTTTGGAGTCTTTTATGTCTGCGAGATTAATCATTTTTATATGTGGTCTCTTTTTAGTGATGGTGAAAGAATAAGTTGGTCAATTGGGGCCTGTCTTTTTTGTTGGTTCTGGAATTTGTAGCATAGCGGGCTATGCGACCAACGACAAATTTCAGGAACGACTAAAAGACAGGGCATAAGAATATGATTTCTTTTCCCTCATAATTGTTCAAGTTATTTTTAAAATAATTCTGAATATCTACTTACAATTACTTAGTATTTGATTCACCTCTTCATCCAATCCAAACGGAGGTTTTGGAGGACGAAGCAAGCCTGTCTCTTACATCGGTTTCTATTGAAACACAGAATTGGCCCCACACGTCCTGCATGGAAAAGCCACCATCAATTAACAGAAAATTTGATTTGAAACGAAGGATGTTGTATTTTTAAAAAATTAAAGGGACGCCATCAATCGGCAAAACCTGCTGCAAGCACAAAGTCTGAAAGCCACAAGCAAAGAACCCTCTTTCACCGGCAACGAATAATTGCTCATCTCCTTAGCAAGCAACGCAACACTGCAGCAAAAAGCCCTATTCAGCAGTGACAGACGCACCGCCGTCAAACGCCTTGACAACAAATAGTTACGATTGAGGAATTATCGGGTTAACACTTCCTTCATCTCTTAATCATGTCATAGAACTATCCATTTGATGATGATTTAATAGCCTAAAATTCTATTGCATCAATAGCAATTGGACACAAAAAAAGCGTGAACCTTTCGTTGTCGTTCCACCTTCGAGGCTCTCGCATTTGCCCTGTACCGTCGAACGAACAACGAACAGAGCCCACGCCGATATGATATACCATCTGATGCTACCCAGAAACGAAGAGACATGTCATGGCACGCACCAAAAAGTGCTGCCATGACATTACTCATCTAAACTGGGTAGGCGAATAACCACATCACCTGGGCATCTATCGCTGCCTTGTCTTGATGGTACATGAAACTTGCGAGATTTCGAAGATCAAGAACAAGCGTTGATAAACGCCTTTATATATGTCGATCTCCTGTTTCCCACCCATACCCCACTTCTGCTTCGGTCCGAAGAACTGACCTTTGACTTCTGCTCGGCGTAGGCTCAAATTAACCTTTGTTCTTGAAGCACTCCAGTTGGAGGCTCTCTCAAACAAAAGATTAATTCAGGAAATCAATTGCAAAAGTAGTGAAAAGTTTAGATGAGGGAAGCTTCTCAATATAAATATTCGATTGTTTTACATTGTTTAACAAATCCAAATGTTTACATTTTCCGAGTGCGCTGGCAAAGGTGGGAGCTGCCATCGGCTTATGTTTCAAATTCAACTCGTGTTGGGTGTGATTTCTTTTTTATCCATAGGGCGGGTTTGCTTTCGGAGGGCGCACAGACTGGCGGACGGTTTTTCCGTAACACGCCTTGAAACGCCTTCTTTACTGGTGAAACGTTTTTGTTTTCTTATCTCTCTATGAACAAAACGTCTGGAAAGTAACCCACGTTTCCAGGAAATCAACAAGAATGTGGCTGGCAATTGGTGAAAGGGGCCTTGAAAGTCTGCATCTATTGTTGCCGTTTCATGGTCTATTTCTCTCAGCGAACACGGGAGCAGACGCAAGCGCGTCTGGGGGCAGACGCAAGCGCGTCTGGGGGCAGAGGCGAATGCGTCTGGGGGCAGAGACGGATGCGTCTGGGAGCAGAGGCGGTCGTGTCTGGGAGCAGAGGCGGATGCAGACGGGGCGAAGTTCGCTGACAAGTTGGGAATTTGTATTTACGAGGCATCCGGGGGAGGCCGCTGCGAGTCTGGTTTGCGTTGCATCAAGCCTGTCGGCCCCGTTTGGCAAGCGAATCCAAATTGACAGACGGCTCCTATAATATAAGTAAGTCGGTGGGCAAAATTATTTTAAATTTGCCAAGAGCATTATTCTTTGATTTGAAACGCAGCACAAACTGAGAACAGAGCATTAAACTTGTTTGAATGCATTGCAGAGATAGTGCCTGTGTTATGTCATTCAGTGCTATCATTGAAGATGATGCTAAAAGCTATGAGGAATCTATACTGGACACCAGCTTAACAGCAACCGCTCATCAGCTTGCAACAAATATCCCTATTCACGTTAGAGACCTAATTATCAATATAGATACGTCAGAATATGCCAAAGAAAACTTGCAACTTGCAACCAAACTTGCAACCAAATCTCGCTAATACTTCGACAAGGTGTCTTTGAAACCAGCTATTCTATCTGGCCTTATACAAATGAAATATGCAGACGCTCCCAATCATCCAAATCAAAGATATAGGCTGACAGAGTTGGGCAAGGCTGTGCAAATGATTTTGAAAAAAGGATAGGATTCAAGTGGGGGAAAGTAATGGTAAGCAGGCATCTGATGTTTAAAATCAATTTGATAAGTCGGTGGGCAAAATTAGTTTATAAGTAGGTAGTCAGAATTATGGCAATTCACTGGCTCGCATAGCAAAGCTAACAAGTTTTTGCGGCACTGGCAAGAGAAAGGCAACGATAAGTGGGACATTATCTTGGTTTTTCGGGCAAATCCGTTGGGCGAAATCTCGTATATTCCACATATTTTGCGTAAGTTTGCACATTAAGGAATGGTAAAAAAAATAACTTGACCAATTTTGGGGAGTAAAGGAATTATTTCTTATGCTCTGTCTTTTTGCCGTTTGGATATTTGTCATCGGTCACATAGCCCACTATGCTCCCTCTTTCAAATTTCCAAACCAACAAAAAAGCAGGTCAAAATTGCTCAACTTATTCTTTCACCATTACTAAGTAGGTAATCAAAATTATTTATGAAATACTCCTTTGTCATCCCCGTATTCAACCGCCCCGATGAAGTGGACGAACTGCTTGAGAGCCTGACGAAACAATCGCTTCAGGATTTCGAAGTTCTCATCGTGGAAGATGGTTCATCGCAGCCCTGCCAAGAGGTGGCAGAGCGCTATGCCGATGCGCTCAATGTGCGCTATTTCATGAAAGAGAACTCGGGACCTGGCGGCTCGCGCAATTATGGCGTGGAACGGGCGAAGGGCGAGTATGTCATCATTCTCGACAGCGACGTGGTGCTGCCGGAGGGCTATCTCCAAGCGGTTGACGCGGAACTCAACGCCGCGCCCTGCGATGCTTTTGGAGGCCCCGACCGCGCCCATGAGTCGTTCACGCCCATGCAGAAGGCCATCAACTACGCCATGACGTCTTTCTTCACCACTGGCGGCATCCGTGGCGGAAAGAAGAAAATGGACAAGTTTTATCCGCGCTCGTTCAACATGGGGGTGCGCCGAACGGTCTATGCCGCACTCAATGGTTTCAGCAACATGCGCTTTGGCGAAGACATCGATTTCTCCACGCGCATTTTTGAGCAAGGCTATGCCTGCCGCCTCTTTCCAGAGGCCTGGGTTTGGCACAAGCGCCGCACCGACCTTCGAAAGTTTTTCAAGCAAGTACACAACTCGGGCATCGCCCGCATCAACCTCACCAAGCGCCATCCTGGCACGCTCAAACTCGTGCATGCCCTGCCTGCCGTTTTTGCCGCCGGCTGTGCCCTGCTGGTGGTGCTGACCGCCGTGGCCGCCGCCCTTGGTTGTCCCCATTGGTGGGTATGCCTCACGCCGTTTGTGCTTTTCGCCCTCATCATCTGTGCCGACGCCACCCGCACGGCCCGCAGTCTGGGCGTTGGCCTACGCGCTGTGGCCGCCGCTTATGTGCAGTTGCTTGGCTATGGCACAGGATTCATCCGTGCGTTCTGGCGCCGCTGTGTGCTCGGCAAGGGCGAATTTGAAGCTTTCAAAAAGAATTTCTACAAGTAAGGAAGGTTACAAACGTCATGGCCGACAACGATCACACCATCATCCAAGACCTCAAAGCCGACGAGCGCCCGAGGGAGCGCCTCATCAAGCATGGTCCTTCAGCCCTACGCAATGCCGAACTGCTGGCCATCCTCATCGGGTCGGGGTCGACAACGGAGAATGCCGTTAGTCTCATGGAGCGCCTGCTCGTTGACCATCGCAACAGTCTGGGCGACGTGGGCAAGATGACGCTCGAACAGCTCTGCCGCTACAAAGGCATCGGCGAAGCGAAGGCGGTGTCGATTCTTGCAGCCTGCGAACTGGGCAAACGGCGGCAGGAAGAGCATGTGGAGGAACGCCCCAGCGCACAATCGTCGGAAGACATCTACCGCTACTTCCTCAACAAACTTCGCGACAATCCCGTTGAAGAATGCCACGTGTTGCTAATGAACCACAACCTACGCATCATCGGCAGTGTCTGTGTCAGTCGCGGCGGCATCACGGGAACTGTGGTCGACGTGCGGCTCGTTCTCCGCGAGGCCATCCTCGCCAACGCCACGTCCATTGCGCTCTGCCACAACCATCCTTCGGGCAGTTCCAAGCCCAGCCGGGAAGACGACCGCCTGACGCAAAGGGTGAAGGAAGCGGCGAAAGCCATGGACATACGCTTCATTGACCACATCGTCCTCGCTGACGGCAGCTATTACAGCTACAACGATGAGGGCCGGCTCTGACCACTCTGACACACCTAAGTAATGGTGAAAGGATAAATCGTTGAACATAAAGACAGGGCATAAGTTATAAATCCCTACTCCACAAAATTAATCAAGTTATTTTTTCACCATTACTAAACCTCAAGCCAACATATATCCCAACATGACATCAGAAGAAAAATTGAAATTGGAAGAAAGGGTTGTTGAGATTCTCAAAACGGTTTACGACCCAGAAATACCCGTTGACATCTATAACCTCGGCCTCATCTACCGCATCGAACTCCACGATGATGGGACGCTCGACGTTGACATGACGCTCACTGCCCCCAACTGTCCGGCAGCCGACTTCATTGTTGAAGACGTGCGCATCAAGCTTGATGGCATCACAGGCATAAAGGAAGCCCACGTCAACCTCGTCTTTGAGCCTGAATGGGACAAGGACATGATGAGCGAAGAGGCCAAACTCGAATTGGGGTTTATGTAAGTAAAGCCATTATTAACCCAAAAGCTTTCTGCCAATCTTTTCATCTTACGACAACACGCTTTCAGCCCAATGAAAAATATCTATTTCCTTTCCGACGCCCACTTGGGCAGTTTGGCCATTCCACACGCCCGAACTCAAGAGCGCCGCTTGGTCAATTTTCTCGACAGCATCAAGCATAAGGCGGATGCCATTTATCTCTTGGGCGACATTTTCGACTTCTGGCACGAATATAAATACGTCGTCCCGAAGGGCTACACGCGCCTACTTGGAAAAATCAGCGAACTGACTGACATGGGCGTGGAGGTGCATTTCTTCACGGGCAACCACGACCTCTGGGTGCACGATTATTTTGAAAAGGAATGCGGCATGACCATCCACCGCCAAAGCACCACACTGGAAATCTATGGTAAGGTGTTTTATTTGGCACACGGCGACGGCCTCGGGTCGACCGACCGTTCATTTCGCTTCCTCCGCTCCGTATTCCACAACGCCACCTGCCAGCGTCTCTTCGCCGCCCTACACCCACGATGGGGCATGGCTTTTGGACTGGAATGGGCACGACGCAGCAGAATGAAGCGCGTGGACGGTAAGGAACCAGAATACCAAGGAGAAGACAACGAGGAACTCATCCGATTTGCCAAAGACTATCTCTCCACACACCCCGACATCAACTATTTCATCTTCGGACACCGCCACATTGAGCTCGACCTCATGCTCTCGCGCACCACGCGGGCCATCATCCTCGGCGACTGGATAACGGAATTTTCCTATGCTGTGTTCGACGGCGAACACATGTTGCTGGAAGAATTTGTAGAAGGAGAGACGCAGCCCTGACCTATGGTCTGGCCCCTTTTCCTGTACCCCTTAACGCCATTCGTCATCCCAATAATTCACCCATACCAAATCGACACCACAATGGACGAATTTTTCTTGAGCGCTCAACACATCGTGAAGCGCTTTGCCAACCACACGGCACTCAATGACGTGAGCATTGACGTGCCCCGCGGAAAAATTTTCGGTCTGCTGGGCCCTAACGGGGCAGGCAAGACAACGCTCATCCGCATCATCAACCGCATTACCGCCCCCGACAGCGGCGAGGTCATCTTCGACGGCCACCCCTTCTCTGCCGACGATGTGACACGCATTGGCTATCTGCCTGAAGAACGCGGCCTCTACAAGAAAATGAAAGTTGGCGAACAGGCCGTTTATCTGGCCATGCTCAAAGGACTGAGCCGCGCGGAAGCCACAAAACGCCTGCACGACTGGTTTAAGCGTCTGGACATCATGGCCTGGTGGAACAAAAAACTGGAAGAACTCTCGAAGGGTATGCAGCAGAAGGTGCAGTTTGTCATCACCGTGCTCCATCAGCCGCAACTCGTGATTCTTGATGAACCCTTCTCGGGCTTCGACCCCGTGAACGCCGAGATTCTCAAGCGTGAGATACTGCGCCTGCGCGACGAAGGTGCCACCATCATTTTCTCCACCCACAACATGTCGTCCGTTGAAGACATCTGCGACAACATCGCGCTCATCAATAAGTCGCAAGTGGCCCTGAGTGGCAAAGTCGACGAGGTGCGCGAGCGCTATCGCAGCGGCATCTTCGAGGTGAAGGCCACAAGCGGCAGCCTTGATGGGATGTCGCCGCTCTTTGAAGTCAACAACGTGCAGACGGTGGGCGGACTGACCACGTACAAACTCACAAAAGCCCCTGGCGTCAGCAACGGCCAACTCGTTACCGACCTGGCCGGCCGTCTTGAAATCCGCTCTTTCTGCGAGCAGATGCCATCCATGCAGGAAATCTTCTTGAAAGTGGTGGGGGCAGAAAATCCGAAAGATGCTGCCACAACTCATGAACCTCTAAAAGCGGAATAGAAAATGAACAAGACACTGATTATCATACAGCGCGAATTTATGACGCGCGTCAAGAAGAAATCCTTCATCCTCCTCACCATCCTGATGCCCTTCATCTTCGCGGCACTCATCTTTGTGCCGCTCTGGCTCGCTTCGATTAAAGACAGCGACCAGAAGGTGGTGAAGGTGGTCGACAAAACGCAGCAATACGTGGGTCTCTTCAAGGACAACACCACCTACCGCTTCGAACCGGCAGAAGCCGACAATGCCGCTTTCTATGCCGACGGGGCGGACGTTGAAGCGGTCATCGTCATCACGGGCAACCTCGTTGACAACCCCAAGGCCGTGACCATCAACTCGCCGCAGCCTGTGTCAAACGAGCTTTTGAGCTACACCCGAGAAGTGCTCAACAACGAAGTGCGGCGTGCCAAACTCAAAAGCTATAACGTGCCGCAGCTCGACAAGATCATCGAGGACGTGCAGAGCGACTTCGACATCAAAACCGTCATCAAAAAAGAAGACGGACACGAAAGCGCCTCCGACACCAACATCGCCATCGCGGCGGGCTTCATCTTCACGTTTCTCATCTATCTCTTTGTTATGACCTACGGCGCGGCCGTGATGCAGAGCGTGATGGAGGAGAAGACCAACCGCATCGTAGAGCTCATGGTGTCGAGCGTGAAACCCTTCCAACTCATGATGGGCAAAATCATCGGTGTGGCGCTCGTGGGTTTCCTGCAACTCATCATTTGGGGCGTGATGTTTGCCGCCATCCTCTTCATTTGCGGCAGTTTCTTCGGTGCGACAGAACTGCCTGCCGACCCGATGCTCACGGCACAAACGGCAGCCATGCAGCAGAGCATGCCTTCGGAAACCAGTGAGATTCTCGCCGCCATCATGAATCTGCCATTCGCCGAACTCGGCATCATGTTTGTGTTCTACTTCGTGGGCGGCTATCTGCTCTACGCCTCTTTCTTCGCCGCCGTCGGCGCCAGTGTCAACGCGCAAGAAGACAGTTCGCAGTTTGTCATGCCCGTGGTGCTCATCATGATATTCGGCCTCTACGCCGCCATGTACAGCGCCGAAAACACCAACGGTCCGCTCGCCTTTTGGGCTTCCATCTTCCCCCTCACCTCGCCCATCGTCATGATGGTGCGCATCCCCTTTGGTGTGCCCTTGTGGCAGGAAGTGCTCTCCCTCGGCGTGCTCTACGCCACCACCATCTTCTTCATCTGGCTCAGCGGTAAAATCTACCGCGTCGGCATTCTGATGTACGGCAAAAAGCCAAGCCTGAAGGAAATGGCGAAGTGGATTCGGTATAAATAGCAGAGACGCTGACCCGACCATCTGCACAATAAAGGGATGTTCTATAAATTAGTTTTAATGGAGATTCTTTATTTAGGATTGACTTGGCCGCTTTTACAGTTCTCACTCGCATCTTGCTGTATTTCAAAGACTCACATAGCTCGCTATGCTCGTCTTTGAAATACAACAATCTGCTTCGCGATAAATGTAAAATCGGCTCAAGCTAATTTATAGAACACCCCTAAATTGAACACCCATAAAATGCCTGTCTGAATCCCTCGTCGGCTTCAGGCAGGCATGATAAGTAGTAAACAAGATACATCAATATATGGCAAACGTAAAATCATTAGTCAAAAAACAAATCCGCCTCGATATTGTCTTCAGCATCATCTGGGCAAGACGCAGGAAATACCTCATTCCCGTCGGCACCACCCTCATCGCCTTCTATCTGCTGATGTGCTGCGTGCCGCGCTACTATTCGGTGAAGGTGATGCTTGCCCCTGAATATGAAACGCCCTCTGTCGGCGGCGGTCTGTCGAGCCTCGCCTCTATGGCCAACATCAACTTAGGAAGCCTCGGCGGCTCCAACGACGCCATCACCCCGACCATCTACCCCGACCTCATGAAGAGCACGGACTTCATCGTGCCGCTCTTCGACGTGAAAGTCACCACCAGCGACGGCAAATTCTCTGGTCCATACAGCACCTATCTCAAAGAGGGCTGCAAAGCCCCCTGGTGGGACATGGCCATGATGTATGTGGGAAGCTTGATTTCATCGAAAGACGAGGAAGGCGGCGGCACGGACAAGGCCCAGCGCATCGACCCGTTCCACCTCACGAAAAAGCAGAAGGAAATGGCCGATGCTATCTCAGCGGGCATTGCCTGCACCGTTGACAAGAAAACGGACGTCATCTCCATCACCACAACGGCGCAAGACCCGCTGGTGGCGGCGCAACTTGCCGACACCATCCGCGAACGCCTGCAGGCTTTCATCACGGAATATCGTACGCACAAAGCACGCATCGAGCTCAACCACATGCACGAGATTGTCAACAACGCTTATCTCAACTACATGAAGAAGCAGAAGGAATATGCCGACTATTGCGATTCCCACCAGGACCTCGTGTTGGAAGCTTACAAGGCCAAGGCTGAAAACTTGGAAAACGAACTCCAGTTGGCTTTCAATGCCTATAGCGGTGCGAAGACGCAGGAAACGATTGCCCAGGCAAAGGTGCTTTCAAAGACACCAGCCTTCACCACACTGCAAAATGCCACCGTCCCCCTGCGCCCTGCCGGCCCGAAGCGCATGATGTTTGCCATCGTCATGGCCATGCTCTGCTTCTTGGTGCAAACCGTCTACTTCATTGCGAAGGATGTCAAGAAGATGGAGGTGGACAACGAAGCGTGAGACACCGGATGCTTCGGCATCCCGATGCTTGGCGCTAACCCAAGAATGGTTTCCATTCCCAATTCTTCCAACACCGACAGGAGGCCGCGAAAACCGGGACACGCTCTGAAGCACACCCTTTTCCCTTTCGGCTTCCCATTTAACTAAGACTCCAACATGATATTCTTCGGCCTATTGCTTCTGCTGTTTGCCGCCACAAGCGCCCTATGCTTTTTCGACGGCGAAAAGACGCGCACCGTTTGGTGTACCTTCGCAGCCGTTGCAACCCTGCTGTTCCTGCTCGCCGCTTTCCGCCCCGTTGGCCTCGACCAAGACTCCGAAAACTACGTGCAATATTATTATGGCAACACTGAACAGATTCTGGAATTTACCTTCACCGCCATCTCTGCCCTTGTGAGTTTCTTCGCCGACAGTCCGCGCGGCATGTTTGTGGTCTACGCTCTGCTCGGCATTCTCCTGCACACCTGGGCCGTCACGCGCAGCACACCATTCTGGCTCTTGGCATTGGTGGTTTGGATGGGCAATTTCTATCTCTATCAGGAAGTCACCCAAATCCGCGTGGCCGTGGCCGCCGGCCTCTTCCTCGTTGGACTCAGCTACCTCGCGAAAGGCGAGAAGCGCACCTATCTGCTCTTCAGTCTGGCCGCCGCCTGTTTCCATTATAGTGCCTTCGTGCTGCCCTTGCTCGCCTTTTTCGGGAGCCGTCCCCTCACGCTGCGCGGCCGCCTCGTCATCGGCGCAATTCCCCTGTTGGGCTATCTGCTCTTCTTCGGCGGATTCGACCCCATTGCTTCCCTGCCCATCCCCTGGATTCAGGAAAAACTTTGGATTTATGAACGACTACGCGACAGCGGCATGGCGGGCGACGCCATCAACGTGTTCAACATCGTCTACGTCATGCGCCTCCTCGTGTTCTACGTGCTTCTCTGGAAATACGACGTCATTAAAGAGCAGGCGCCCAACCTCTCGCTGCTCCTGAAGGTGTTTGCCATCTCCTATTTCTGCTTCACCGCCCTCGGTGCGCTGCCAGTTATGGCATTCCGCTATGCGGAGCTCTTCGGCGTGGTGGAAATCGTGATGGTGCCCTACCTTGCGCTGACCATGAAGCCAGAAGCCTTCGGCAAATCCTTGGTCATCGTCTTCGCCTTCGGCTGCATGATGCTTAACGTATTCTATAACGAACTTCTTAAACTCTCATGACAAATACAGAACAAACGCCACACGTGGCCATCCTCATGGCCACCTACAACGGCTCGAAATACCTGCCACACCAGATTGACTCCATTCTGAAACAGCATTACACCAACTGGACGCTGTACGTGCAGGACGACCTCTCCACCGACAACACGCCCGAAATTCTCGCCGCCTATGCAAAGCGCGATGCCCGTATCAAGGTGGTCGACAACCAGGAAAAACTGGGAGCGAAACGAAACTTCATGACGCTCATGGAGAAGGTGGAGGCCGACTATTATATGTTCTCCGACCAAGACGATGAATGGCTGCCTGAAAAGATTCTCGTCACCATGAAGAAGATGATGGAGGAGGAAAACGAAGCGCCGGAGAAGCCAGTCATCGTCCACACGGACCTGCTCGTGGTCGATTCCGACCTGAAAGAGATTGCGCCCTCGCTTTGGGAGATGTTCCGCATCTCGCCCCGCATCCTCTGCAATCTCGACATGCTCGGCGGCCACTGTCTCGTGACAGGATGCACGATGATGTTCAACAAAGCCGTGAGAGACCTCTCCATCCCGATGCCAGAAGCGGCCATTATGCACGACGTGTGGATGGCCCTGGTCACGTTTAAAAACGGTGGCCGCATCGGATATGTGGAAGAACCCACCATCCTCTATCGCCAACACGGCAGCAACACGCTCGGTGCCATTGATTTCCGAACGAACTATGTCATCAACAAAATCTGCTCCCTCGGACACACGCTGGCCGACGGATGGCGCTACTACCGCATGCTGCGCTGCGTGGGCTATGGCTCTATCTTTAAATTCTACCGTTACAAGTGGATTTACTATAAAGCATACAACAAGGAACTCTCAGAGAAAAACAAATATTCGAAATGATATCCGTTTGCATCGCCTCATACAACGGCGCCCGCTACATACGTGAGCAGATTGAAAGCATCGTCGCCCAATTGGATGACAACGATGAAATCATTGTCTGCGACGACCATTCCACTGACGACACGGTTGCGATTGTCAAAAGCCTTCCGTATCAGCAAATCCGCCTGGTTGAAAATGAGAAGAACCTGGGATATACGGGGAATTTCGAGCACTGCATCGCCCTGGCACGCGGAGAATATATCTTCCTCTGCGACCAAGACGACATCTGGAAGCCCAACAAGGTGGCCCTCTGTCTGAAGGCCCTGGAGAAGGCCGACTTCGTGGTGACGGATGCCGTCATCACCGATGCCGAAGGCCGCGAAACCCACGCTTCGTTCTTTAAGGAACGCGGCATCCACCGCTCTTGGCTGGGCAACATCGTCAAATTCGGTTTTCTGGGCTGCCTCTTCGCCTTCAAGAGCAGCGTGCGCGACAAAGCCCTGCCTTTTCCGAAACGGCGCAACCTCTGCACGCACGACAACTGGCTCTTCCTCGTTGGCAAAACGTTCTTCAAAGTGGCCGTACTCGACACCCCGCTCGTTTACTACCGCCGCCACGGCGGCAACACCTCCTTTGGCAGCGAGTATGCCGGAACGCCGCTCTCCTTCAAGATACGCTATCGCCTGTATCTGATTGCGCAACTGCTCAAACGCTGCATTTAGGAAGCAGCGCCGAGCAGACAGTCTAACAGGAAAGACCTCCGGAGACAAATGTCTCCTCTCTCACGCACATTGCCACCTCTTTCACACATCCATAGCACCCATGATGACAGACCTAACGACATACCTCCCCATCACCGACCCCACGTGGATATTCTTCATCGTGCTCAGCATCATCCTCTTTGCGCCGATGCTCCTTGAGCGTCTGAAGATACCGTCAATCGTGGGCATGATTGCGGCCGGCATTCTCATCGGCCCCCACGGTTTTCATCTGCTGGAACGCGACAGTAGTTTCGAGCTCTTCGGCAAGGTGGGACTCTACTACATCATGTTTCTCGCCTCACTCGAGATGAACATGCAGGACGTGCAGAAAATCAAGATGCGCGCCCTCGTCCTTGGTCTGCTTAGTTTTGGCCTGCCGATAACACTTGGCTTCGTGGCCAACCACAGTTTGCTGGGCTACGGCATCGCAGCCTCCGTGCTCATGGCCGCCATGTATGCCTCCCACACCCTCATTGCCTACCCCATCGTTCTCCGCTATGGTCTGTCGCGGCGCATGAGTGTAAGCATCGCCGTTGGTGGCACCATCGTTGCCGACACCCTGACGCTCCTTGTCCTTGCCGTTGTCGGCGGCACATTCAAAGGGGAAACCTCTGGGCTTTTCTGGGTATGGTTGCTGGTGAAAGTCGTGGTGTTGAGCGGCCTGATTGTCGCTGGCTTCCCAGCCCTCGCCCGCTGGTTTTTCCGCCGCTACGATGAAGGCGTCGTGCAATACATTTTCGTGCTCGCCCTCGTCTTTCTCGGCGCCGGTCTGATGGAATTTGTGGGCATGGAAGGCATCCTCGGTGCCTTCTTGGTGGGCATTGTGCTCAACCGCACCATCCCGCCGTCGTCGCCTCTGATGAACCACCTCGAATTTGTGGGCAACGCCCTCTTCATCCCCTATTTCCTGATTGGTGTTGGCATGTTGCTCAACGTTCAGGCATTCGTTGAAAGTTCCAACGTATTCCTGATTGCCTTGGTGATGATTGTCGTGGGAACGGGCAGCAAATGGCTCGCCTCTTTCTTCACGCAGAAAATCTATCGCCTGCCCGCTTCAGAACGCGCCTTGATGTTCGGCCTGACCAACTCCCGCGCAGCTGCCACCCTGGCGGTGGTGCTCGTTGGCTACCAAATCATCCTGCCCGACGGCCAGCACCTTCTGGGCGAAGACGTGCTCAACGGCACCATGATGTTCATCCTCGTCACCTGCGTAATCAGTTCGTTCACCACGGAAAACATCGCGCGGAAAATCGCTGAAAGCGGCAAGCCCGATGTGGCCATGCCGGTTGTAGCCAGCGACCGCCTACTCATCGCCCTCTCCAACCCCGACAACGTCAGTCCGCTGGTCAATCTGGCCCTCATGTTGCGCACTCCTGGTGCGCCTTCGCCGCTCACCGCGCTCAACGTGGTACTTGAAGACGACCCCGACGCGCGTGAGAGTGGACTGAAACAATTGGAACAAGCCGTCAAGATTGCCGCTGCCGCCAACGTGAAACTCGTCACGCGCAGCCGATGGTCGGTCAACGTGGTCAGCGGCATTTCCCACACCATAAAGGAAAACGACATATCAGACCTCCTCATCGGTCTGCACCAGAAAACGCGCCTCTCTGAGAGTTTCTACGGAAAGCTCACCAACGACCTGGTGGCCGCCGTGGAGCAGCACGTGTTTGTCTATCGTCCTGTCATACCTCTCAACACGGTGATGCGCCTCCACCTGGTTGTGCCGCGCAAAGCGGAATTTGAACCGGGCTTTGCCGCCTGGGCCAAGCGCGTGGCCCTTCTCGCCACGCAGCTAAGCTGCAGCGTGGAGACTTACAGCGGACGTGGTACTCTGGAAGCGTTGCAGCAGACGTGGGATCGCCAGCACTTCAACGTGCGTGCCGAACGTCATGTCTACAACGAATGGCACAATTTCATCTCCATCGCCCACAACGCCAAGGAAGCCCACATGGTGATCTTCGTTGTTTCGCGCCGCGGAACGCTCTCTTACCACCATTACATGGAACACCTTCCCGACCAACTGGAACGCTATTTCTCTTCCCACAACACGCTGCTCCTCTTCCCGGCCCAACCAGCTTCTGTCGCTGGTTCTGCTTCCATGCGCGGCGGCGTGCCGATGAAGGTGAGATGAGAGAGTTTGGATAACATTATATACCGCCATACTCCTTCCCCGCCCTATCAATAAACCATTAATTCCCCTTCCATGTCCTCACCCTTCCTCGTCGATGTCGTCCTGCCCCTCGCCCTACCTGGTGCCTTCACCTATGCCCTGCCGGAAAACCTGACAGGCAAGGTCACTGTGGGCAGCCGTGTGGTAGTGCCGCTCGGCAAGCGCAAACAATACACCGCCATCGTTGTGCGTTGTCCCGGCACCCCTGCCGCCGCGGGCATACAGATAAAGGAAATTCTGGAAGTGGTGGACGAAGCGCCGCTTCTGCTCCCTGCGCAACTTGAAATGTGGCGATGGATGGCCCATTATTATATGTGTACGCCAGGCGAGGTGATGAAGGCCGCCCTGCCCTCCGGACTCAAACTTGAGAGCGAAGCGTTTGTGGTGCTTCCGAAAGACCGCGTCGCAGACGACGAGGCCAACGAGACAGACGATGAAGAAGGCGTTGCCAACAATCCCGCCCATCCTCCCGTCATCGGTTCGGCTTCCTTGGGCGCTGAGCAGCAAATTTTCTGTGCGCTCGCTGACCATAAGCCGCAGAGCATCGAGCAATTGCAGAAGACGCTGACAGGCGTGAAGGGCGTGTTGCCAGCCTTGCGCCGCCTCATCGAAAGCGGCGAGATAACGGTGCAGGAAAGGCTCAGCCAGGGATTTGTGGCCAAGAAGGAAACGCATGTGCGCCTTGCTGAAAAATACCGCGACAACGAAACGGCGCAGCATTTCCTGCTTGACTCCCTGCGCCGCTCTGAACGACAGAAGGAAGTGGTGATGACGCTGATTGAGAAAGCCGACTGCCTGCGCAGCGAACTGAATGCCCGCATTCCAGGAGCGGCGGCGGCACTGACGGGACTGAAGAAGAAGGGGGTCGTCGAACTGCTGGATGTGGTGGCCGACCGATTGAAAACGGTGGAGGCCGACCCCGACAAAACGCCTTCCACGCTCTCGAAATCACAGAGCGCAGCACTGGCCGACATCAACGCGGCGTTTGAAGCGCACGACGTGTGCCTGCTTCATGGTGTCACGTCGAGCGGAAAGACGGAGGTGTACACCGAACTCATCAACCACACTCTGGCCGCAGGGAAGCAGGTGCTATATCTCGTCCCGGAAATCGCCCTCACCACCCAACTGACGGAACGCCTCGGGCGCGTGTTCGGCGAGAAGATGGGCGTTTACCATTCAAAATTCCCCGACGCTGAGCGCGTGGAGATGTGGCACCGCCAGCTCTCCCCCCGTGCCTTCCCGCTCATAGTGGGCGTGCGCTCTTCCCTTTTCCTGCCCTTCCAGGATCTCGGACTGGTCATCGTTGACGAGGAACACGAAACGAGCTATAAGCAGCAGGACCCGGCACCGCGCTACAACGCCCGCGACACAGCCATCGTCTTAGCACAGAAATGTGGCGGCGCGAAGGTGTTGCTCGGAACGGCCACGCCTGCGCTCGAAACTTACTTCAACGCGACACGCAGCCACAAATACGGACTCTCAACGCTCACGGAGCGCTTCGGCGGGGTGAACATGCCGGAAATCGTGGTGGAGGACGTGAAGGAACTGCGCCGCAAAAAACTCATGAAAACGGCGCTCTCGCCGCGCCTCATCGAGGAGGTGAGAGCGGCCATCGACAGTGGCGAACAGGCCATTCTCTTTCTCAACCGACGGGGCTACGCTCCCGTGCTCGAATGCCGTTCCTGCGGATGGACGCCGCGCTGCCAGGCCTGCGACGTGCCGCTCACATTCCATCAAAAGAGCCACCGCTTGGTTTGCCACTATTGCGGCGCAAGCCACGACATTCCACGCCAATGCCCCAACTGCGGCGACACGGACTTGCGCGACATTGGATACGGCACGGAGCGCATTGAAGAAACCGTGGCGCAACTGTTCCCAGCGGCACACATCGCTCGCATGGACCTCGACACGACGCAGACGCGCTCGGCCTACGAACACATCATTCGCGACTTCCAGACGGGCAAGACCAACTTGCTCGTGGGCACGCAAATGGTGACGAAGGGACTGGACTTCGAGCATGTGCGCGTCGTGGGCATCATCAATGCCGACCAGATGCTCAACCAGCCCAACTTCCGCGCCTTTGAACGTGCCTTCCAGATGATGTCGCAGGTGGCAGGCCGCGCAGGGCGCCGCGGCAAACGCGGACTGGTGGTGCTGCAAACGCGACAGCCCGACTTGGGCGTGGTGAAGCAGGTGGTGGAGAATGACTACGAAACGCTCTTCAAGCAGCAGATTGTTGAGCGCGAACAATTTCTCTACCCGCCTTTCGTGCGCATCATCGACATCTATCTCAAACACCGCAACGAAGACATCTGCTCGCACGCCGCCGATTCGCTGGCCTACATGCTCCGCCCTTATTTCGGCGACATGCTCTTGGGCCCCGACCGCCCTTCTGTCGGCCGCGTGCAGTATTTCCACATCCGCAAACTCATGCTGAAAATAAAAACGGGCACCTCTGCCTCGCAGCTGCGCCAGTTGCTTCTCGCGGCCCGCAACGGACTCCTGCAACAGCCGGCCTACAAAAGCGTGAACATCTATTTCGATGTCGACCCGATGTAATCTTTCATAGAAACGCCCTCCGCGTAGCCCCCTTAGATTTGCAGGCTACGCGGCGGGCGTTTTTTATTGGCGCTCTAATGGCGCTTTATTTCGCGCCGCCCGCCCACTTTTTCCCAACGTTCTTGCCACGGTGCGAAAAAACATTCGTATCTTTGCAGCTAAAGAACTGATTATAAGCAAGTAGGTTGTAACGCCCATATTGCTTTATACAGGACATCCCTTCAGTCATCAAACAAACCATTTCATACTTATCATTTATGAGCAAAACAAACTTATCCCACCGCGTGAAACAAACGCTCTTGTTGCTTTGCCTGATGTGTTCGGCGTTTGGCCTGAAAGCCGCCGTCGTGACGCCAGAAGCCAACAAGACGTATTTCATCGTGAACAAGCAAACGGGCTGCGTGTTGAGCAACGGTAACTCCACCAACACGGATTCGCCCATCTATTGTCTCACACGCGAAGAAAACAACTACGGCCAGCGTTGGACAATGGAACTTGTCAGCGACAACGTGTATGCCTTCCGCAACGAACTTTCCCGAATGGGCATCGACGCTGCGCTCAACGGCATCAGCGCTGGCAAAACGCCGTTGCAATACACGTTCGACAAGACAAACACCAACCAGCAGTGCCACCTGATGAGCGTGGACGGAGAAGAGGGGGTGTTCCAACTGGCCTACCTCTATAAAGGACAGACTTACTACATGAGCCTCTCCGAAGAGACGTTTTACACCAAAACGGTCATGACCACCGACAAGACCGACGAATACACCTACTTCACCCTCGAAGAGACGCAGCCGGCACCGGAACCCGTGAAAAACGACTGGGAGAACGAAGAGGTGTTTGCCGTTGGCAAAGAACCAGGACATGCCACTTACATGCCCTACGAATCGACCGAAGCGCTCCGCGCCGATGCCGAACGCTATGCCAAACCGTGGCTCGACCCCGTGAGCCAACGCGTGATGAGCCTCAACGGTGTTTGGAAACTGAAATGGGTGCAGAGCGTGGAGAACCGCCCAGGCGAAAAGGATTTCTACGGCGACAAGGTGGATGCCTCGCAATGGGACACCATCTCGGTGCCTTCCTGCCTGGAGATGAAGGGATATGGCGACCCGCTCTACATCAACGTGGAATATGCCTTCCAAGACAACCCGCCCTACATCCGGATGAAAAACGGGCTCTACAACTCTGTCGGCTCTTACCGCCGCGACTTCACCCTGCCTGCAGGCTGGAAGGGGGAACGCATTTTCCTCCACTTCGATGGCATCTATGGCGGTGCCTACATTTGGGTGAACGGCCAGAAGGTGGGATACACGGAAGGCTCGAACAACGATGCCGAATTTGACGTGACGGAATACGTGCGCGAAGGGGTGAACAACCTCAGCGTGCAAGTGATTCGCTGGACTGATGGTTCGTATCTCGAAGGACAAGACATCTTCCACATGAGCGGCATCTTCCGCGACGTCTATCTCATGGCCACGCCACAGACTTATCTGCGCGACCACTACATCACGAGCCGCCTCTCTGCCGTTGGGAAATACCAAACGGGCACCATGACGGTGCAGCTCGCCATGTGCAACAAGGCGAAGCAGGCGGCCGAAAAGCAGGTGCGCGTGCGTCTCTACAGCCCGACGGGCGAACTCGTGGGCGAGAAAACGGCCGACTTTGCTTTCGCCGCCGACGACAAGGAGGTGGAGAAGACCGCCAAACTGACGTTTGACAACCTCACGAACCTCATGCCTTGGACGGCTGAAACGCCGAACCTCTACACCGTTGAACTCGCCCAGCTGGATGCCAACGGCAACGAAGAGGAGGCTTTTGCCACCAAATATGGTTTCCGCACCATCGAAATCAAAAACAGCCAGGTCTACATCAACGGACAGAGGGTGTTCTTCAAAGGCGTAAACACGCAAGACACGCATCCCGTTCACGGACGCTCCATCGACGTTCCGACCATGTTGCGCGACATCAAGATGATGAAGCAGGCGAACGTCAACACCGTCAGAACGAGCCACTATCCGCGACAGGCAAAAATGAACGCCATGTTTGACCACTATGGTCTCTACGTGATGGACGAGGCTGACGTGGAATGCCACTACAACTGGACACACAGCGGCAGGGGCGGCATCACTTTCCAAGACTCTTGGAAGGCGCAGTATGTCGACCGCACGGAACGCATGGTGCTTCGCGACCGCAACCACCCCTCTATCACGTTCTGGAGCCTGGGTAACGAGAGCAACAATGGTTCTAACTTCGTGGCCACCTACCAGGCCACGCGCAACCTCGACCCACGCCCCATCCACTATGAAGGCTGCACCAATGCCGGACAGAGCAACACCACCGACATCTGGAGCAAGATGTATCCCTCTCTCAAAGAGGCCACCGACGCGGCCAACAACAACTGGGCGCAGCAGCCTTATTTCATGTGTGAATATGCCCACGCGATGGGCAACGCAATGGGCAATTTCCAGGAATATTGGGACATCATCGAATCGAGCCGTTACGGCATCGGCGGTTGCGTTTGGGACTGGGTGGACCAGGCCATCTATTCTGCCGACGACATCAAGGCGGGCAACTATGAAGCCAACGGTTTCTACAAATTCCGCACAGGCTACGACTGGCCGCAAGCGCCACACCAGGGCAACTTCGTCAACAACGGCATCATCGGTGCCGATCGCGGTTGGAGCGCGAAACTGACGGAGGTGAAGAAGGTTTACCAATACGTGAAGTTCAGCGACTTCAACGCCAAGAAGGGCTCTCTGAAAATCACCAACGCCTATGCCTTCACCGACCTGAAGGGCTACACGCTGACCTACAATGTGCTCGTTGACGGCAAGAGCGTTGAAACTGGAGAACAGCAACTCGCTTCGCTCCTGCCAGGCAAGAGTAGCGTGGTCACGCTCGCCTTGAAGGGCAACTACGATGCCGATGCAGAAGTGCTGGTCAACGTGGAGGTGCTCCGCACGGAAGCCACCGACTATGCCGACGCGCTCTACCCCGTCGCCGCTGAGCAGTTCACCATTCAGGAACGCCAGAAAACGCTGCCAGCAGTGCAGGTGGCCGACAACGAACTGAAGCTCATCAGCGCAACGCAGGGAACGTCACGCATCGTGAAAAATGCCAACTTCCTTATCCTGTTCTCCAAAGATGGCATCATCGAGAAATGGCAGATGAAAGGCATCGACGTGGTGAAGGCCAACGGCGGTCCCGACTATGAGAACTACCGCTGGATTGAAAACGACGCGCCCTATGGTGGCGACCCGGCCTACAGCGCCGACAACGGCATCAACAGTCGCTCGGCACAACTGAAGATGGCAACCGACAGGAAGTCGGCCACCATGACGGTGAGAGCCACGGGACGCAACTGCAGCTATCTCTTCACCTACACGATTTACGCCAACGGCATTGTGGACTTGAAGGCCGACTACACGGCCAACATCTCCAACCTCCGACGCATCGGCATGCAGATGCTGATGCCAGGCGAGCTCTCCAACGTGAAATATTACGCATGTGGTCCTTGGGCCAACTACATCGACCGCCACACGGGCTCTTTCCTCGGAGAATACACCACCACGGTTGCCGACATGAACGAATACTACCTGCGCCCACAAACGATGGGCAACCGTCAGGACCTCCGCAGTCTTGAAATGACGAATCCCGAAACGGGCAACGGCATACGCGTAGACGCTGAAGGAGAAGTGGCGTTCAGCACGCTTTATTGGAGCGATGTGCAACTCAAGGCCAAAAGCCACAATTGGGAACTCTCCGTTCCGCAGCGGCCTGCCGACCGCACCATCTACGCGCATTTCGACTACCGCCAGCTTGGTCTCGGCAACGGCAGCTGCGGCCCAGGCACCACCGATGCCTACAAGCTCCCCTCTTCGGGAACGTACTCCTACAAATTGCGCTTCTCGCCGGTCAGCGCCGTGCCATCGTCAATCGCCGGTGTGAACACCACCGACAACCTGCGCATCCGCACCACCGCAACTGCCGTCACGGTGGAAGGCCCACTGGAAGCCGGCACTTCGCTCGTGGTTTACGACCTCGGCGGTTCTGCCCTCCTGCGCCACGCCGTTTCTGGCAACGCACAGAGCGCCACACTGCCGATTGCCGACCTGCCCCACGGTGCCTACCTCCTTCAGGTGGCAACGCCCAACGGACAGCGCACGCACAAGTTTGTGAAGTAAGCCCAGAAGAACTTCGTAACGGCTTTGCGCCAACACGAAACGATTTATAAAAGAAAGGTGCGACACGCCATCATGTGTGTCGCACCTTTCTTTGCATAGTGAAAGTGCTTCCTGAAAAGCTTGACAAGTTGTCGATTCGCGGCCGCAGGTAGCGCTACTCGCGGCCGAAGGTAACACGACTCGCGGCCGAAGGTAGCACGATTCGCGGCCGCGAATCGATAACTTCCTATTAGGTAGGGTGTTCAAAATATAGAAAAATCTTTGCGCGTTTTTAAGCCAAATAGCGTAGCGACATAGCAACAAGAGGCGCTGCGCGAACATTCGGCAAAGGTCTGAGGCGCAGCACTGTAGCTCACTTTGCTCGCAAAGTGAGGGCAACGAATATTCTGGCGGCCAAACACGGCTAAAAATCCAACGAAGATATGCCCTAAAGCGCTGGCCATATTCGCTACGTGTTCGTGGCCCTCACTTTGCGAGCAAAGTGAGCTACAATGCTGGCGCCGCAACAGACGATTATGCGGGCCAGCGCAAATATCCGCTGCGAGGGCGCTGCTGCTTCTTTACAAGCCTTGATTTTCCTGGATTTTGAACACCCTACCTGAAAGGCAGAATGTTCAAAATCCCCTATAATATCTGCATAATTTTTTCGCAGGATTTTTAAAACCCACCCCACAGCCGCGCCCCAATCCCAATATTTATCAGCGCACACGGGAGCAGAGACGAACGCTCTGGGAGCAGAGGCATTCGCACACACTCCCACGTTCGTTAAAAAATATAAGGAATGCTCAAAAACAAATAGACTTCTGTGATTCTTTCGTCTATCGGGGACTTCGCGATAGGGAGGTCAGTCTTTCAAGCATCCAATTGGAATGACTTATACCCCATCCTTCCTCTTATAGGCGTATTGTCCGACACCGATTATAACCGCCATCAACGATGGTGCAGGCATTTTGTCGGTATCAATTTTATAGGGATTTGCATTTGAACAAAGCAATATCCAAGAGTATGAGGCCGACATGAAAATGTGAATTTTATTAAAGCAATAGTTTGCCCACTAAGCATATATCATTAGGGATAACACTTGTCGAGTTAGTCGTCTATTCCGTATATTCCTTTCCGCCAATGCTCAATATGCGGGCATCGCCCTGTCCTGGAAGTGGCTCATAGACGACAACCTCAACCTTTTTTAACAGCCTTGAAAAGAGATTCTTCTGACGTAAGTTTTGTACTCTTGCCGAATGCACCTACCATTTAAAATTTGGGGGTGCTGGCGCATGATGCCATACCAATGATGATAGTCGCTAATGCCAATGTTTTTATTGTATTCATATTCTTTATGATTTTACATTTCTTAATTGTTACTTACCTATAGTGTATCTTACACCTACATTAAGATTGAAGTTCAGCGGTTTCTCCTTGTAGATAGTCTGGAGCGAAGAATGGTCGTCTAAATGATAGCTTACGCCCGGCTCTGCATAAATACCGACATTGTCAAGCACGTCAAACTGCACGCCGAAAGCCGCATTTACAGACATTTGCAAAAGCTTGCTCTCAATGTTGACAGTCTCTTTCTCCTTTATCGCATTATTGATGACATATTCTTTCGTGACATTTCCCGATATGCATTTTTCTACAAGTACACCTGCCGAACCATATAGATTGAACCTTTTGTATGACCATGCATTATATTTCATGTTGACAGGAATTCCTACATAGTTCAGCCTTTGCTCGCCCGTAAAGTAGTTCTCTTTTGTTCCGTCTTTCATGTCGGAAGAGAGACGAGTGTATGTAAGTCCGCTTTCGATGCTCCAATGCTCGTTAAGTGTGTATGCCACTTTCACACCAATGCGTACAGGCAAGCGGTGCTTGTATTCTGTCTTCACTTCCTTTCCCTGATTGAATATGTTGATGCCGAGCATAGGGTTGTCCTCCCAGTCAGAATCATCTGGACCGGTTGTAACAACTGGGGCGCCAATAGATGTTATGGTTCTTGATGACCCCATCGATCCCATTGCACTTGTACCTACAGTCCAACGTGGCGATGTGGACGAAGAGGCGTGACGCCTTGCGTCAGAGTTGTAAGCCACAAGACTGCCGTAATTGCTGTTGTGATGAGAATTGTTTGCCTTCTTGCTCTCATTCTCACGTTTCGGCAAATTTTCTTTGCCGGCAGTTGCATTCGTTTCTTTTGAACTGTTGGTATCATCCCCCTCATGGTTGTCAGACGCTGTTTCCAAAGATTTCTCATCATTAGCATAAGATGACAATGTATTAATGTCACCAACAGATTTGTGTACTATGGTTGTAATGATGCGTGGCACAGGTGAGTTGTAGGCAATAGGATTATTGCCGTCGTCAGCAACGATATTACCTTTAGGGGATGGCTCTGCTGGTGTATGTGCTATTTGTAGATTTGTCATTTCTGATGGCGTTTGCCCATCGTTTGCGTATTCAGAATATATTGAATATCCTATCAATAAAGCCACGCTTGCAGCGGCTGCAGTATACGCTGTGCGCCGTAGCCAGTAAGTTTTGAAAGGTCTGCCGCCGTTCATATAGCCACCATTCTCATCAGTCGTTCCTTTGCGAATCTCCTCCCAAAGTCCTTTTGGTGCATCTTTCTCATAGTTGCCCAAACGGTCGTGTATGTCTTTTTGCCAATTATTTTTCATACGTTAAATGGAATTGATGGTTCTATAATGTTTTATCTTCTGCGCCAGCATTGATTTGGCCTTGTGCAGCTGCGAAGCTGAAGTATTCTCCTTTATGCCGAGCAATTGGGCTATTTCCTTGTGACTCTTATCGTCAATGACATAGAGATTGAATACAGTTCGGTATCCATCGGGCAACTCACGTATAAACTGATGAAGTACATCGGTAGGTATGTCCTCAGTCTCCATACTGTCGCCATCTGCAATGTTCGTATCTTTATCATCGATACTATCAATGGGCAAACGGCTGTTATTGCGTACAAACTTCAGGGTCTCATTGAGAGTAATTTTTGCTATCCATGCTTTCAAAGACCCCTCTCCACGATACTTGAAACTATCCAGAGAAGTAAATATCTTGATGAACGATTCTTGTAGCACGTCCTTAATGTCTTCGTCTTCTGTGATGTAGCGCGAGCAGAGTGCAGACAGGTATCGCACATGCTTGCGATAAATCCACTCGGTGGCAGTATTGTCGCCATCGAGTGCCTTTCGCAACCATCGTTCCTCTTCCGTTTCTTTTCTGAATGTTATGCCGAACATGATGTTTGTAGGGTTAAAAGCTTAGAAAACAACGAAGTGCAAATGCCTTTACCATACAGCAAAAAGCATTTGCACTATCTCGTAACAACGAGTTTCTTATTTTGTTACTGTAACAACTACCGTAGCAGTTTTTTTGTTTTTGTCTGTGACGGTGATAGTTGTGCTTCCAACCTTCACTCCCTTTATGGTAAGTTTGGCGTCCTTGACGGTAGTAGTGGCGATTTTTTCATCTTTACTTGTAGCCGTATAAGGTGTTGTGCCTCCACTAATGTTTACTACATCTTCCTTACCTACCGCAATACTTGTCTTGGCTTTGTCCACGACAACACCATCAACCACGGTAATGCTCAAACTGCCAGTCACCTTCTTGGAGTCAGTAACAAGAACTGTAGCCTTGCCAGCCTTAACTCCTTTTACCGTAATTGTAGCCTTGTCAACAGTTGCGGTGACGGTCTTGTCATCGCTTGATTTAGCGGTGTAAGTACCATCTCCACCTGCTACCTTTACATTCTGTGTGCCGCCAACGGCAACTGAAACGGTTGAAGGATTGAACTTGATGGCGGGAGTGTTGTCATCATCGTCAGAGCATGAAGCAAAAGCCACTGCAAATACGGCACAAACGATTAATGTTGCAAATTTAAAGAAATTCATTGATTTCATTTTATTCTATAATTTTGTCGTTTAACTTATGCACCACAGCATGAGTATGCGTCCATCTACAGCCTTGGCACGATTGTTTTTTCGAGTACTCTCATTCCCTTAAATGAAGAGCATTGTAAAATCTTGCCTGGGAAAAATATTTTTTTCGATTTTTATTCTATACGATGCAATAATGAGGGTGTTTCGGTATTGTACGCCGATGTGACCGTATGCATTTTGAGCGACAGTTCGGCAGACTTTTTGCCACTGAACGACAGCCAATTGAGTTTTATCTTCAGTTCTTTAGGATGTTTCTTCCATAGTGAGTTGAGGTCAAATGCTATAAGTGCATCCCCCATTCTTCCGTTGGTGTCACCTTGGGCATTGTGGCGCAAGTCGAACTCATATACATTATCCTTGTTCACACCGCTCACAAGATTAATGACATGTTTGGTAGTTCCTCCCCACAATGTGCGTATGCGGAGCGTAACAAATCCGTCCTCGGCAACAGAAACCCAATCACGGACAATTTCAATAGGGTCATTTCCAAATGCTTTCGCATTTTTTTCTTCTGATCCTTGCGTCATTACTGGCTGTTTGGTACGGATGCTGTCAATCCAATTTACATACACACTCTGTTGGTTGCCTCCGTAACTTCGCTCTTCTATTGTATAGTTCACCAAAGCCCTCACTTTCTTGTCTCCAAACGGTGAGGCTTTCATATTGGTAGGTACAAGCGACGTTGATTCATCAAGTTGCATGAAGAAACCGTCAGGCGCAGAAGGATACACCGTTACAAGGGCAGTTGGGCGCCGTAACACCTCATTGTTATCATTGTAATCGCATGAGTTCAGCGTGAGCGAACTGGCTATCAGACCTATTGCCAGAATTGTTTTCTTTGTTATTCTCATATTTCTTGCTTTTTAGTTTCTACTTATTAAATCATCAAAAAGCAAGAATCTTGCCTGTAAAAAATAGTTTTTTTATGAGATTTATCCTTGCTCCAACAAGTTCTTATCCGTCAGAAAATCCAACAGTCCGACAGTCAACGCTCCAAGTTCGTCCTCCTTGCGATGAATGTCATCACCAACAATGATAATCTTACGGAAGTGGTCATTGATTGACAATAGTGGGCGTCGCTCTTGTTGTTCCTTCTCTGGCGTTGGCATGTGGAAAGCCGACTGAATATACACTCTGTATGGAGGACGGTTTACTACAAAGTCAACCTCTAACTGCTTTCTTATGAACTTGCCGTTCTCATCCTTACCACCAAGTTCTACTAATCCCACGTCCACATTATATCCACGGCTTCGAAGTTCATTATAGATAATATTTTCCATAATGTGTGTTTCCTCTTGTTGGCGATAGTTGAGAATGGCAGCACGAATGCCGATGTCTGCGAAGTAATATTTTGTCTCGGTGCCAATATATTTCCTGCCTTTCACATCATA
>ERZ773112.374-NODE-374-length-30693-cov-5.434363_pt1 | contig 30693 bp, 26 predicted proteins | sample MGYA00580566_ERZ773112 | MGnify/ENA primary metagenome ERZ773112 (study PRJEB29015, sample SAMEA2737842) | human gut metagenome | biome: human gut; feature: human-associated habitat; material: faeces | place: China | collected 2012 ... | reverse complement strand
CAAAGCCGTACAAACCAAACCACGAAGTGTTCCACAGTCTTCTTCATTGATAATCCCCCTTTGCAAAACGTTTGATCTTATTCTTCAAATCCGTCACCTACTCAAATTTTTAATCATCCATAAGTTTGCTTCTGGCAACTGCCAAAAACGCTACTATAAATTATATCATTAGTATACATGATCTTGCAATGGGGGATTGTATAAAGTTTTACATCCATTTTTTCATTAAAATTCCTCCTTTATTTCTCCTGAAAAATGGATACATTTTTACTGGCAACTCCCCATCATTGGATACAAGTAAGTAAAACCGAGACAAATCAAACAGAACGTGCTATAATAAAATTCATCTGAATGTTATTTCTACAAAGGAGGACTTCATTATGAAATTAGTAATTACTATGAGTCGTCGTTTCGGTACCGGAGCCAGCATTATTGCTGAAGAGCTTTCGAAACGACTTGATATTCCGGTCTATGACAAGGCCTATATAGAAGAAAAGCTCTCTGATCACAAATATGAAAGTGAAGCTGAAGCAATCCGGAAACTGGCTGAAAACCCTTGCATTATTCTCGGACGATGCGCCTCAGATATTCTGAAAGACCGGATGAATGTATTAAACATCTATGTGAGTGCTGCCAAAGAGGACCGCATTCAGAGAATCATGAAAAAAGAAAATCTTGATCATGATGCCGCAAAAGAAAAGGTGGAGCATACGGATGAAGAGCGTGCTGCTTATTATTACGAACACACCGGAAAGACCTGGGGAGATGTGAATGATTATCACATGATTCTTGACACTTCCGAGCTTGGTGTTGAAAACTGTGCTGATATCTTAATGCATTATTTCGAAAAACTGGAATACATTTAATTTTTCGTGAAAGCACGGACTTTGGCTCGTTGCTCGCGTAAATATAACAGGGACAAAAACTTGTTGGTCTTCACAAAGTTTTTGTCCCTGTTTTTTTAATTCTGGCTGTCTGAAGTATCTGATGTATCTGACGTTTTAATTGTTACACCCTGTTTTTCAAAACTGATCTTCTTCCATACTTTTTTCTCTTCTTTGATTTTTGTATCCTTTTTCCACTGCTCCAGAAATGAATCATACTGTTCCTGTTTTCTCTCACTTACAATACTTTCTTTTTTACTGTCTGTTGCCTCTCTGTCCAGAAGACTTGTAAGCTTTGCAATATAAATTCCATTCTCTGTCTCTATAATATCTGTAACATCGCCTTCATTTGTCAATGCATCTGCTGCTGCGATCAGATCCTTATCCGGGCTTGTACTTTCAGAATCAAATGTAGCTGTCTGGGCTGTAAGTCCTGCTGCTGATGCAACAGTCTCCATATCTTCTCCGCCCTTTAACCGATCATCAAATGCCTGTGCGGTCGTCTTCAAGGCTTCTTTCTCATCATCTGATAATGTCTGGGATTTTCCCGAATCATCTGTTGTTGTATATGAGAATAAGAGATATTGCATACTCTTCTGTGCTGCATCTTCATCTGATACATTCTCATCCACACCAGCTTCCATTGCCGCTTCCATCTTATTCGAAATTGTCATCAGTTCGAGAACTTTAGCCACTTCCTCCTCATCTCCTGATACCACTTTCTTCACATCATCCGAATTATCTTCACCGAATTTTGCTGCTGCATCTTTAATCGCCTGCTGCTCTTCCTCTGTCAGTGCAACATCATAGTCAGATACATGCTGTGAAACAAGATACATATTCTCCAGATTCTCAAGAATACTCTTCTTTGTCTGCTCCTCATATGTCTGATCGTCTGATGCTTCCTTTGCCCACATCTCTTCTGCTGTTGTTCCCATCATACTCGCATAGTAGGTTTCATACTGAGCCTGCTGCAATCTTGCGTAAAAATTCGCGACTCCAAGTGTAATCTTCTCATCACCGACTGTTGCAACTGTCTCATCTGTATTTATTGTTCCGCATCCTGTCAAAGATGTTGCTGTCAATGTGCCTGCCACTGCAAGCATTGCCAGCCTTTTTGCCAAACGTGCCATCTAGTAAATCCTCCTCTTTTTACGTATTCACTTACGCAGCCATACTATTGCTCATTATATCGTGTTTTTTGTTCTATCACAACCCCAAACACAGAATCTCCTCAACTATCCTAATCTAATCGAAGTTCACGAATACTCTCTACAATTTCTCTTAGCATTTGCAGAACATTTTCCCCTTTCTCTTTTCCGCTTCTCCCTTTCTTTTGATAAAGGAAATACGGAACTGCTTCTGCTTTGAAAATCATATTATTTCCATATTTCTTTAAAAGTACCGGAATTTTTGCCGGATCTAGATTTGCTTTTTCATATAAGACAAATTTGTAGTCTTTTCCCTTTTGTTCTATTGCTGTAATATATGCAGAATGCGCAAGACTCTTAAGTGCTGCAATATGAAGAAGCTGCTGTACTTTTTTCGGAAGATCTCCAAAACGATCAATCAGTTCTTCTGTCATATCATCCATCTCTTCTTCTGTTTCAATTGTGGCAATTCTCTTATAAATATCCAATTTTTGATACTCGTTTTTAATGTAAGATTCCGGAATAAATGCATCTATATCAAGATCAATCGTTGTAGCGTAGTCTGCTTCTTCTTTTTCACCTTTCAACTGACTGACAGCCTCATTAAGCATCTTGCAGTACAAGTCATATCCAACTGCTGCCATATGACCACTTTGCGACTCTCCTAGAAGATTTCCCGCACCTCGGATCTCAAGATCACGCATTGCGATCTTGAATCCCGATCCAAGATCTGTAAATTCACGAATTGCAGCCAGCCTCTTCTCTGCAACTTCTTTAAGCATCTTATCCCTCTGATACAGCAGAAATGCATATGCCATTCGATTGGATCTCCCAACTCTTCCTCGCAGCTGATATAACTGTGACAGTCCAAATCGATCTGCATCCTGTATGATCATCGTATTAGCATTCGCAATGTCCAGTCCTGTTTCAATAATTGTTGTTGATACAAGCACATCAATATCACCATTGATAAAATCATACATAATATCTTCCAACTGATGTTCATTCATCTGTCCATGTGCGTAAGATACCCTTGCATCCGGCACCAGTTTCTGCACACGAAGTGCTAGATCTGCAATATTTTCCACTCTGTTATAAACATAATAGATCTGTCCACCTCTAGCGAGTTCACGCTCAATTGCTTCACGGACCATCTCATCATTGTATTCCATTACATACGTCTGTATTGGCATACGATCCATCGGTGCTTCCTCAAGCACACTCATATCGCGAATTCCGATCAAACTCATATGAAGTGTTCTTGGGATTGGCGTTGCTGTCAGCGTCAGCACATCTATATTTTCTCTTAATTTTTTAATTTTTTCCTTATGCGTCACACCAAAACGTTGTTCTTCATCTATGATCAGAAGTCCTAAATCTTTATATCCAACATCCTTTGAAAGCACTCTGTGTGTTCCGATTACGATATCAACCAGACCTTTTTTCAAATCCTCTACTGTTTTTTTCTGCTGCGCCTGCGTCCGAAAACGGCTCATCAAGTCAACACGCACCGGAAAATCTTTAAACCTTTGAATAAATGTATTATAGTGTTGCTGAGCAAGAATCGTTGTAGGTACAAGATAAACAACCTGTTTCCCTTCCTGCACTGCCTTAAAAGCTGCTCTTATCGCAATTTCAGTCTTACCATACCCTACATCTCCGCAGATCAGACGATCCATGATCTTCGTACTTTCCATATCTTTCTTTGTATCTTCAATTGCACGAAGCTGATCCTCTGTCTCTTCAAATGGAAACATCTCCTCAAACTCTCTCTGCCAGACCGTATCCGGTCCATAAACATAACCTTCTGTCTGCTGGCGCGTTGCGTAGAGTTTTACAAGATCTTTTGCGATTAACTGAACCGCTTTTTTTACCTGTCCTTTTGTTTTTTTCCACTGAGGTGTGCCAAGCTTATTCAATTTTGGTGGCTTTGCATCTGCTCCTGCGTATTTCTGGATCAGATCCATCTGTGTTGCCGGTATATAGAGAATTCCTCCGTCCGCATAGGAGATTTTCATGTAATCCCGAGTAACGGCATCTACTTCAACTTTCTCAATCCCCTGATAAATTCCAAGTCCATGATTCTCATGTACCACATAGTCTCCCGGTTTAAGTTCGGCAAATTCCTGGATTTTTTTTCCTTCATAAGTTTTTCTTTTCTTTTTTTTCTTTTTCTTACCAAAAATATCAGATTCCGAGATGACCGTAAACTTTAACATCGGGTATTCGTATCCCTCTGCAATGTAACCACAGGTTACCATAATCTCTCCCGGATTCACCTGCCGTTCCATCTCTTCACTGTAAAAACTGCTCAGGTCATAATCTCTCAGATCTTCTGCAAGACGTTTTGCTCTTGTTCTTGAGCCCGAAACAAGAATCACACGATACCCTGTTCTTTTCAGTTTCTTCAGATCTCGTGTCAGGAGCTCAAAACTGCTATTATACGGATTGACAGTTTTAACCTGCAGACTGTAGACAGACCTTACTTTAAACATTCCACATTTTGATTCCAACATGGTAAATGCAATTCCATAATACTTGTTCATCTTTCCAATCATATGATCTGTCTGTTCTACCTGAATCGGAATCTCATCTGCCTCGATACCTGCTTCTTCTCTGCTCTCCAAGCTGTGAAAGTACTCTTTTTCTACAATTTCTGCTGATTCTTGAAGACGTACCGGTTCATCCAAAAACAAGATTGTCTCCTTTACCGGAAAATATGCCAAAAAGCTTTCCGTTTCCATCTGCTTCCAGTTCTCAGTTGCCGGATAGATTTCTATTTCCTGTAAATTCTCTGTCGACCTCTGACTTTCCACATCAAAACTTCTAATAGAATCAACTTCATCTCCCCATAATTCAATTCGAACCGGATTCTCCTCTGTCAGTGGAAATACATCCAGAATCCCACCTCTGACTGCAAATTGTCCCGGACTTTCAACCTGGTTTTCCCTTTCATATCCTAATATCGAAAGGTTTTCCTGTAATTTCTGAAAATCCAGCGCCTCTTCTGCATGAATCTTAATCCTGTTCCCGCACAGTTCTTCTTTCGATGGAAGCCCATCCAGAAATGCGTCCATTGTTGTAACTACAGTAATTGCTTCCCGTCCTTTCTTCTCTACAATCGCACGCAATACTTCCATACGTTTCCCTGTCAAAAATGCGCCCTTAATATCTGCATGATAAAACAAAAGATCTCTTGCCGGATAAAACCATACATTTTCCTCCAGTACACGCCATTCTTCATAAGCCTGTTTTGCTTTTTCTTCACTGGAAAAAACGATGACTCTGTACTCAAAGCCATCGCTCAGTGCTTTCGCAAGATGTATCTTCTGTGAATTCACACATCCTGCGATTTGCAGGAAACCTGTTTTCTTTCTTCTCGAACTGACAATCTCCTGATAATCAGCCAGTTCTTTTAATGGTTCTAAAAAAGCCTGCATCTCTACTCGTCCTTCTTTTTACGATTATATTCGTTCATCGCTTCGCTCATCTGGTCACTCACGATCAGTTCCACCGCTTTTACCGCATTATCATAACCTTCGCTCATCAGTTCCTGTTCCGCCTTAGAAAAATGTCCTAAAACATAATCTGCAAGATCATACTTCGGTGGTTTTTCTCCAACTCCTACTTTTATTCTAGGAAAAACCTGTCCGCCAAGATGTGCAATAATATTTTTTATTCCATTATGCCCACCTGCACTGCCTTTTGCACGAATTCTTAATTGTCCTACCCCAAGACTGATATCATCATAAATCACGATCAGTTCCTTCTCAGGATCCACTTTATAATAGTCAATCACACTTCGGATACTCTCGCCACTAAGGTTCATATAAGTCTGCGGTTTTACCAAAATCACCTTCTGTCCTGCAATCATACCCTTTCCAATCAAAGCTCGATGCTTCTCCATAGTTACATCTATATTATATCTCTCAGAAAGTCGATCTATAACATCAAATCCGACATTGTGTCTTGTTCCTTCGTATTCTTTCGTCGGATTACCTAATCCTGCTATAATATACATCTTCTTCTTCCTTTCCTAAATGCGTTCTCCATCCTCTTCTTCCCACTGTAAGCAACACGGGCTTGTTGTCATATAACTTCCTCTTGCAAACAGCAATCTTTATTTTACCGCATGTGTGAATATTTGTCATGCATATTTGCTCTGTAAATTCATAAATTGTATAAAAAGGGGGATACTCATGAAATCAAAAACTAAAATCATTGTCCTTCATATGAAAGAGATCATCTATACTATTATTTTTGCTGCTCTTGGCATTCTTTTGATTCTTCTTCTGATTCTTATGTTCCATCCAAAAGAACCGTCTCCTAAATCTGATCCTCAATGTTGCATTGCTGAAACTAACATTTCTTCATAAGCACTCAAAAATGCCACTTGCCGGGTTTATACAGCAAAAAAGCCACAGTCCATCCTATCTGTGGCTTTTTGATCGCTTTTTCACAATCACTGCTATTTTAATTCTGCTTATCCTTCTACGATCAGATAAGTACCATCCGGCAGTGCAAACACTTCAGAAGCCTCTTCCAATTCTTCCTCTGACATCCCGTCTACATCCATGCCATTCTCTTCAAAGTATTCTCTTACTTCAGCCAGAGATTCTACAACAACTGCCATACAGTCCTCCAGAAAAGCTTCTGCTGCCTCAAGGGTCTCTGCTACCGGTTCATCAAAAAGCTGCTCCTGCTTCTCCAAAAAAGTCTTCAGACACTCTTCATTGTACTCTCCCATTACTTCTCCTCCTGTTTCTTAACAATCTTTCGTATCTCTTCCGCTGAATCAACAATACATTCAGCTCCGTCCTCTAAAAGAGCTTCTCTTCCACGGAATCCCCAGGACACAAGAATTGTCTGCATCCTTGCCGCGTGCCCTGTTGCAAGATCCACTTCTGAATCTCCGATGTATGCTGCTTCTTCCGGCAAAACCCCAAATGAACTGGCAATCGTCAACGCGGCCGTCGGATCCGGTTTCTTAGGAACTCCATCCTTCTGTCCCTGTACATGGTCAAAAAGTTCTTTCCCAAATACTTCTTCAACCACATGGACAGCCTGCCTGTCTGGCTTGTTTGATAAAACTGCAAGTTTGATACCACTCTCTTTCAACTGCTGCAACATCTGTGGAATTCCTTCGTATGGAGCAACCTTATACATACAATTTGCATCAAATATCCTGGCATACGCTTCCACCGCCTCTTCAAGATGACACAGTTGTGTATCCCCGCCTGCCTTTAATGTCCGTTCAAGCAGAACCTTCGCCCCATCTCCAACGAACTGCCGGCACTGTTCCTTTGTGATCTGTGGCATTCCAATCTCTTTCATCGTCTCATTGACTGAATATTCCAGTGAATCCAATGTGTTTGTCAACGTTCCATCCAGATCAAAAATACAAGCCTTTATCATAGCTGCCTCCATACTTTATCATTGGTTACATTACACCATAACCATATCTGCTCTTTTCTGTTACTTTCCGTAACATTTTCTTCCCACTTATCATAGTATGAAGTCATAAAAATTTCAATACTTTCTCTCTATTTTCCAAGAAGATATTGTCTCATTGTTTTTAAAGCATTTTTCTCTAAACGGCTCACCTGTGCCTGCGAAATTCCAATCTGTTCCGAAACTTCCATCTGCGTCTTTCCTTCAAAAAATCGTAAGCGGATCAGCCGTCTCTCTCTTTCATTCAGCCGTTCCATCGCAGCCTCTAAAGACAACTCTTCCACCCAGTTTTCTTCTCTGTTCTTCTTATCACTGACCTGATCCATCACATACAGTGCATCGCCACCATCATTATACACCGGTTCCTGAAGACTCATTGGTGTCTGTACTGCATCCAGTGCATAAACTACTTCTTCTTTTGAAAGTCCAATCTCTTCTGCGATTTCCTGAATGCTGGGTTCTTTCATATTTTTTCGGATATAACCTTCTCTTGTATAAATTACTTTATAAGCTATATCACGCAATGAGCGGCTCACGCGAAGGGAACTGTTATCTCGCAGATACCGGCGGATTTCTCCTATGATCATAGGAACTGCGTAGGTAGAAAACTTCACCTGGCGATCTGGATCAAAGTTATCTACGGCCTTTACAAGCCCCACACATCCAATCTGAAACAAATCATCTGCATTTTCATTACTGCTGTCAAACCGTTTCATCACACTAAGCACCAGCCGAAGATTTCCTTTGATGTATTCTTCCCGCGCCAACTTGTCCCCCTGACGAATCCTGCGAAAAAGCTCCTCCTTCTCCTTTTCCCTGAGAAGTGGGAGCTTTGATGTATTCACTCCACACAGTTCTACCTTATTCACAACCATTGTAAGAAACCTCCTAAGTTTTTTTCTACTTAGAATCATTCTCACTCTTTGAATAAGATATTCCATGAAGTGCTGAATTTTATAAAGTTTTAGTCCTTGACAATCAAATATCCCATTTATCCGACAAATTATTAATCTGCGACTCGAATTTTGCTTTGTCTTTATTCGCGAGACCTTCGTTCTTGTAAATAACATCAAGTAAACGCTTTCCTGCTGCAACAAGACGTTCAAACGCCGCATCCGCTTTACGCTGTGCCGGTTTTTTCGCCTTCACCGGAATCTTTACACCCTCACTTAAGATCTCATTTGTCAAGAGGTCTGCTTCACTACACGGAAACGGTGCATAAGCCTGATATCCAAACTTTTCTTCCACCGTCTTTGCAAACTCTTCTGTTACAGTATCTTCACCATGCACAACAAAGACGCGTTGTGGCGCCTCTTTAAACGCTCCCAGCCATTTTAAGAGCCCATTCATATCCGCATGACCACTAATTCCATGAAGGCTCTCAATTCTTGCCTTAACTTCAATCGGCTCACCGAACAGCTTCACATTCTTTTCGCCCTCGATCAGTCTGCGTCCTAAAGTGCCCATTGCCTGATACCCAACAAAAAGAATCGTACACTCTTCTCTCCACAAATTATGCTTCAGATGGTGACGGATACGACCAGCATCGCACATTCCGGAAGCTGAGATGATCACCTTTGGTTTCTCGATAAAATTGATCATCTTAGAATCATCACTTGTTGTTGCAGTCTTAAGTCCATCAAATATAAGTGGATTAATCCCTGCATTAACAAGTGCAAGTGCATCCTCATCAAAACACTCTCTCATATTTTTTGTAAATATCTTCGTTGCCTCAATTGCAAGCGGACTGTCCAGATATACTTCGAAATTCTGATATTCTTTTAATAATTCCTTTTCTTTGATCTCACGTATAAAATAGAGGAGTTCCTGAGTTCTGCCCACAGCAAAGGAAGGAATAACAACATTTCCCCCTTTATCAAATGTCTCTTTCAGGATTCTTGTAAAATCTCCCAGATAATCCGGTTTTTCCTGCGTATGCAGCCGGTTGCCATACGTAGACTCCATCACAATATAGTCCGCACTCTCTGTATAAGCCGGGTCTTTAATAATCGGCTGATCCAGATTTCCAATATCTCCGGAAAATACAATCTTCTTTGTCACTCCGTCTTCTGTTGCCCAGACTTCAATACTTGCTGATCCAAGCAGATGTCCTACATCTGTAAACCGGATCTGGATTCCCTCACAGATTGTAATGCGCTCCCCATACTGACAAGGCACAAGCAATTCAATCGCATTAAGTGCATCCTGCATCTCATAAACCGGTTCATACTCCGGCTTTCCTGCTCTCCTGCCTTTTCGATTTCTCCACTCTGCCTCAAATTCCTGAATATGCGCACTGTCACGAAGCATGATACCACACAAATCTGCTGTCGCATAGGTAGTGAAAATCTGCCCTTTAAACCCATCCTTTGCAAGCTTTGGCAACATTCCGGAATGATCAATATGTGCATGTGTGAGGAATACATAATCCACTTCTGTTGCACTGATCGGAAGTCCCGGATTCTCATACAGATCCGGCCCCTGTTCCATACCGCAGTCAACCAAAACATTCTTTCCTGCTACTTGCAGAAAATGACAGCTTCCCGTAACCTCATGGGCTGCACCTACAAATGTTAATTTCATACATCCTCAACCCTTTCTGTCCTGTATCTTTTCTTTTTAAGCTTCAGATACTTTTTCTTTTATTTTAACACCATACGGGAAATTGTACATCTTTCTTTTTATTAAATTTTTGTAACTGCTATTCATACCGGACCATTTCCATCCGAAGTCTGTGCATAATTTTCTTTTCCAGTCTTGATATATAAGACTGAGAGATTCCAAGTTGATCCGCAACCTCCTTCTGCGTCATTTCTTTTCCCTCCGGATGATCCAGTCCAAACCTCATACGAACGATTAATTTCTCTCTTCCTGACAGTTTATTCAAGGCACGAAACAGAATCTTTCTTTCTGCCTCATCCTCCAGATCCCGATAAATTGTATCCTCTTCTGTCCCAAGAATATCAGATAGAAGCAGTTCATTTCCATCCCAATCTACATTTAAAGGTTCGTCAATGGAAACTTCCATCTTCGTCTTACTGTTTCGTCTCAAATACATCAAAATCTCATTCTCAATACAACGTGAAGCATATGTTGCCAGTTTAATTTTCTTTGATGGATTAAATGTATTGATTGCTTTGATCAGACCGATGGTACCAATAGAAATCAAATCTTCTACACCTACTCCTGTATTATCAAACTTCTTCGCTATATAAACAACCAGACGCAAATTATGTTCGATCAGTATCTTTCTCGCCTTTTCATCTCGATCTGTTCCAAGCCACCTTACCACCTCACACTCTTTTTCATTTTCCAATGGTGGAGGAAGAACCTCACTGCCTCCTATGTAATGAATCTCCTGTTGACCACCAAATAAAATCGTCCTGACATTTGGTACAATCCTTAATTTAAATTTCTCCGGCACAGCCACTTTAACCATCATATAAATTCCTCCCGGTTTCTTTCTTACATCTTCTGTTGCGGCACAGTTTTTCCTTCACAGCATCTGCACCTTACAGTTCAATATCAATTGATAATCTCCCTCCCCACTGATCGGTGATTCGCTCACACCGATCAACGGAGATTCTATCCATTCTTTTTCATTTATTTCCACACACATTTTCCTGATCCGGAAAATTTTCATAATGCCACTACCATGAACACTTCGATATGGAATATACCTGAATTCCATTGCTTCTTTCATTACCTGATGATAAAAATTACAATCCAGTACATGCACCCCTTCACCACTGAGTGGATCTGTCAGGCAGTTTCCTGTATCCCTCAATGCATGAACCTTATAACTATCTGCTTCTGTAAATAAAATCACTTCACAGCACCGTTCCTGCTCTATCTTAAGAACTTTCAAGAACTTCCAGGCCATCAGAATCCCCTGTGAGCTAAGCACCGCAATCCCATAAAACAGACTGATATAATGCAGATAAGGACGAAACATCATCAACGTGCCCCCCAGGAACATTCCCAAAAGGTAAAGCAATCCCATTCCTTTGAGTATCTGGAGCATACATTGTTTCCTATTTTTTAACCAAAGCATACAAAATGGAATCACCAGATAAAAGGCTATGTTTTTCATCCAGGCGGGAACAGATACAACCACCATCAGACATGTCAACACACTTCCAAGGAATGCTCCGGATAAAACTCCTTTAAAACTATATTTTCCACCCGTAATCCGTTCTGTCACGAAAAGTAACAGGCTATCCATCATGAAATTTTCCAGAAAAAAAAGATCTATGTACAACTCATAGTGCATCTTCCACCTTCCTTTTCATTTCGAGTCATCCTCGATGTCATATAGAATTATAAAATTTGCTCTTTGGAAATTTTGTCAGATACTGACAGTAAAACAGAAAGAAAATAGAAGAATTTCTGACATCCTTCGACATAAAAGAAAAACGGCCTGATACTTCAGACCGTTTTATCATTTTTCAATTCAATTATTTCTTAAAGAAATCCGGAATCTTAATAGACTGCTCTCTTACTCCACCAGTTGTTGATCTTGGCTGCAGTGTTGGCATTGTTCCACCCTGCGGTCTTACTGTTGATGTCTGAGCTGTTCTTTGTGCTGTATAGTCATAAGATGGTCTTGTATGACTTTCTACACCATTCGGAAGGATAGAACTTGTCTTCTGCTGTCCTTCCAGTCTTGCTTTCAGCTTGGATGCACTTCCGCCTACATTATGTAAGCCTGTAGCAATAACTGTGATTGTACATTCATCAGATTTTGTATCATCATACATAGCACCGAAGATGATACTTGCACTTTCTCCTGCAAGCTCCTGTACATAATCCGCTGCATCAGAAGCATCCATAAGTGTAATGTCTCCAGATACATTAACGATAACATTAGATGCACCTGTGATTGTTGTCTCAAGCAGTGGACTGGCAACAGCCTGCTTAACTGCTTCGAGTGCCTTGTCATCTCCGCGTCCTGCACCAATACCGATATGTGCAATACCTTTATCCTTCATAACTGTCTGGATATCAGCAAAGTCAAGGTTGATCAGAGATGGTACATTGATCAGGTCTGTGATACCCTGAATACCCTGCTGAAGAACCTCGTCAGCCTTTTTCAAAGCTTCCGGCATAGTAGTACGTCTGTCTACAACTTCAAGCAGTTTGTCATTCGGGATAACGATGATTGTATCAACGTTCTCCTTTAATTTATCAATACCATTGATTGCATTCTGCATTCTTGTCTTGGATTCGAAACGGAAAGGCTTTGTGACAACTCCTACTGTCAGAGCGCCCTGCTCTTTCGCAATTCTTGCGATAACCGGAGCAGCACCTGTTCCAGTTCCGCCTCCCATACCGCAGGTAACAAATACCATATCTGCACCTTTTAATGCAGCCTGAATCTCCTCAGCGCTTTCTTCTGCTGCCTTCTCTCCCATCTCAGGCTGTGCACCAGCACCAAGTCCTTTTGTCAGTTTTTCACCGATCTGCATAAGTGTCGGTGCTTTACACAGCTGTAATGCCTGTTTATCTGTATTCACAGCTATGAATTCTACGCCTGCAATCTGTTCGTCGATCATTCGGTTCACGGCATTGTTACCGCCTCCGCCGACTCCGACAACAATAATTCTTGCAGCCGCTTCAGATTCGTTGGTTTTAATTTCTAACAAGAGTAGTTCCTCCTTTGTCGTCTTATTAATTCTTATATACATCCCTTATTTTAATTGAACGATACAATTCAATAAGTATATAATAAAGTCTTTTCCGTAAATAATCAATAGATTTTTTCTTATTTTTGGTTTTTTTCCAACAATTCAGCTTCAAGACTGCGGTGTAAAGTTAATTGATGCTGAATCTGCTTCATAATTCTCAAGATGAAGTACCCCCGCCTGATCCGGATACTGTTCCTTCAGCTTCTCAAGAATCGGTTTGATCTGTGCAATTCTGATCTCATATTCTTTATTCCCAATTAAAACTTCTACTGATCCAAAATATAATACCACACTCTGTTCATTGGCATATACCAGTTTATCCGGTGTAAGTGAATATTTCACCAGATACTTTGAAGCCTCTGCGATCAAAGTGAATGCACTGTCATCTTCCACCGGAATCTTTTTTCCGATCTCTACTTTCGATGCATCGAAAGAAAGTCCTTCCACATAAGGTACTCCTGTAAAAGTTTTCTTGCTTTCAAAAAGTGCTGTCCCCTTCCGGTCAAAATATAAATTTGTATCATTGAAAGAAACATAACCGGATTTTCCTTTCTCTTTCACATGCGCAACAAGCGTCCATGGATTTTCAAATGTCAATTTCATTTCTTCCACAACTGACGGAACTTCTGCATCTGTATAATTATATTTCCAGAATAAATACACCGTATTCACGGAGAGTTTATCTTTCTCGAGCCAGCTGATAATTGAATTCTCTCCGTAATATTCATTTCCCTTCACCTTTATACTGCGTGTCTGAAAGAGTAGAACAAATATTACAAGCAACAGTAATACTACAATAAAGCGGAACATCCCTCTCTTCTTTTTCTTCTTTTTTTTCATTGATCAGATTCCTTCCTCTGTTCATGTTTTCCATACCCGGACTCCATCTGTATGAAATACAGGCAACTCTATTGTACCAAACGTGATATGCTAAGGACAAGCCCCATTTCCAAAAGCAGAAAAACAACCGACGTTCCACCATAACTGATAAACGGAAGTGTAATTCCTGTATTCGGTATAGAATTTGTGACGACAGCAATATTCAATATTACCTGAATCATCATATGTGCCATGGCTCCCGCTGCAATCAACGCACCAAAAAGATCCGGTGCGTGTGTTGCAATCACAAAAAATCTCCAGATTAAAATCAGAAACAGTACAATGATAGTCCCCGCACCAACAAGCCCTAATTCTTCACAGACAATAGAAAAAATCATATCATTCTGTGCTTCCGGCAGGAATCCCAGTTTTTGTACACTGTTTCCCAGCCCCCGGCCAAACAGTCCTCCACTTCCAATTGCATAAAGTCCTTGCAATGTCTGATATCCTTTTTCATACTTCTCCGGATTGCGCCAGATTGCAAGTCGCTCCAGCCGATAGCTTTCCAAGGCGAGGAAAATTCCCAAAAATCCAACTCCTGATACGGCCATCCATATAAACTGTGCATATCTTGGACTTGCAACAAAAATCAATGTAACTGCGATTCCGAGGATAATGATTGCTGTACTCAGATTACTTGCTCCTACCAGACCGACAACCGGAAGGATTGAAAGCATCATTCCGGACATTATCCGAAGTTTTGATATTTTTTTCACATTTCGGTTAATCAGCCAGGCTAGAAACAAGATCACTGCTACTTTAGCAAATTCTGAAGGCTGAAAAGAAAACGGACCCAAAGACAACCATCTTTTGGATCCGTTATATTCTTTTCCGAATGCCATGACAGCAATGGATAAACCGATTGCAGCCAGATATCCTGGCACAGCAAGTGGAATCCATCTGTGATAATCAATTCCTGCGATCCATAGCATTCCTGCCATTCCAAGAACTGTAGCCAGTCCCTGCTTTTTCAGATAATAATAAGAATCATGAAACTTCACCCTGCCGTTATATGCACTTGTACTGGTCAGAAGGATCAGACCAACCAGTACGAGAATCAGCACCGTCACAAGCAGTGTATCATCATACGTGTGCTTCTTTGCAGGACGCTTCAATACAGTTCACCCTTTACAGATTATTTACAAGCTCTTTAAACTTATCTCCACGTTCTTCATAATTCTTAAACATTCCCCAACTTGCACATGCAGGAGAAAGGAGTACTGCATCTCCCGGTTTTGCATTCTCTACACATTTTGCAAATGCTTCCTCAAATGTATCCGCCATCTCAATATCTTCAAATCCATGTGCTCTGGCTGTCTCTGCGATCTTGTCACGTGTCGCACCAAGAAGTACTAATTTTTTTACTTTTCCATCAAAGGAATCGATCCATTCATCATAAGCAGAATCCTTATCATAACCTCCACCGATCAGAATTGTCGGACGATTCATCGCCTGAATCCCCTTAATTGCTGCATCTGGGTTTGTTCCCTTGGAATCATTGTAATATACAACTCCATTCTTTTCTGCCACATATTCAATACGATGTTCGACTCCCTGGAACTCTTTCAGCGTTCTGCGGATCACATCTACCGGAACCCCATATGCTGCTGCCATTCCGGCTGCTGCCATCGCATTCTCATGATTGTGCGTTCCAAGAATATTCAATTCATCTACATGGCATACCGGTGTCTTCTCTCCGTTCATTGCAAGAACGATCTGACCGTTTTCCAGATAGATTCCTTCTTCTAATATACGCTGACTGCTGAAATATAGAACCTTTGACTTTACATTTTCTCCAAATACCCTTGTTACATCATCTTCGTAATTCAGAACACAAGTATCTTTCTCTGTCTGATTCTTCGCAATATTTTCCTTTGCCTCTATGTATGCTTCCATCGTATGATGGCGATTCAGATGATCCGGAGTAATATTCAGGATCGCGCTGACTCTCGGACGGAATGTCTGAATTGTTTCTAGCTGAAAGCTGCTCATCTCAGCAACAATTACAGAATCCTCTCTTGTCTGGAGTGCAATACTCGTATATGGATTACCGATATTTCCTACCACAAAACTGCTCTGCGCATAGTTTTTCATAATTTCTCCAAGCAGAGAAGTGGTCGTTGTCTTTCCGTTTGTTCCAGTAATTGCTAGAACATCACCTTTTCCAAAGACATACGCAAGCTCAATCTCGCCCCAGATTGGAAGTCCTTTCTCACGCATCTCATTCACGATTGGAAGATCTGTCGGAACCCCCGGACTCATTACAACAAGAGAAAGTTTATCAAGAAGTTCTCCTTTCCTGTCTCCCTCAAGTGTTCCAAGGACGATTTCCAGTGACTCACTGTCCCCGCCTTCAATCTTTGCACGGATCTCTTCCGGATTCAGCTTATCGTTACCATCATACAATACGACCTTTGCTTCTTCTTTCAAAAGGAGCTCACACGCTGCCTCTCCACTGATTCCAGAGCCAAACACTAATACATTTTTATCTTTTACAACCATTCTTTTATACCCCCATAAGAGCGATCAGGCAAAGAACTGCCGTCACAATAGAAAATACTGCCACTACCCGTGTCTCTGACCATCCGCAAAGCTCGAAATGATGATGAATCGGTGCCATCTTAAAGAGACGCTTTCCTCCTGTCTTTTTGAAATATGTTACCTGCAGAATAACTGAAATAACTTCTACAAGATAAATAAATCCGACAATAATGATATACAGCGGCATCTGCATCATATACGCTGTTCCTGCAACAAAACCACCCAGTGCAAGAGAACCTGTATCTCCCATGAACACACTGGCCGGATACACATTAAAAAGAAGGAATCCCATCAATGCACCGACAACTGCGCAAGTGATCGGCTCAATCCCACTTTTCGTTCCAATTGCTACAACCGTGAAAAATGTTGCCACCAGAACAGTTACACTTGATGCAAGACCATCCAGTCCGTCCGTAAAGTTTGTTCCATTAACTGTACCAATCACTGCAAAGAAAAGAACCGGAATTGCAAGCCATCCAAGATTCAATTCATAACCGCCTGAGAATGGAACGATCATTGTAAGCGGAATCTTCGCTACTTTTACGATATAAAATGCAAAAATTGCTGTCACTACAATCTGGAGTGCCATCTTCTGCATTGGAAAAAGTCCGTCTGAACGTTTCATGACAACTTTAAGATAATCATCCAGAAATCCAATCAGTCCGAATCCTACTGTAAGGAAAAGTACCGGGATGATCTTTGGATAGTCTTTCACATAAAACAGGGACGTAATCACAACAGCTGCCAGAATGATAATACCTCCCATTGTAGGTGTTCCTGCCTTCTTCAAATGAGACTGTACACCCTCCACACGCTCCGTCTGACCCATCTTTAACCTTCTCAGGAAAGGAATGACTACCGGTCCAAGCACAAGGCTTATAACAAATGCAATCAATACCGGAATCACTACATGACTGTTCATATATACACCTCTTCATTTCTTTTGTTTTACACAGAGAATCCTTCTTATGTACTTTTCTGTCATCAGATGATGTGAGTGTCAAAAATAAATTTTGCCACTCACTGATGTAACCGGATTCTCAAAATGCACTTTACAGTATACTCCATTGGTCAGTTTTTTTCAATCCCGAGATACGGAAGTACATTGTCATAGATGCTGCGCAAAACCGGAGCTGCAATCGTTCCTCCGTAATAAATCCCCTGTGGGTTACGGATCACTACAATTCCAAGAACCTGCGGATCTTCCGCCGGTGCAAACCCTATAAATGATGAAATATACTTGTTTGCGCTTCTTGGAAGAGTCTGTGATGTTGCAGTCTTGCCTCCGATCGAATATCCTTCAATGTATCCATTTTTACCAGATCCTTCTTCTACCACGCTCTTCAGAAGCATCTGCATTGTCTCTGATGTTTTTTCGGATACAATGCCATTCTTCTTTTTGTATTTCAGCTTTCGTATCTCTGTTCCGTCTTTTTCAAGAACTGCCACTCCAAAATGTGGTGTCACCCGGTATCCCCCATTAACCAGCGAACTTACTGTTGTTGCCATTTGAACCGGTGTTACCTGGAACGACTGTCCAAATGAAATCGTTGCCAATTCCACAAGACCAATATCTTCTACGTTATGCATAATTGTTCCCGCTTCACCCGGAAGATCAATATTCGTCAGACTAAGTAATCCAAACTGTTTAAAATAAGCATAAAATTTCTCTGCTCCAAGCCGAAGACCAATATCAATAAATACCGGATTACATGAATTCTGTATTCCCTGGATAAACGTTTCCTGTCCATGTCCACCAACCTTATGACACCGGATTTTTCTGTCTTCTACAATCCGGTATCCCGGACAGGAAAATGTATCCGACAAAGAAACGACACCTTCTTCAAGACATGCTGATGCTGTAATGATTTTAAACGTTGATCCCGGCTCATATGTGTCATTAATACAGGGATTTCGCCACATCTGATTTAACATCTCCTGAGCCTGTTCATCCGTCTGTTCTGTATTTTCATCCACATCAATCAATTCAAAAGGGGTATTCAGATTAAATTCCGGTGTATTTACCATTGCAAATATCTCTCCGTCCTGCGGATTCATAAGCAATACAGATACACTATCCGCCTGTTTTTCCTCCTGAACCTTTTTTGCTGCCTGTTCACAGTACTTCTGAATATTATGATCCAGACTGATCTGAAGCGTGTTCCCAGCCACAGGTTCAATCCTGTCTTCTGCTACTTTCTCAAGTTCGACTCCTCTCGCATCCGTCACTGTAAGAATGGTTCCATCGGTTCCTTTTAATACCTCTTCATATTTTACTTCAAGTCCGATGATTCCCTGGTTGTCCCCACCTGTAAATCCAAGAACTCTGGATGCAAATGTATCATAAGGATAATATCTTTTAAAATCCTCATCTACTTTTACTCCTGCAAGATCCAGATTACGGATTCTATCCCCCGTTTCTTTTTCCACATTTGTTTTAATTTTTTCCATCGAAGACACTTTTTCTACTTTTTTACGGATGTTTTCTTCCTCTTCCCCAAGTTCCTGACAGAGAGCTGCGATCACCTGCTCCGGATCTTTCATCTGATTATGAATCACGGAAATTGTGCATACCGTCCTGTTCGTTGCCAGGACAACTCCATTTCTGTCAACAATCTCTCCTCTTGCCGCTTTGATTTTTCTTTCTCGCTCATGAAGATCTTTCGCCAGCTTCTGATAATGTGCAGCATCAAAAATCATCAGATAAACAAGTCTTCCGAAAAGAGCCGAAATCAAAAGAACTGCGCAGAAAAAAACAACCATTGTTTTTTTTCGGTTATATGTTTTATTTTTCACAAAAAACAACTCCGAGAAAGACATTTCTACAATGTATTATGTCTTTTTCGGAGTTATTCCTGTTTGCCTGTCTGCTATAACACTTAATCTATATTGGATGATGTTGCCCAACTGTCCAAATCCGGCTTATAATTTTCATCAACATATGAGCCGTCTTCATTACTGTAATCATCTGTATAGTCCTGATCATAATCAGAATACTCTGTATCTTCAAAGCTCTGACCGCTCTGCTGTGTCTGACTTTCCCCTGTCTCTTCTATGGTTGTGATACCAAGATACGGAAATGCTTCTGACATGATATTCTTCGCAAGTTCAAGAACCAATGAACTATTATCCTGTGCATCTACATTTGCTTCATCAATTACCACATAGATAACAACTTCCGGATTCTCCTGTGGAGCATATCCGATATAAGAAAGAAGATATTTCCCATCTTTACGTGGAAGTTTCTGCGCCGTACCAGTCTTCGCTCCGATATCATATCCTTCCACCTGAGCTCTCTTACCTGTACCATACTGCATTACCGCCTGTAAATATGTTTTTACTAATTCAGATGTTTCTGTCGAAACTGTCTTACGGAGCAATACGGGATTCTTCGTTTCAATCACATTTCCATTCTCATCCTGGATCTGCTTTACAACATGCGGTTCATAATAATACCCACCATTGATCAGAGAACTGAACCCTGCTGCCAGCTGAGTCATTGTCACATTAAAGTTCTGTCCGAAAGCATTCGTTGCAAGATCAACCGGTGTCATCGTATCAGTTGTATACAGAAGACTTGCTGTTGATGCTTCTGCCGGAAGGTCAATTCCCGTATATTCTCCAAAACCAAAAATATGCTGATATCTGATAAAATTATCAATTCCGATTTTCTCAGCCATTACGATCAATGCAACGTTACAGGAATTGGCAATTGCATCCATTGTGCTTTCCATTCCATGTCCAGAACGAAGATGACATCCGATATCATTATCTCCCACATGAAGATAACCACCACAATAATAAGATTCCTCTCCGGTAAGAGTTCCTGTCTCTAATCCTGCTGCAACAGTGAACGGCTTCATTGTAGACCCCGGTTCAAATGCATCACTGACACAGAAATTTCTCCAAATACTACTCAATATATTCAATTGATCCTTCTCATCTATCGCATTCCATTTTTCTTCGGAATAAATACTGGACAGATCTCTTGGTTTGTTCAAATCAAAATTAGGGTAAGAGGCCTCAGCCAGAATCTCTCCGGTATTCGGATTCATGATCATAACCGCTGTATTCTTGCTACCGGTCACTCCACTTCCTTCTTCTCCGGCATGTTCTTCATTGAACTGTTGAATGTATTTTTCCACAATACTCTGTAAGGTAATATCAATCGTTGTAATAACATTATTCCCATTCTTTGCTGCTTTTACATTCTGTTCGACTGTATCATCTTCATCCAGATAACCATACTCTCTGCCATCTGTCCCCGTCATAACATCATTATAAGCACTCTCAATTCCAATTGCTCCTATATTTCCGGAATAAGTAAAGCCTATCACATCGCTTGCCAGCGTATTATATGGGTATGTTCTGTTATAATCATCCTCCAGCCAGATTCCCTTTACATTTGGATAATTCTTAGTATCATTCTTTATCTCATTATATTTCTGAGCCGTCTCGTAATCGATTCCTTTTTTCAATACAATATATCTGCTATTGGGTTTTTCTTCTACAATCTCTCGTACCGTCTTTTCACTGATTCCGAAACATTTATTCAATACTTTAATCGTAGGATCTATATATTCTTCTTTATCTGTCATTACAACAACATCAAGAATTACATTATAAACCCTTTCACTTGTCGCTATCTTCGTACCGTTTCTATCCAGAATATCTCCACGTTTATATGGAATTGTCTTACTGTCATAAATTTTCTGATTCAGTACAAGCTTTGTATACTTGCTTCCCTTCGTAACATTAATGTATGTAATTCTTCCTACAAGAACAAGAAAAGCCAGTATAACTGCTATAAACAGCAGTACCAGCTTTCTCTGCATTCTTACCGGGAATTTTTTAGTCAGAAATTGAAATCTGTTCTTCCTTCTTTTTCTTCCTGCCATCTTCCATTATTCCTTATTTTTCACATCCTTGGATTGCGCTAAAACGCCATCTTCCGGGATGTTATCATACTGTTTTACATAGTCACTTGTCGGGCTTTGATAATGAATCACTTTGCCCTGAGACTCATAAACCATTCCCATCTCGTTCATTGCCTTCTCACGAACAGTCTCAAGATTAACAGAATCTTCTGCTTCCTGATGTGCAGTATCATTTGATTCCTTCAGATCCGTCAGTTCCTGCTGCAGCGCTGTGATCTGATCTGCACGATTCAAAACATCTGCCTGTAAGCGTAAATACATAACACAAATAAAAACTGCACAGACTGCCGCCACAATTAGAAAAGTCGCATATGCCGGACTGATCCGCTGCGCACGATGCCGGTTTTTAATCACCTGACGGCTTGTTCTTTTTTTCTTCGGCTTACGAACTGTCCCATTTCCAGACGGTAAAGCTTCTGGCTGACGCACGGCACTACCGTACACATAGAAGTGGTTCCAGTCTGCTGCTGGTCTATTCTGCTGTCTGCGACCTGTGTTTCTCGCCATCGCTTTCCTGTCCTTTCTCTGGATTCTTGTTCCGCCGGGCTCTCCCCTTCCCGGAGGAACGTTTCGTTTATACTCTAAATACTCCCTGTGATATCAAATTATGCACGTTCAAAGATTCTAAGCTTTGCACTCTTTGATCTGCTGTTTACCGTCAGCTCCTCTTCTGACGGAAGGATTGGCTTCCTGGTGATCACTTTCCCTTTGGATACATTTCCACATACACAAACCGGAAAATGACTTGGACAAATGCACGGATTCTCATTCTTACGGAAAGAACTCTTCACAATTCTGTCTTCAAGCGAATGAAATGTAATAATGCAAAGTCTTCCTCCTGGATTCAACAGATCGATCATATCATCTAATGTATCCCGTAAAACATCAAGCTCATGATTCAATTCAATTCGAAGAGCCTGAAATGTACGTTTTGACGGATGTCCTGACGTCTTCTGAATCTTCATTGGTATTGCATGACTGATAATCTCATTCAATTGTCCTGTTGTCTCAATCGGACCTTTTGTGCGTTCTGCAACAATATGCTTCGCGATATTTTTAGCAAATCTGTCCTCGCCATAATCACGAATCACGCGATAAAGTTCCGATTCACTATAGTCGTTGACAATGTCTCTGGCTGTCATCTTCTGACGCTGATCCATACGCATATCAAGAGGTGCGTCAACCCGATATGAAAATCCCCTCTCAGCTGTATCTAACTGATAAGAAGAAACTCCAAGATCTACTGTGATTCCATCTACTTTGTCAATTCCTATCTCATGAAGCCGCGGTTTCATATCACAATAATTGCTCCGGATTATTGTGACCTTCTCCCCGAAACCTTCCAGCCGTTTTCCTGCTGCTTTAATCGCATCAGCGTCCTGGTCTATACCTATTAATCTCCCCTGCTCGCCAAGCTTTGTACAGACTTCATATGCATGTCCGCCTCCACCCAACGTGGCATCTACATAGATGCCATCCGGTTTTACGTTCAAACCGTCTACTGTCTCATGCAACAGCACTGAAACGTGCTCGAATGCCATAGACTCCTCCTTCTGACTGCCTCACTTGGCGGTCTTTGTTGTCATCAGATGCGAATTCCGATCGCTTCCATACGTTCTGCAATCGCATCCAGATCTTCCTCGCTGATCTGGTTTTTCTCTTCCCAGAGTGCCTTGTCCCAGATCTCAACACGATCCTGGACTCCGACCAAAACTACTTCCTTCTCCAGATGTGCATTCTTTCTAAGTGACGGTGGGACAAGAACTCTCCCCTGCTTGTCGAAACTGCCCTCAGATGCACTTCCAAAAAAGTAGCGTTTAAAGATTCTGGCATCCTTGTTCATTCGTGGTAAGCTTTCGAGTTCGGCTACGAATTTATTCCATTCTTCCTGGGAATAGACAAATAGACAGCCCTCTAATCCGTTACAGATCACGAAGCTGTCACCAAGATCTTCCCTTAACTTTGCCGGGATGATCAGTCTGCCTTTTTCGTCTATGTTATGGTTAAACTCTCCTAATAACATACGAAACCCTTTCTCTGGAATCTATGGAAATGTTCGCGTTCGCTAAAGGTATCACTACCGTAATCCCTTTGCTTCCACTCCTTCTCCATATTGCACCACATTCTACCACTTCTCACCACTTAGCTCCATTGTAAACCACACTTCCACCTTTTTCAAGTCCTTTTTATGAACTTTTTCGTTTCTTTTCAGAGTTAACGTTACTGTTCACTTCCTGTTTTGGTTGCAAGAAACACAAAAAGAGGTTGCCGCTTTAACAATGATATGCCACCTTCCTATAGGATAACGAAATATAAAAATCCTATAACTGGAGACGTATCACTTAATACGACAACCTCTTTTTATTGCACTATATGTAATTATAACAACCTTATTCTGCTGAAAGTGTACTCAGATAATCCTTAACAGAGTCATAATTCACTTCTGCAACTGCACGTTCCTGGTTGGAAGAATGCAGATCATATGCTGAATATCCGAACCAGCCAACAATTGCAAGTGCAATTACTCCCGCTACACATCTTTTTACATTGCGCATGATCTTCTCTTTACGCATTGTCTTCTTTCGGTCCGCCTTTTCCTTCTTATAACGATCCACCTTCGCCTGACTCATCTCTTGCCTGCTCCCTTCCTATTAGGTCTTTAGCAATTATTTTACCACAGCATATCTTAAAGCACAACAATAATTCCACCATCATTCGCATACATACTACTAATTCCTGCTGTATCTACAATAAAGGAATCTTTCACCTTTACTTTCTCCAAAATCAATTTTCTGACGGCCTCTGCACGTTCCGGACAGTTGCAATGTGCAATTGCAAGAATCTTCTCCTCCGGTTTTACAGCATCCTTCGCGACATGCTCTGCCATCTTCGCCAAAGCTTTCTTCATTCCTCTGCTCTTATCCAACTGACAGATTGTTCCCTCTGGGGTAGAACCCATAACAGGCTTGATATTCAATGCGCTGACTACCAGAGATTTCAGTCCTGTCAGTCGTCCATTCTTACGAAGTGTATCAAGATTCTCAAGAACAAAATACGTATGCTGTTCTTCAATATAAGCTTCTACCGTTTCAACTACCTGTTCAAAATCCATTCCGGCTTCTTCACATTCCTGAATCTTTCGTCCGATCAACGTCTCTCCGACAGATGCTGAACGAGAGTTAAATACATGGATCTTTTCTTCTCCGCCCTCTTCTTTATAAAGTTTCTCTCCAAGAAGTGCACTGTTATAAGATCCGCTCAATTCCCCTGACAAAGTAACTGCATAGACTCTGTCAACATCACACTTGTATAATTCCATATAACGCTCCGGGGATGGACAGGATGACTTCGGACATTCCTCGCTTGCAGCCACTCTTCTTAAAAAATCAGCCTGATCAAATGTCTCGTCATCCGGAATGTGAAATCCATCCACTTCCATGCTAAGAGAAGCCGTCTTAAAAATTCCACTCTCCTTCATCTGTGGTGTCAGCTCTCCGCAACTATCTACGATCACTCTGTAACTCATAACTTATATCCTCCCATGCTCTATCGCATATTTTTCCATCCTACTTTACGTGGTTTTTAATACTACATATTAATATAACACACTTTCAAGAAGTTGAAAAGAGGGAGAATTTATTTCAACCGTATCTTAGATGATATTCCAAGCGCAATTCCCATCTCAGCCAACAATATTACAATCGCTGTACCTCCATAACTAATAAACGGAAGGGTAACACCGGTTGTCGGCAGTAGTCCTGTTACAACTCCTATGTTCAGAGTAACCTGCAGTGCAATATGTGCAAAAATACCTGTTGCGATCAACGCACCATACAAGTCCGGAGCATTTCTTGCGATAAACAGTAATCTATACAGCATGAAAGCAAACAAGCACAAAATAATAATTGCGCCGAACACTCCCAGCTCTTCACAGATAACTGCAAGGATCATATCATTCTGAGCCTCTGGTATTGCATGTAATTTCTGCGTACTATTCCCAAGACCCTTTCCAAAAAATCCCCCCGAACCAATTGCATATAGCCCCTGTAAGAACTGATAACTATCTGTATCAGCATTCGCCTCCGGATTCAGCCATGCAATGATTCGCCGCATACGAAAGTTATCACTTTCCGCAAGTGTATATTTCAAGAAAATAATCCCAATAATTCCCACGATTCCTACTGTAATTACTCCAGCAACAAATGGTTTTGTCTTCGGATGTACAACAAAAATTAAAATGCATGTAATTGCAAACACAATAATTGCTGTACTCAGATTATCCGTCAATAGAAAAACTCCCAGTGTTGCAACAAGGCAATAACCAAGCAGAATCTTAATTCCATCCCATTTTTTCGCCTTTTGCCCCAAGAGGCAGATTTCATATGCTATAAATAGAATCACCGCAATCTTCGTAAACTCTGCCGGCTGCAATGACAATCTACCCGGAAGCCTGATCCATCTTCTTGCTCCATTTACTGTCTTGCCAAGTGGTGTCTGCACCAATGCCATCAAAAACATTGAAAACCAAAAAAATTCTTTTGCATACGCACCATACAGATGATAGTCAATCTTAGAAACGATAAACATTGCAAGAAATCCGATAATACCGATAATCGCCTGCCTTGTAAAGAAATACATATCATTATTATAATCATTCTGTGCACTGTAGGCACTACTGCTATAAAGCATTACAAGTCCAAAGCACATCAGAAAAATAATTACAAGAAGCAAATCATAATCATAATAAGGTTTTCCCTTTTCTCTTGTCCTTTTACGTTTTGTACTCGCAGACCTTTCCGCTATTTGCCGTTCCCTCTGTACCGCAGTCTGCTGAGAATATGGAGAACCTGACGTTCTCACAACCTTCTGTCTCTGCTCCATTGAGCTTCGATACTTCCTATAAGCATCACTCTCATAGTTTCTCATACATACTCCCTGTCTAAGCACCTGTATCAATTGCGTGGTTTTGCCCGACCTTCTTGAAACAAATGCTGTAAATACACGTTTTATTATTGAACACTCATCGCCGGATGAACCGGTTTTCCATGCTCAAAGAATCTGTCATACCATACGAGGAAGATATAAACTGTCCAGATCTTACGGCTGTTATCTGTCTTCTCATTCGTATTCTTTCCGTTCTTATGATCATCAAGCATCTTAAGCAGGAGCTTCGTATCAAAGAACTTCTTCGCTGCATCAGACTCAAACATCTCTTTTACAATATTATAATACTTCTCTTCCTTCAACCATACACGAATCGGAATTGGGAATCCCAGTTTCTTCTTCTCCGCTGTCTTACTTCTGATATGTCGCTCTGCCGCAGCACGCAATGCAACCTTCGTCTTTGGCGCACGTACTTTGTATTTTAACGGAAGTGTCTCGGCAAGTTCAAGTACTTCTCTGTCAAGGAACGGAACTCTGACTTCAAGAGAATTCGCCATTCCCATCTTGTCCCCCTTCATCAGAATATCATGAACTAACCACAGATGAAGATCTACATACTGCATCTTTGTTACAGGATCTTTTCCTTTCACACGTGCATACAGTGGTTTTGTCACTTTTTGGATTCCCGGCTTACATCCTTTTTTCAAAATACGATTTGCCTCACGCTCTGTAAAAATATTCGTCGCATTTGCGAAATATCTCTCTTCCAGTGTCTTTCCGTGACGCATAAGGAAACCTCTTCCCTTCATACCACGTGGCAGACAGCGTTCTGCAAACGCACCCAGGAAACGGCGTACCGGCATCGGTATTTTATTAAAAGAAGTATGTTCCAAAGGTTCACAATATATGTTATATCCTCCAAACAATTCATCAGAACCTTCTCCGGAAAGAACTACCTTAACCTTCTTGGACGCTTCTGCACTGAGGAAATAAAGTGCGATTGCAGCCGGATCTGCGACCGGCTCATCCATATAATACTGAATATCCGAAAGCTTATCCCAATATTCTTCCGGTGAAATCACCTTAGCGTCATTCTTCATGTTAATGCTTGCTGCAAATTCCTTTGCATCCTGAATCTCACTGTACTTTCCTTCATCAAATCCGACTGTAAAAGTACGATCCACCTGTCCCAGATAAGTCAGATAACTGGAGTCCACACCACTGGAAAGGTAAGAAGCAACCTCTACATCACTGATTTTATGCTTCTCAACGGAATCCTTCATCACACGTTCTACATCATCCACCACTTCTTTGAAAGGCTTCTTACAATCTCCTGTGAAATGAGGTTCAAAATAACGTGTAATGTTCATTTTTCCATTTTCATATATAAAGTAATGTCCTGGCTGTACGCAGAACACTCCTTTAAAAAATGTCTCATTCGTAGGAACAAACTGGAAAGAAAGATAGTTTCCAAGTGCCTCTTCATTGAACACCTTATCAAACTTCGGATGCTCCATAAATGCTTTGATTTCAGAAGCAAACATCAATGTACCATTCATATTCGCATAATATAGCGGTTTGATTCCGAAAATATCTCTCGCTGCAAACAATCTTTTCTTCTTTGTATCCCAAATTGCAAAAGCATACATTCCGCGAAGACGGTCTACCAGTTTCTCGCCCCACTCTTCGTATCCATGAATCAGTGTCTCTGAATCTGTATTCGATACAAACTCATGGCCTGCCGCTTTCAGTTCTTCTCTCAGGTCCTGATAATTATAAATCTCTCCATTAAATACAAGAACCATGCTGCGATCCTCATTGTACAACGGCTGATCACCAACGGAAGAAAGATCTATGATACTCAGACGGCGAAATCCGAGTGCTGCATCTTCATCCACATACTTTCCCGCACTATCCGGTCCCCTGTGTACGATTGTATTCATCATATTAACAAGTACCTGTTCTCTGTCATCAACTTCTCCGACAAATCCTGCAAATCCACACATATGCCTTCTCCTTTTTTAATTACTGTCAACTGTATATTTGTTACTGTTCACACGTTGTGCGACCAGCAACGCATCTCGCCATTTTAAATCGCCTTTGGCGATGGGGCGAGATGCATTCAAGCCAAAACATGCATCCTCCGTGTCAATCAGCAGAGTGATTGACACGGGAGTGAACTGTAACGTATATTTACACCCGACAATAAATTTCTTTTATTATAGTCTCTTTTACTCAGGGAAAAAAGTCCCTTTCATCAGAAAAACAGAAAAATACTGTGAGTATAACATCACAGTATCCCCATTGATCGTATATTTAATTGTTATGCGATGTCCGCCGTCATAACCGGTCTCCCTTGAGATGCCTTTCAGCACTCCACTGACCATTTCGGCTCCTGACACAGCATCAAATATCGCCTGCGTTTTTCTTCCCGCCGACAATTCCGGGACAAGCCTGTCTATGTTTGAAATCGCCTTACGAAACATCCGCTTCTCTCCGTTGATCATTTTCGTCTCAACAAAGTTGCGTGTTTCCCAGTCTTTCACATTGGCGACAGACACATGCGGAAAGCGTTCCTGTATCTTTTCCACCCCTTCTTCAAAAGTATAGCAGAAATCCCTCTCAATGCGACTCATTATGGCGCGCAACGAATCAGCCTCGACCGCCGTCAAACTGACGCCACTCTTTCCAATCACACTGTCGGCCTTCGCGAACTCTCCATCTTTCATCAGCAATGAAATTTCCATCGGCACTTCACCGAAGCACGGCAAGGCGGCAAAAGACACCAAGCCGGCAAACAAATATTTCCTGTTCATGACATTCTGTTTCGTACATTAATTTCCAAAGGTAGGAAATTTTCACGTAAAGCCAACATCATTTCCGATTTTTTAATCCAAAATAATTCCATATTTACCCGTTCTTTCGTAATTTTGCAACACGACTATTATTAACGTAAAAAACATAACCTTGTAATTATGGCAAATCCAGAATTCAAGTACAGTCCGATGTTCCAACTTGGAAAGGACGACACCGAGTACTATTTACTTACCAAAGACCACGTTTCTGTTGGCGAATTTGAAGGTCATCCAATTTTGAAAGTGGAGAAGGAAGGCTTGACCGCTATGGCAAACGCCGCTTTCCACGATGTTTCATTCATGCTTCGCCGTTCACACAACGAGCAAGTGGCAAAAATCCTTAACGACCCCGAGGCAAGCGAGAACGACAAGTATGTCGCATTGACATTCCTCCGCAACGCCGACGTTGCCACAAAAGGCGTATTGCCATTGTGCCAGGACACAGGCACCGCCATTATTCACGGAGAAAAAGGTCAACAAGTGTGGACTGGATTCAGCGATGAAGAGGCCCTTTCGTTAGGCGTATACAAAACATACACAGAAAACAACCTCCGCTATTCCCAAAACGCGCCATTGTCAATGTATGAGGAAGTAAATACGAAATGCAATCTTCCTGCACAAATCGACATTGAGGCAACAGAAGGCATGGAATACCATTTCTTGTGCGTAACCAAAGGTGGTGGCTCTGCAAACAAAACATATCTCTATCAAGAGACAAAAGCTATTCTGAATCCTGACACTTTGGTTCCGTTCCTTGTAGCCAAGATGAAGACTCTCGGCACAGCCGCTTGTCCTCCATACCACATTGCATTCGTGATTGGCGGCACATCGGCAGAGAAGAACTTGCTGACAGTTAAATTGGCATCCACCCATTATTACGACACGCTTCCTACAACAGGCGATGAGACAGGCCGCGCTTTCCGCGACATTGAATTGGAGAAGAAAGTGCTTGAAGAGGCCCACAACATCGGTCTTGGCGCTCAATTCGGCGGCAAATACTATGCACACGACATCCGCATCGTACGCCTGCCTAGACATGGAGCATCTTGTCCAATCGGTCTGGGAGTTTCCTGTTCAGCCGACCGCAACATCAAGTGTAAAATCAATAAAGACGGTATTTGGATTGAAAAATTGGACAGCAACCCAGGCGAACTCATTCCAGAGGAATTGCGTAAAGCCGGCGAAGGCGATGTTATAAAAATCGACCTTGACCGTCCGATGTCGGAAGTGCTGAAGGAATTGACAAAATATCCAGTATCAACACGCTTGTCGTTGAACGGCACAATCATCGTGGCACGCGACATCGCTCACGCCAAGCTTAAAGAGCGTTTGGACAACGGCGAGGATCTCCCTGAATACATCAAGAACCATCCAGTATACTATGCTGGTCCGGCGAAAACTCCAGAAGGCATGCCGTGTGGATC
>ERZ773112.360-NODE-360-length-31278-cov-16.564071_pt1 | contig 31278 bp, 24 predicted proteins | sample MGYA00580566_ERZ773112 | MGnify/ENA primary metagenome ERZ773112 (study PRJEB29015, sample SAMEA2737842) | human gut metagenome | biome: human gut; feature: human-associated habitat; material: faeces | place: China | collected 2012 ... | reverse complement strand
GCCCCGCAATAAGATTCGAGATATGAGCCCCTTACAGGGGCGAGGTTCATAAATCAACCTCAAGAGGTAGGGGCAAGCCCCTACCCTAAATATGAGCCCCTTACAGGGGCAGCTGTCGCCTCTCTACCAATCTTGATTCTTTCGGAATTTTGAACACACTACCTTTGAGGGGCAGCGGTGCCGCAACCGCCATGCTATTTGGCAAAAAACGCAGAGATTATTCTGGATTATGAACACCCTACCTTTCAGGGCGCTCGCGGCGAAGGTTAAGGGCGCACGACCTATCAGAATGTCACGCGGAACATGAAGCGGATGCCCCATTTCTGCGTATCGGGACGTTCGGTGTAGGTGAGGCGGCGAACGTATTCTACGTGTACGACCTTGAAGATGTTGTGGATGCCGGCAACGACTTCCACGTAGGGTTTCTTGCTGTCGAGCACGGAGGACTGACTGGTGAAGGTGCCGTCGGGGTTGAAATGGCCGGGGAAGTAGAAGAGGCGGTTGTCGTTGGCGTTCTTCTCGAGGAGCGGATTATTTTTGTCGGTCAGCGTTCCCCAGAGCACATTGGCACCGATGTATTCACGCCACTTGAGCTTGCGGATGAGGGGGATGCGGTTGAGGATTTTTCCGTTCATATCCCAAGAGAGCATGAGCGAGGCATAGCGGTCGGTTGGAAATTCCATGTTGTCGATGAGATTGAAGGTGTTGTCCTCCATGATATACGACAAGTTGGCCGCCGGCATCACGAGCAAGGGGTGCGGCACTTTATTCCACTGCACGCCGCCCTTCAAGTAGGTGTCGATTTTTCCCCATGAGGCAAGCCAGAAACGTTTGTAGATGCTGGCTTCCGTGAGGTTGTAGTTGTAGTTCTGCCCATGTTGCTCGTAGAGACCAGAGGTGTGCGAGAGCGAATAGATGGGCGAATCGTGGTTCATCGTGATGCGTCGCTGCTTCGTGTTAATCCAGACGGCGCCGGGCTGATAGGTGAGGCCGAGCGTGAGGTCGTTTGTGCGGAAATACTTGCGATGGAGCGAAGCGTCTTGCGAGGGAACGCCGAGGCCGTCGAGGCTCTGATAGAAGAGCGCCGCCGTAGGTTCGTCGCGCTCGGTGCGGGCCTGCACCTTGAAGCGCAAACCGTTTTCCCATTCGCGGTCCCAAAGGAGGCGGAAGGTCTCGTAATACATCATGTGGTCGACCTTCTTCCATTTAAACGAGGTGAAGACGTTGTCTTTGTCGGTTGGCAGGAACTTGTCGCTGGCCGACATGACGTCGCGGTTGTAGGTGAAGGTGAGGTTGTTGACAGGAAATTCGCGCGGCAGATAGGCTTTCTTATTGAAAGAGTATGTCACCTCGCCGAGTCCTTTCCAGCGCTCGTCCTTGAAGCCGTAGGCCACGTAGCCCTTGGCAAACCAATGGGGGTTGAGGTTGGCCGTTGTCTGAGCCGAGGCGCGGAGGCGCAGGCCGTCGACAAAGTTTTGCGAAATCATGGTGTTGACGGGACCGATGTCGACCTTCGAAGGATGCTTGGGGTCGACACTCGTCTCAACGAAGTTTTCGATGAAGGCTTTGGCAACGAAGAGCACGGCCTTGAAACCCTTCACGCGCTCGAGCTGACGAACGAGCACATCCATCTTGTCTTCGCTTTGCGTGAGCGCCTCGGAACGGTGTTCGGCCCAAAATTCTTCGGGACGAATGCGGGCGTTGACATCGGTCTGCTGGTCGCCCTTGAATTTGAAGTTCTTGTCGGGGATGGGGTCGAAGCAGAAATCGCTGTATTCCGTGACGCGTTTGACCTGGAATTTCTGCAGGAAGCTGGCGAGCTTTAGCTGAACAATCATGTCGTCGCTCTTCAAGACTTGTTCGCCAGAGGGCAGCTGCGTGAATTCCTGGATGACGCGCATGCTTTCAACGAAATTGACATCGGAACGGCGCGGAATGCCCAAGTCGGCCTTTTTGATGCGGTAGGTGGAGTCGGCAAGGATGTAGAGCGAACCGGAGAAGCCGAAGTCCTGGGCGTTGTTGGGCGTGAAGTCGACACGGATGCACTTGGCGTTGTCGACGTAGGTGGTGTCTTCAATGAAGAAACGATAGAAACTGATGCCGGAACGCGAGGAGATGGGGCTGACGAAGGGATATTGCAGCAGGCGCACTTCGTCTTCGTAGATGTTCACATCGGTGAAGCAGTCCTTGAGGACGGTGCTGAGAATGTCGCCCGTATTGAAGAGGTCGTTGATGCCGCTGCTGCGCTGGCCGAGCACAATGCTCTTGTCGGCATGGGGCGTGCGGCGATAGATTTCGCGCGTCACGTTTTCATCAACAGAGATGGGGAGGATGAGCTTGCCGGTTTCGTTGCACGTTTCCACATGGTCTTTGAGGAAAGGCATCTTCTTGAATTTGCCTTCTTCGAAGATTTTGTCGGTGACGTCGTTGAAGGCAAACGTGAGTTTAGAATATTTGTGGATGGAGTAATAGTCGTGGAGCTTGAGGTCGCTCATTTTCTTGGCTTCTATCACCTTGCGCATGAGCTCAACGGCTGGGTTGTTTTTGCGCGTGTACTTGGTCTTATGGCCCGTCACAACGGCCGTTCCGAATTTGGCCGAATTGTCGTCGAGCTTCACGTTATAGACACCGGCCTGCTGCACCTTCAGGGTCTTCGTGGCATAGCCAATCATCGACACGCGCATTTTTCCGGCCTTGAAGGGCAAGGCATAACGGCCTGCTTCATTGGTGCGCGTGTAACTACCTCCCTCGATGGAGACATTGGCAAAAGGCAGGGCTTCACCGGTCTTTGAGTCGGTGACAACGCCCGTGATGCGTTGCGCCACGGCGGCAAACGTCACGAAGGTGACAAGGATGAAGGTGAGAAATAATTTTTGTTTCACGGATGTCCTGTTTTTGGTGAATGGTCGGGCTTTGCCTTTGGGGACAAATGCCTGCGACGTAATGTTTATAAAACCCTGCAAAGGTAAAAAGTTTTCTCCATTTCCAAGCTATATCGTTGACTAATAAAACATAATCCGAGACGAAAAGCACAATTTGCCCGCGCGAAAAGACAATCGAAGAAAGCAAAAGAGGCAGCAAGTTTTCCTGCTGCCTCTTTTGCTTGGGAGGTTAATTTGTTTATTTCTGAACGGACGGGCGGCGGATGCGCAGGGTCTGCGTTCTCACCTTACGCAAGATGCGCTCGAGCTCAAACACTTTCTGCGGATTTTTCGCGGCAACGTCCACCTGTTCCGAATCATCGCTCATATTGTAGAGCTGCGGTACGGGGGCATAACCTGTTTCGATTTTCGGCCCCCACGTAATCATCTTGCCGCCGTCGCTTCCTTCGATGTATTTCCAGTTGCGCGTACGAACGGAGAGCGTGTGGTTTGAAGCCTGCTCGATGATCCAGGGGCGGTCTTCATTGGCACGTCCAATAAGGTTGTTGAGATAGTTGTAGCTGTCGGGGGCGGCACCCTTCGGGATGCGGGCACCAACGAGCTCGGCCATCGAAGCGAGCCAGTCGATTTGCGACACGAGGGTGTTGCTTTCCTGTGCGCCCTTGATTTGTGCGGGCCAGTGAACAATGAGCGGAATACGTGTGCCGCCTTCAAAGGCGCTATACTTTCCACCGCGCAAATTGCCCGTAGGACTGTGGCCGTTGAGGAGTTCTTCTGCGCGGTCGGCATAGCCGTCGTCAACCACCGGACCATTGTCGCTCGAGAGGATGATGAGGGTGTTCTTGCTCAATCCGGCCTTTTCGAGGGCGGCCATGATTTGGCCGACAGTCCAGTCGAACTGCACGATGGCATCGCCGCGCAATCCCATCTTGTTCTTTCCGCGGAAACGCTCGTGGGGGAAGCGTGGTACGTGGACGTCATTGGTGGCGAAATACATGAAGAAAGGTTCCTTCTTATGCTGATTGATGAAGTTGACAGCGTGGGCGGTGATGGAGTCGGCGATGTTCTCGTCTTTCCAAAGCGCTTTGCCGCCGCCTTTCATATAGCCGATGCGGCTGATGCCGTTGACAATGCTCATGTCGTGTCCGTGGCTCGGCTTCAGGTTGTAAAGCAATTCCGGATTGGCACGCCCCGTCGGTTCACCCGGGAAATTTCTCTGATAGCTCACCTCAATAGGGGCTGAGGGGTCGTAGTTGGCCACCGAACCGTTTTCGATGAACACGCAAGGCACACGGTCGGCCGTTGCAGCCATTATATAGGAATAGTCGAAACCAAGGTCGTTAGGACCAGTGGCAAGCGGTGCGTTCCAATCCTGCTCCGCCGTTTTGTCGCCCAAGCCGAGGTGCCATTTGCCGAAAGCGGCCGTTGCATAACCAGCGCTCTTGAACACATCGGCAATGGTGAACTGTTCCGGACGGATGATCATTCCCGCATTACCCGCAGCGACGTCCGTTCCCGGTTTGCGCCAGGCATATTCTCCCGTTAGCATAGAATAACGAGAAGGGGTCGAGGTGGCAGCAGTGGCATAGCCGTTAGTAAAACGGATGCCGTTGGCCGCCAAACGGTTTACATTTGGTGTTTCCACATTCTTGGCACCATAGCATTCAAGGTCTCCGAAGCCCAAGTCATCGGCGTAGATAAAGATGACGTTGGGACGCGTCGGCGTTTTGTCTTTGCCCTTTCCTGCCGCTTGGGCAGAAATGGCCGGCGCGAGCGCCAAGGCCAACAAAGAGCCAGTTGATAACTTCATTTCTTGTTTCGTTTTTGGTTCGGGGGGTATTCTTAAAAATCCAGCCTTCGTAATGGCCAAAGAACTGGTTGTTCAAGATATTCTTCCACAGTCATTTGATTGCAAACAGCCCTTGCTTTACCAGATTCTTCGGAACGCCCCTTTATTAGTTAAGTAAGTTGTCTGAATTATTTCATGAGATTTTCCAAGAACGCCACGTCCTTGTTGACCAGTAAAGAGACTTCTTTGATGGACATTCCCTTTTCAAGCATTGCCTTTACCATGCTTTTCAACATGAGGTTTTGCTGACGGAGCGCATCCTCTTGCTGGCGGAGCGTATCCTCTTGCTTTTTATTCGCCGCGCGCTGTTGCTTGAGTTCCTCGCCCAGCGTCAAGATTTCCGTGTCGCGGTCTTCAATGGCCGAGAAATACTCGTCTTCCACATTCATATCTGAACGAATATCTGCATCTGCTGCGGCGGCTGTCAGCCGATGAATCACATACATCATGTCGGCGTCATCCTCATAGCTGTGTTCGTCGATGTTCAGGAGTTGCTTGTTTTCCGAGTTGGTCTTGCTTTGGTCGAAAACGCTTAGCACTTTTTCCAGGCGGTTGTTTACGCGGCCTTTGAGCAAGGGAATTTGCACAATGATGCTGTCGTGCGTCAGACTTTCTACGAACGGGTCGGTCATCCCCTCGGCCACTTCAGCGCCCTCGTAGTCGTATGTTTTGTGGTTAACGTAAAGCACGGGGGTGTCTATGTTCCCAACGCGGTGTCCCAACAGATAGACGGCAACCATCGGATAGGCATAGCCTTCCTTGGAATCCACCTGTATGTTGCACTGGTTGCCGTATTGCACGCCCAGATACTGGCGGAAACGCAATGTTTCTGTGTTCAGCCAAGTCTTCTGTAATTCAATCAGGATGACTTGCTCCGAACCGTCGTCTTCAACCACTGTCGCTGCGAAATCTATGCGGAACATGGATATCGCATTGCGGGTGGTGTTGGCATATTCATGTGGACGCACCGTAACATGTACGACCTCTTTCTTCAGCAACGCAGAAAGCACAGTCTTGGCTATGCGCTCGTCTTCCATTATATATTTGAAGACGGAATCATAAATGGGATTGGCAACGTGTACTATCATGAATACTTGGATTTATACTGTGTCTTTGCAATAGGGGATTGTTCTCCAGCAACAAAGGTAAGAAATATTTATGATTTAAGGGGCGGGAGGACGTTATTCCTCGCATGCGAGCGTCAAAAAAAAATTACCACACAAACTTAAAATACGACCGCTTGGCATGAGAAGGCTACCGCTTAGGCAGGAAGGGAATTTTAAGTATTTGCACATATTTCTAAAAATATTTACCTTTGCAAGCGTATTATTATAAAGTGCTTTTCGCAAAAGCGCAGTTTTAGCTGTGTCAACGGTTCCTGCACAACTAAATATACAAGCACCGAACGGAACCCAACTCAAATTTTTGCAACCATGAAAAAGATTTTCATTGCCCTGTGCGCCAGCTTCGCCTTAGCTTCTTGCACCACCATTACCAAGACTGCAACTTCTATAGACGTTGAAAACGGCCTGACCACAAATTCTATGGCCGACTTGGAGATTTCCTCACAGAGAGTCGAGCACGTTTATTACACGGAAGCCAGAGCGAGAAGAGGCGGAAAGAAAAACTTGCAGAACACGGCCGTTAAAGAACTGCTCATGAAGAGCGGCAATGCCGACGTGCTTGTGGCACCGGAATTCACCTTCGTAAAGAGAAGGGGGCTCTTTGGTTCAAAGTTCAAAAGCGTTGAAGTCAGCGGCTACCCTGCCAAATACAAAAATTTCAGAAACAAATAAAGAAAGGGGCTGGTTATGAAAAAGTTATTTTTACTAACAGTTGTCTGTGCGGCGCTCTTTATGTCGTCGTGCTCAACCATTACGAAGACGGCCACCACTGCAATGGTAGAGTCAACGGTCGTGACCTATCCAGAAGTAGCGGACTTGGAAATCCAACAAAAAGCCACACAGACGATGACGTGGAGCTTCAGGCCGTTCCACTTGGGCGAACCCTCGAAACAAGTGGCCCAAGGAAATCTCGTTGCCCAGTTGCTGAAAGCAAATAATGCCGATGTATTGCTCGAACCGCAGTTTGTCTTCGAACGCACTTCCTATGGCGAAAGAGTCCTGACGGTTACTGGATTCCCCGCCACCTATAAGAATTTCCGCAAAGCTTCTGCTGCGGACTTGGAAGCCATCAAGGCTTGCAAGAAACCGAATGAGAAGAAAATATACAACGACCCTGATGGTGGTGGCCTGTTTAAGGTCTTCATGAAATAAGCATCAGTGGTTTAATGAGCGGAGAATATCTGGCGTAGAGCAAGCACCAGATTTCCGCCAACAGACTTCATAAAAATGTCCGCCTGCGAATTGGCTTTCGCAGGCGGACTTTTTTATGGCGCTCGGCAAACTCTATCTTTCCAATTTGACCAGGCTTTCGGTAAATCAGCGGAACTTTCACGAACGCCACGCGCGGCATGCGGCCAAAACAATTGGAAACGCCGCCTGCAACAATACGAACTAAGCCACCTACCACAGCACAAAGCAACCAACAGGCCAACGTCTCTTAAAGACGCACCTTCTGACTTTCGATTGTCCCGTTGCTCATCACATCGCGACGGATGTAGACACCAGGCGGACAAGGAGTCTGTACGGATTGGCCCGTCAAGGAATAATACGAAGAACTGACAACGGAACGGGAATCTGACGCAACGCCGCCAATGGCAGAAGTCGTTGCAAGGTCGTGGGCAAACACCCAGTTGAGCCGTCGCGCCGTATAGCTCTGCATACAGGTCATTTCATGCGTCCATCCATTTTCTATCTCCATGCAGACATCATCACCAAGGGCATTGAGCTGCTCAACAAAATTTTGTGCGGCCTCAACGCTCATGATGACATCAGCAGTGCCCATCACGGTAAAAACGGGTGTTTTACAAACGTTGGCAGCCACACATTTTGAAGGATTGCCTGCCACGGGCATAGCCGCGGCGAAGAATCCCGGAAAAGCGGAAAGCATGCCCCACGTACCAGTGCCGCCCATCGAACCGCCAAAGATATAGATGCGATTGGCATCAACGATGCCTGCATTGACATAGCGGTCAATCATTGCCTTCAGCACGTTGTTCATCGGGCCGCCCCATGACTTATCAGAGGGACACTGCGGAATTAGAAAGATGGACGGCTTTCCCGTTGCCGCCAGATAATTTGCAATGGAATCGGTGCCGGGTTCGAGCAACTGCCGTTCATTGTCATCACCCTTGCTCGTACCGCCGTGCAGATAAACGACAAGCGAAGGCTTGTCGCCTCCCGCCATAAGATTCACGTCACACTTGCGGTAGGGCATCGTGATACCCATAACAGTAACGGTTTCCTTCGTGGAATTAAATCCATGCCCAACAGTCACCATAAAGAAGGCCACAGCAAGGCTCAACAGATATTTCAGCATACCTTTAATTCTCCATTTAAGAGGTGTCCCAAAAAACATATTTCAGCGACACCCCATAAATTTGTCTCTCCCCACCCCGCTGGACAGGGAAAGGCAAATTATCAACACACACTTATTTATTAATAACATTCTTTCGAGCAATGCAGCGCCTCCACCGCCTGCAATCCGTTTAGCTATCGACTGGGATATCAGCGGTTGCCTCGGCGCATTTTGCCTCGACGCTTCAGAGGAATTTTTTTCCATTTCTTTTCAATCTCATAGACGCGCTGGATTTGTCGCTGGGTGAGAAATTCAGAATACTTCTTATAATACTTCTGGCGGATGGCAAGCAGTTTTTCGCTATTTTCGAAACGCCGTTTGATGGCCCGTTCAGATTTTTCCTCAGAACTACCCTCGCTTTTCACGCGATTTCCAATCACAGCCCACACTTCTCTTTGGCTTTGGCAATAGGTGTCAATGAACAACGCCGCCGTTTTGTCGTCAAGGGCCAAATCGTGGGCGATGTGCTCGGCCTGTATCTTGGCAAGTTGTTCACGAGTGTGGCGTTGCTGCGGTGTCTGGTCAGAAGCCTGGGCCTGGAACACTGCGGCCACAACGAGTATGAGAATACCCAATATCTTTTTCATGATTGTATATTTGTTTAGTTTGTTTGTGTTGTATAAATACGAAGCGTCCGAAGAGGCATATCGCCTTACGGCCTACTGATTATCATTATCCAAGAACACATCTTCCTGATAAAGTTCAACGAGACATTCCTGATCGCTCAAGGAGAGCTGGTCGAAAGCGGCTTCCACGTCCTGCATATCCGTAGGGGCTGCGACGTAGAAGAATTTCACGTTAACCGCCAATAAGACAACGACCGACGCGGCTACGGCTGCGACATATTTTGCCAGGCGCGTAAAGACGAAACGTTTTGCCATTGCCGACTTACGCTCAGTCATTGCTGGCTTACGCTCTGTCGCCTTTTCAGCCACGGCATCCAGCACGTTGCGTTCCATTTCCTGGAAGAAACCGTTGGGAACTCGGTAAGGCATCCGCTTGCCAATTTGCTTGAAATCGAAAGTCTGTTTCATCTGTTCAGTCATTAGAATTCATGTATGCAATGATTTTGTCTTTGGCCACGTGGTAACTGACCTTGACGCTTGAAGGCGTAGTTCCCGCCACCTGCGAAATTTCCTCAAAGCTCATTTCGTCGTAGTATCTCAGGTTGAATGCCAACTGTTGTTTCGGCGGGAGCGTGAGAATCGCCTTTTGGAATTTCACGGCCACTGCGTTGTCGTAGTCCACATAATCGCCTGCGGCAATCAATTCGGCCCCCGTTGATTCCGAGTCCAAAGAAACCATTTCCTGGCGGCGATTTGAAATCACGCGCAGGGCCTCGTTGGTGGCTATGCGGTAGATCCAACTGCGCAGGGAGCATTCTCCACGATAATTCCTCAACGACCGATAGACCCTCACGAAGGTTTCCTGCGCGGCATCCTGCGCGTCGTCGTGCGAGACAACCATTCGACGCACATGCCAGTAAACCGCCTCTTGGTATTTACCCATCAGCTGACGGAACCCGCCATTGGGGTCCCGGCCTATGAGGTTGATTATTTCTTTGTCGTCAGTTGCCATGATGTGTTATGTCTGGGATTATTCTTGGGCGCCGCGCTGGACATTGTCTTGTGTTTCCCGGCGCCTATCTGCGGTGGTTCATCGGATGTGAATATCTCACGCAAAAGCAATGATGCTTCTTGCAATGACGGTGTTTCTTGCATTTCTTGTGATGCTTCTTGCAAGGACAAGGTTTGACTTTCGCCATCAGCACCACGCAGGAGCGGTTGACAGTGTGAACGCGGCCAGGACGTGCCGTTGCCGTCATGCAAAACAGAGCCATCACCAACATGAGGAACATACTCTTGAAATTTCCTATACTTTTCATCGTCGTAATTTTTTATAATGGGTTCAACAATGCTGAGCAGACTTCGAAACGTTTCATTGGTTGGGACGCACAACGTTGTTCGTGAGCGCCCGCTTGCTTGCTGCTTCTGTCTATATGACCCTGCCGAAAAGCAAAAGTAAAAAAGGAACTTCAATTTTTTCATCCATGCCGAGAAAAAAACAGCCGGATGTCCCCGTCTTCCTGGTTACATCCGGCTGTCTTATATGGTATAAGTAGGTGGTCACGAGGTGCCTGAAGGCAACTGATTCCGGAGCGACACCATCTGCGCCCTTCTCGGAAGCTGCGCCTCCCTTACGCCAAGAGCTGCTTGACGAGCGTCGAAATGGCGCGACCGTCAGCGCGACCTGCCAACTGCTTGCTGGCAACGCCCATCACCTTGCCCATGTCCTTGGCGCTCGTTGCACCCACCTGAGCAATAATGGCTTTCACCTCAGTTTCGAGTTCCTCTGGCGTGAGGGCCTTCGGGAGATACTCTTCAATCACCTTGGCCTGTGCCTCCTCCTCAGCAGCGAGGTCGGGACGATTTTGCTCGTGATAGAGAGCGGCCGTGTCGCGACCCTGCTTAGCGAGCTTGGCGAGGATTTTGAGGGCGACAGCATCATCGAGCATGTCGTTGGCTCCCGGAGCCGTCTTGGCTTCTATGAAAAATTTCTTGATGTTACGCAATGCTTCAAGGCGCACTTTGTCCTTGGCCTTCATGGCAGCAACAATATCCTTGCTGACTTGTTCAAAAAGTGACATAATATATTGGGATTTAAAAGACATCTTCATCCGCATCGAAATCTTCGGTGGATGAAGACACCATCAATTAGTTCGAAAAATCTATGACAACACTCCCCTCCTCCGCTCTTGCGGCACCATTGGCAGAAAAACCAGTCGGCTGCCCCACAGCGTTTTCAGCGTCATCGCGAGCACCATCCCCGAGCGATTGCTGCTTGAGATGCAAGAAAGATTCGAGCGTTCCGCTGGTGCGCGTGTCGGTCGGCGAAGCACTCACCGCCTCAGCCAGACGCTCGTTGCCGAGATCGGCCGTGTCGAAGATAAACACCTGATGTTTGTGGCGCACGCGTTTGCGCATAGGACCGCCGTCGTCATAATAGCGGGCACGTATGGCCGCATGACGCTGCGTGTATTCATCATCAACCGTCTGCCCGTTGAGATTAAATCCAGAGGCGAGAATCGTGATTTTCACCTGTTCGCCCATATTCTCGTCCGTCACGAGACCCCATTTGGTCTCGATGTTGTCGGAGAACTTGGCCATAAATTCGTTCACTTCCCCCACTTCCTCCATGCGCAAGGCGTATTTCGGGTCGGGGTTGATGGTGATGGCCAAAATGATCTTATGGGCGCGATAGACGTTATTGTTGTTAATGAGCGGAGAATAGAGCGCTTCTTCAATGGCCTTGGTGACGCGCTTCTCGCCCTTGCCAAAACCAGTCGACATGATGGCCACACCGCCATTACGCAATACGTTGCTGACATCGCAGAAGTCGAGACCAACTCGTCCGTGCATCTCAATGATTTCCACGATGCAGCGCACCGCCGTTGTCAGGGTGAGGTCGGCTTTCTTGAAAGCATCAATGATGGTGAGGTCGGTGTAGATGTCGCAGAGACGTTGGTTGTTGATCACCAACATGGCATCCACCTCCTTGCCCAGTCGTTCAAGACCGTCGAGTGCCTTGTCGATTTGGCGTTCACGTTCAAAGAGAAACGGGATGGTGACGATGCCCACCGTCAGCACACCGTGGGCCCTTGCCTCGCGAGCAATGACTGGCGAGGCACCGGTGCCAGTGCCACCGCCCATACCGGCGGTGATGAACACCATCTTCACCTTGTCGTCGAAGATGGCATCGATCTTGTCGAGGTTTTTCTCGGCCAAATCCTGGCCAACGACAGGCTGGCCGCCCGCTCCGAGACCGGGACCGAGCTGAATCTTGTCGGGCACGACGGAGTCTTCGAGGGCTTTTTGGTCTGTGTTGCACACCAGGAAGCGAACCCCTTCAATTCCCTCACGGTACATCTGCCCCACAGCGTTACCCCCACCACCACCAACACCGATGACCTTGATGATTTCGGCGGAATGATTAACGATGGGTTCTACCAACAGATTTGATGTATTGTTGAGTTCTGACATATTCTCTGAATGAATACTTGGGGATTAGGTGGTGCGATTTTCAGCGTCCGAAGGCCATGAGTTCCGAAGCATCCATTGGGAGCCTCAGCAGTCCTTTCTTTCTTCAGCCGAACGGATGGAATCCTACTTTGGAAACAGGGGATACTTATCAGGCAAATGAAATCACCTGCGCCGCCGAACCGTTGGTGTTGTCGCTTTCTGGTTCCACGGCCACGCTGTTGTAAGTCTTGCTCTTGATGCTGTTGAGTTCTTCCTTGCTACGCTTAAACGTCGGCGTCATTTCAACCAGCGAGATCACCTCTTCATTGTCGAGGTCGTCCAAGCCGAAGAGATAGATGCGCGAACGTTTACGCTGCCCGCTCTTGCGGTTGGGGTTGTCGTAATATTGTGTACGGCGCTCGTCGTTCTCCTCGGCCTTTTCGGCTTCGAGTTGGCGGCGCTTCTCGTCTTCCGCGTCGTGTTTTTCCTGCATGCCTGGCACACTGGAAATGCCGAAGCCCGTGGCCAGGATGGTGATTTTCACCTTCTTGCCGAGCGATGGGTCGGTTGAGAGACCCCACTTCGTCTCCACGTCGTCGTGGAATTTCTCCATGAAGTCGTGCACCTCGTTCATTTCCTCCATCATCAGCGAATCGCCTTCCTTTTCTGCGCAGAAAGAGATGGAGAGCAACACCTTGTGGGAGTTGAAAATATCGCTATTGTTGAGCAACGGTGAATGCAGGGCATCGTTGATGGCCTTCGTCACACGGTTTTCGCCTTCGCCGAATCCCGTAGACATGATGGCCACACCGCCGTCTTTCAAGACGGTGCAGACGTCACGGAAGTCGAGGTTGATGATGCCGTGCATGGTGATGATTTCAGCGATGCTTCGCGCAGCCACGCTCAAAGTGTTGTCGGCCTTTTCGAAGGCGCTGAGCACATTGAGGTCGGGATAGATTTCGCGCAGGCGTTCGTTGTTGATGACGAGCAAGGCGTCAACATGCTTTGAGATTTCGTCAACGCCGTCGAGGGCCTGGTCGATTTTCTTATTACCTTCGAAGCGGAATGGGATGGTGACGATGCCCACCGTCAAAATGCCCATATTCTTGGCTTCGCGAGCAACGACCGGTGCGGCGCCCGTGCCCGTACCGCCGCCCATACCAGCGGTGATGAACACCATCTTGGTGCCATCGTTGAGCATCTGGCGGATGTCTTCAACGCTTTCTTCGGCGGCTTCGCGGGCCTTTGCCGGGATGTTTCCCGCGCCGAGTCCTTCTTTTCCGAGCTGGAGACGAACGGGAACGGGAGAGTCCATCAATGCTTTGCTATCGGTGTTGCAAAGTACGAAATTGACATCGTGAATACCCTCACGGTACATGTGGTTGACGGCATTTCCGCCACCGCCTCCAACGCCGATGACCTTAATGATTGAAGGAGATGTTGAAGGCATGCCCACATCGAGCAATTCGTTGTTATCTGACATAAAACTATGAATCGTTTAGGAGTTGTTTTTAAAACCGGACTGATTTCTCTGCGGCACCCATTTGCCGCCAGGAACCGGTTTGGTCATGGTTTGGCCAAAACTTATTCTTTATCTTTGCGCGACGCCATGAAGCGGTCGTCATCGTCATTGACGAGGTTGCCTGCAGCATTGGTCACTTTCTTGAAGATGCTCGAGATGCGACCAAACATGCCGCTCTTCTGCTTAGGCTTCTTGGTCTCTCTTTCAGAAGTTTCCTCGGTTTCGACATCTGTTGTCTGGCCGTTCTGCTGCCCCTGAGCAACCGTCTGCGTCTGGGCTGCATTCTGATGGCCACCGATGGTGACATTCTGCACACCCTGCTGGCCTGTGCCTGCCAAGGTCTGCTGCATGCCCTGCTGTGAGAAATCGTTCTCCGTCTGGACATTTCCGCCCTGCGCCTGCTGTTCAAACGCATTGCCCTCCTGTCCGATCACACCGCCGCAGCAATTGATTTCGCCCTTATCGATGAGGGCGATGGCGGCATTGAATGAGCCGTCGGCATTGAAAGACGACGATGGTTTATTTTCAAAGCGCGTTTGCAAACGGGTGTTCTTCACGAAGCGCACCTTTCTGAAATCGGTGAAGGCGGCAAAAGCCTTGTCGATGTTCTTCATATTGGCGGCGCCACCAGTCACCACGATGCCACTGACGAGCTTCGAGTCGTCGTATTTGGAGAGGGCAATCTGGTGCTTGATGTTGAGGATGATTTCCTCCATGCGTGCTTCCACCAAGCCATTGAATTCTTCATACTTCACGGTGCGACCGTCGCCCAGCGTGACAGGTTCGTGCTTGTCTTCCTCCTCGTTGCTGTAAGCCGTGGCATATTTGCGTTTGAGCTGTTCAGCCTCCGAATCCTCAATTTGCAGTGTGCAGAGGTCGCGGTTGACGTTGGCGCCACCGAGAGGGATGACGGCGAAATGACGGAGAATATTGTTCTTGAAGATGGCCACGGAAGTGGTTTCCGCGCCCATGTCCACGAAGGCGCATCCTGAGCGCTTCTCCGGCTCCGTCAAGATGGCGTCGGCCAGAGCGAGGACCGTGATGGGCATGCCCACCACGTTGAGATGAGCACTGCGGAAGCAGTTGTAAACGCTTTCCGACACGCTCGTGTTGGAGATGATATTGAGGAAGTGTCCTTCAATCACGTCAGACGCGATGCCGATGGGGTCGGCCACCACCTGTGTGCCGAGCTGGTAATCCTGCGGTATCACCTCGAGGATTTCGCGGTCGTTTCCAGGCATACTGTTATTGGAATCCTTCACGTTGTTGACCATTTCGGCGGTGATGAGTTGCTTCTCGCCGAGATGTCGCGTCACGGTATTGGCCACGGTGTGCATGCCCATGCCGCCGATGCCGACATAGCAGCTGGCAACGGAGCGTCCGAGGGCATTTTCCAATTTCTGCTTGATGCTGTCAACGCACGACGTCATCTTGTTGAAATTGTTGATACACCCCTTGCGGATGAACGATTCCGAAGGGTCTTGTGCGTATGCGAGGACTTTGATGGCACCGTCAGGCTGTTTCTGCCCAGCAATAGCCGTCACCTTGGACGAACCGAGTTCTATTGCTACGATGAAGTCGTCATTTGTCATATTCATAGAGTGTTATTAGGCGTTGGCCTTTGAGTTTTCCACGCGCAAGACGATTGCTTGGCGAAACGGCTCTCGGGCCTTTGAGGTTTCTTTCTTAAAATAACAAGTGGGTGGTCAAAACTCTTTTTATGATTTATGCCAAGAGCATTATTTTTTACACCTACTTATAGCGTCTTTCTTCAGCGTGCCAGCATCACGGTGCCGACACGGCTTTGCTTTGCGGTTGCTTTCCAGCGCTGCGTCCGCCCGTTCTCCGAAGCGGGACTTCAAGCATCAGTTTTTCTTGCAAACAATCTGGTTATTGAATTCCAAACTGATTTCGCGATAGGTGTTCCACCCAACAGTCGGTAGCACCTTGTCGTAAAACACGCGCAGGTTTTGCATCTGCGTCCTCAGGGTCAGCGAGTCGAGCTTTCCCATTTGGATCACCTGGCAGCCGATGCGCGGGATGAGCGCCACCCTGCCGTCGGGCGCCACGTTGATTTGCTCCACGAGGTCGTTGGCAAAGTCGTTCGTGTGGAGATAGCGAGCCAGGTGGACCAGGTTCTTGGCAGCATAGCGTTTGCTGATGCGTCCCGTTGCCACAGCCACGTCGGCCGTATAGTTTTCGGGCATCATGGCCACGCCCTTGTTGTCGATGTAATAGTCGTCGCCGTTGTCGGCTTTGATGCGCAGGATGGGCAGTCGCTGCGAGATGTTGATGTTGACGCGACCTCCCGGTGTCTTATAGCACTTCACGATGCTCACGAACGAGTTTTTCTCCAGTGCTTTCTCCAGACTGTCGCCATTGACCTCCTCCATCAACTGGCCCACAGGATAAATCTTCTCCTTCTTCAAAATACGCACCACTTCATCGGCGTTGATGAATCCCGCGTAGCTGCTGTCAACGATGATCACGTTCACTTCCTTGCAGCGCGTGCTGTCTCTTTTCCCAGATATGTCGGCAAAGACATAGAAGAGATAGGCAACGACCCCCAACAATACGAGCAGTTTAAAGAATGTCTTCATAGCAATTCTGCGGGATTTTACGTACCTTTGGCTGCAAGCGGAGGAAGGTTCTGAAAGACGCTTTCCTCCCCCGCGGCTCAGGCGGTCTGTGCCGCCCGTGCTGGCATCAGCAATATTTTCGTTTCAAAATTTCTGTTATTTCATCACAATAATTGTCGAGGTCGCCAGCTCCGAGCACGATGAGCACATCGAAATCCTCGTTTTCAACGATTTGCGGCACGTCGGTCTTCTGGCAGATGCGGCGTTGCATGTCGGGGCGCAGTTCGTCGAAGATAATCTGACTGGTCACGCCGGGGATGGGCTGTTCGCGGGCCGGATAGATTTCCGTCAAGATCACCTCGTCGAGCAACGAAAGACTGTTGGCAAAATCCTTGTAGAAATCGCGGGTGCGGGTGTAGAGGTGGGGTTGGAAAATGGCGGTGAGTTTGCGTCCGTCAAACACTTCGCGCAACGAGAGCACGCTCTGGCGGATTTCCGCAGGATGGTGGGCGTAGTCGCTCAAGAAGACGATGCGGTCGGTTTTGAGTTTGAAATCGAAGCGGCGCACAACGCCTTCAAAACTCAGCATGCCGCGGCGGATTTCCTCTTCCGTGGCACCGGCAATCTGGGCGAGCGCCATAGCGGCGATGCCGTTTTCGATATTGATGCTCACGGGCACGCCGAGTTCAACATCCTTGATATTGCCAAATGGCGAGACGAAGTCAAACACGATGCGTCCGCCACCGATGCGCAGGTTTTCAGCATGAAAATCGCCCTTGTCACGGCTGTAGTCGTAGCGACGCACGCCGTCTTGCAGGGCCTCTTTCATCTTCAAGTCGCAATGAACGATTAACGCGCCGCCCGGTTGGATGAGACTGGTGTATTTCGTAAAACTCTCCAGATAGGCCTCCTCTGTTCCATAAATGTCGAGATGGTCGGCATCCGTGGCAGTGATGACAGTGGCAAAGGGGCGCAGATGATGGAAGGAGCGGTCGAACTCGTCGGCTTCTATCACGACATACGGACTTTTCTCTGAGAGCAGGAAATTCGTACCGCTGTTTTTGCTGATGCCGCCCAAGAAAGCGTTGCATTCCACGTGGCTCTGGTGGAGCAGGTGTGCCAGCATGGTTGAAGTGGTGGTCTTTCCGTGGGTTCCGGCCACGCAGAGTCCCTTGGAGTGGCGCGTCAAGAGGCCGAGCACCTGGGCACGTTTTTGTACCTCGAAACCGTTGTTGCGGAAATAGGTCAATTCTTTGTGGTCTGCCGGGATGGCAGGCGTATATACCACTAATGTGGTGGCTTTGTCGCGGCAGCACTCAGGAATGAGTTCCACGTTGTCTTCGTAATGGATGTCGGCACCTTCTTTGCGGAGCGTCTCTGTGAGTTCGCAAGATGTGCGGTCGTAGCCCGCAACGCTCTTTCCCTCAGCAAGGAAATAACGTTCAAGGGCACTCATGCCGATGCCTCCTGCACCGACAAAATATACTGATTTAATATCGTCGAGCGTCATGACTTTTATGATTTTTTACGCAAGTATATACTTACAGGCAAAAGTAACAATAATTTTTGGGAGTTTGGCGGAATATCTCGGCTTTTTTTAATGTTTGTTTCTGCACGGCATGTTTTCGTGGCACAAGACAGGAGGCAAACCGCAGAATGCCCCGACACGGACGGAGACAAACGTATTTTGAAACGCCAGGGCCTCATCGGGACGCAACGCAATGTTTTTATCCAAGAACTCGCCCTATGCCTGCCAGCGAACGCGGGAGCAGACGCAAGCGTATCTGGGGGCTGATGCAACCGAATCTGGGAGCAGAGACGAACGTGTCTGGGAGCAGATGCGTCCGCGTCTGCCCCCAGATTCGCTGACGGGCGTAGGGAGTCGGAGAATAGACTTGAAAGCGCTGGAAGCGGACTGCAACGCGGAAAGAATGGCCTCGGCCCTCGAAAGTAGGGCGTTAAAAATCCAGAGAAAATCAAGCTTAGCGGTAGCGCCCTCGCAGCGGAAATTTGCGCTGCGCCAGCACAATCATCTGTTGCGGCGCCAGCATTGTAGCTCACTTTGCTCGCAAAGTGAGGGCCACGAACACGTAGCGAACATGACCAACGCTCTGGGGCATAACTTTGTTGGATTTTCAGTGCTTGTCCGCCACAATATTCGCCCCCCTCACTTTGCGAGCAAAGTGAGCTACAGTGCTTCGCCCCAGGGCTTCGTCGCACCTTATTATTTAGCAAAAACGCAGGGTTTTCTTGAGAATTTGAACACCCTACCCTTCAGAGGCGCTGTCGCCTCTCTACCAATCCTGATTTTTCTTGATTTTGAACATCCTACCTCGAAAGTCAAATTTCGGTCCTCGGAAGTCAGGCCTCAGCCCTCAGAAAAGCCTTACGTTGCATAAACAAAAAAAATCCCCACAATCCGATGTCGGACTATGGGGACTTTTGATGCTATGGTGTACATTTCATTCATTTCTCATGAGTGGAATGCCTGGCCATGCGGCTCTTTAGTAGCATGGCTGTGACAATGGTAAGCATTACTGGCGGCGCGGACCGCGGCCTTCACCACCTTCGCGGTGCGGACGACGGGCAGGACGGGCAGGACGCTCTTCCCAACCTTCGGGCTTCTCTTCGAGAACGCGGTGTGAGAGACGGAACTTACCAGTCTTCTCGTCGATTTCGAGGAGTTTCACGGTGATGTTGTCGCCTTCCTTGATGCCGGCTTCTTCAACGCTTTCCAAGCGCTTCCAAGCGATTTCGCTGATGTGGAGCAAGCCTTCCTTGCCCGGCATGAACTCAACGAAGCAGCCGTAAGGCATGATGCTGATGACCTTGGCGTCGTAAACCTCTCCCACTTCTGGGATGGCAACGATGGCGCGGATCTTGGCAACGGCAGCGTCGATGACAGCCTTGTTGGCACCGCATACCTGGATTTTGCCTACGCCGTCTTCTTCATCAATCGTGATGGTGGCGCCGGTTTCTTCCTGCATGCCCTGGATGATTTTTCCGCCCGGGCCGATAACGGCTCCAATGAATTCCTTAGGAATCTCGAAGGCTTCAATGCGTGGAACGTGTGGCTTGAAGTCAGCACGCGGTTCGGCAATCGTTTCTGTCAGTTTGCCGAGGATGTGCTCACGACCGGCCTTGGCCTGCATGAGGGCCTTCTCGAGGATTTCATAAGAAAGTCCGTCACACTTGATATCCATCTGGGTGGCAGTCAAACCCTTGGCAGTACCAGTGGTTTTGAAGTCCATGTCGCCCAAGTGGTCCTCGTCGCCGAGGATATCAGAGAGGACAGCGTATTTGTCTTCGCCTGGATTCTTGATCAAGCCCATGGCGATACCGCTCACAGGAGCCTTGAGGGGCACACCAGCGTCCATCAAAGCCAGAGTACCGGCGCAGACAGTGGCCATTGAGCTGGAACCGTTTGATTCCAAAATGTCGCTCACGACACGCACTGTGTATGGGAAGTCGGCAGGAATCTGACCCTTGAGCGCACGCCATGCCAAGTGGCCGTGGCCAATTTCGCGACGGCCAACACCGCGCTGAGCCTTGGCTTCACCGGTTGAGAATGGAGGGAAGTTATAGTGGAGGAGGAAGCGCATGTAGCTCTTGTCGAGCACATCGTCAACCATCTTCTCGTCGAGTTTGGTTCCGAGCGTACAGGTTGAAAGCGACTGGGTTTCACCGCGGGTGAAGATGGCAGAACCGTGAGGTCCTGGCAGTGGGTCGATTTCGCACCAGATAGGGCGGATTTCGGTGGTCTGACGGCCGTCGAGACGCTTGCCTTCGTCGAGGATGCAACGGCGCATGGCATCGCGCTCAACATCGTGGTAGTAGCGGTCGATGAGGTCGTTCTTTTCCTGAAGTTCTTCAGCCGAGAGGTCGGCGTGGGCAGCAACGTAGCGTTCCTTGAAGTCCTCACGAATCTTCTCGAAAGCTTCTTCGCGCTGGTGCTTGTCGTGGTCGCCTGCTTCAGCAATGGCATAAGCCGGAGCGTAGCATTCGTCCTTCACCTGCTGGCGGAGTTCTTCGTCGTTTACTTCGTGGCAATATACGCGCTTCACGTCAGTGCCGAGTTCCTTGGCAAGTTCCTTCTGCAAACGGCACATCGGCTTGATGGCTTCGTGGGCCACCTTCAAAGCCTCGAGCAGAGCGCTTTCAGGCACTTCGTCCATTTCGCCTTCCACCATCATGATGTTTTCTTCGGTGGCGCCGACCATGATGTCCATATCGGCATTGGCGAGCTGTTCGAATGTCGGGTCAACGACATATTCGCCGTTGATGCGGGCTACGCGCACCTCAGAGATGGGAGCTTCGAAAGGAATGTCGGAGCAGGCCAGAGCAGCAGAAGCGGCGAAACCAGCGAGTGCGTCAGGCATGTCAACGCCATCGGCTGAGAAGAGCGTGATGTTGACATACACCTCTGCATGATAATCGCTCGGGAAAAGTGGGCGCAAGGCACGGTCAACAAGACGAGACGTCAAGATCTCGTAGTCGGAAGCGCGGCCTTCACGCTTGGTGAAACCGCCGGGGAAACGGCCTGCGGCAGAATATTTTTCCTTGTAGTCACACTGGAGGGGCATGAAGTCAGTGCCGGGGACAGCGTCTTTGGCGCCACAGACTGTGGCGAGCAACATCGTGTTGTTCATGCGCAGCATGACAGCACCGTCGGCCTGTTTGGCCAACTTACCGGTCTCGATGCTGATGGTTCTTCCATCAGGCAACGCGACGGTCTTAGTAATCACGTTCATCGGTTGTTTTTCTTATATGATTTATTCTTATAAACTCTGTAAATCACGCAAATTTAACAATTTATTTTGGAGTGGCCTTTTTAAAATTACTTTTTATTGTTATTTAGTATTGGTAAAAATGCTAATGGCGCACGCGGGGACCGCTGAAAAGACAGATCGCTCAAGCATCAGAATAACATTTTCCAACTCATTATCAACAATATACCACACGCCAGACTATCTTCTCCGCTCTCCCAACCCACTCTATTTTACCAGGAGGAATTTCAACGCTTTGCCGCCCTATGTCCCCAACTGCACGCCCTCAAAAACACCATCGCCACGCGGCTGGAAACCCGCATGGGAATCTCTGCCGCGTGGCGATAGCGTGCTGGATATTTGAAACCTATAGAAGCTGGAGTTTAATCCGACCCGTAGGTGGCATTATTCCAGGTAGGTATAGCCATAGAGGCCGGAACGGTAGTTGGAGATAAACTCCTTGCCTTCCTCAATGGTGATGCGTCCTTCTTTGACTGCTTTGCTCACCCACGATTCGAGACGGCGCACGAGGCGCTTGGGGTCGTATTGAACATACTCCAGGACATCGGCAACGGTTTCGCCGTCGATGGTCTTGTCGATGCTGTAGCCCTCGTTGTCAACCGTTATATGCACGGCATTGGTGTCTCCAAAGAGGTTGTGCATATTGCCCAGGATTTCCTGGTAGGCGCCAACGAGGAACACACCGATGTAATAGTGGTCGCCCGACTTGATGGCGTGGAGCGGCAGATAGCTGGTCTGCTGGTTATAGTTGACATAGTTGGAAATCTTGCCATCGGAATCGCAGGTGATGTCCTGCAACGTGGCCGAGCGCGTGGGTTTTTCGTCCAAACGCTCAATGGGCATGATGGGGAAGAGCTGGTCGAGGGCCCAGGCGTCGGGCATCGACTGGAAGAGGGAGAAGTTGCAGAAATATTTGTCGGCCATCATCTTGTCGAGCTTACGCAACTCGTCGGGCACGTGCTTCTGATGGTGGGCCAATTCGGCAATCTCGCTCGAGATGCTCCAATAGAGGCTCTCAATCTGGGCGCGGGTGCGGAGGTCGATGATGCCGTGGCGGAAGAGGTCGAGGGCCTCGTCGCGGATGTCCTCGGCATCGTGCCAGTCTTCCAGCATGGAGCGCGTTGAGAGTTTGTCCCAGATTTCCGTCAGGTCGTGAACGAGCTGGTGGTCGTTTTCCGAGGGATGGAAGCTCTCGTCCATGCGCGGCATGGAAACGCTTTCGAGCACGTCGAGAATCAAGACGGAATGGTGGGCCGTCAGGGAGCGGCCGCCCTCGGTGATGATGTTGGGATGTGGTATGCCACTTTTGTTGGCGGCGTCGACGAAGGTGTAGACGCAGTCGTTGACATATTCCTGGATGGAATAGTTGACGGAGCTTTCAGAATTGCTGGAGCGCGTGCCGTCGTAGTCAACACCGAGACCGCCTCCGCAATCGACAAACTCGATTTTGAAGCCCATCGCATGGAGCTGCACATAGAACTGGGCGGCTTCGCGCAGGGCGGTGGAGATGCGGCGGATTTTGGTGATCTGCGACCCGATGTGGAAGTGAATGAGCTTGAGACAGTCGTGAAGCCCCATCTCATCGAGCAGACGGAGAGCCTCGAGGAGCTCGGTGGAGTTAAGGCCGAACTTTGAAGCGTCGCCACCGCTCTCCTGCCATTTGCCAGAGCCCGCCGTGGCCAGTTTGATGCGGATGCCAAGGTTGGGCTTCACGCCGATTTTCTCTGCGGTGCGGGCGATGGTGAGAAGTTCGGGCAGTTTTTCAACCACGAGGTACACGCGCTTGCCCATTTTCTGAGCCAAGAGCGCAAGCTCGATGAAGTTCTGGTCTTTATGACCGTTGCAGATGATGAGGCTGTCGCTGTCCATATTGGTGGCCAAGACAGCATGCAACTCAGGCTTCGAACCCGCTTCGAGTCCGAGGTTGTATTTTTTTCCGTGGCTGATGATTTCTTCCACGACTGGTCGCATTTGGTTGACCTTGATGGGGAAGATGATGAAGTGGTCGGCCTGGAAGTTATATTCTTTTTCTGCACGCTGAAAACAGTCGGCTGTTTTCTCAATGCGGTTGTCCAGAATGTCGGGGAAACGCAAGAGCACGGGCGCGGTGATGTCACGCGAGGCCAACTCATCGACCACGTCTTTGAGGTCGACCTTGACACCGTCTTTGCGCGGACAGACATAGGCATGCCCTTGTTCGTTGATTCCAAAATAGCTAACTCCCCATCCTTTGATGTTGTAGAGTTCTTCGGAATCTTCAATTCTCCATTTTCTCATTTGCTGAATACGACTTAGTGGTAAAAAGATAAGTGGATGAACGGGAAGTGTCTGGCCCTCTAGAAGGAGAAGGCGCAGCACGCCGTTTTTGTGGGATTCTAAATATTGAGTGTGTGGCGGATGATTTTGGCAATGTCGTCGATCTTCTCGAAGGAGTCGAGCACATTGATGTCCACCACGTGTTTGGCCTTTTCATAGAAGGGCTCACGCGCCTGCAACTGCTGCTCGACAAATGCACGGATTTCTTCGGGCGATTTGCCTTTGAGAAGCGGACGGTCGCCACGGCTCATGGCGATGTGGCGGCAGAGCGTTTCGGGAGAGGCTTTCAGATAGAAGGTCTCGGAGACGCTATTGAGATAGTCCATGTTGTCGAAGAAACACGGCGTGCCGCCGCCGCACGAGAGCACGATGTTTTCAAACTCCGCCACTTCGTGAAGCATGCGCTGCTCCAGGTCGCGAAATTTCTCTTCGCCTTTCTCTGCAAAGATTTGCGAGACCTTGCTGTGGAAACGCTCTTCGATGTACCAGTCGAGGTCGTAGAACGTGCAGCCGAGGCTTTTGGCCAAGGCTTTCCCAACAGTGGTCTTCCCGACACACATGTAGCCGATGAGGGTGATGCTCTTCATGAATGCTTATTGTTTTTTGGCGCGGGTGGTGGTACGCTTGCGCGTTGTTTTGGCTGGTTTCTTCTGCTCCTGCTCGATAATCTGGCGGCATTCTTCCAGCGTCAGCTCCGCCGCTTTGTCGGCCTGCGCCTTGGGAATCTTGTAGTTCTTTCCGCTGAAGACGATGTAGGGGCCGTAGCGACCGTTTTTGATTTCCATATCGGGCTCTTCCTCGAAGGACTTGAGATGGCTCTTGGCCTCAGCCTCGCGCTTGGCAAGAATGAGTTCAACGGCACGCTTGAGGGTGACGCTCATGGGGTCTTCGCCCTTGTCGAGCGAGGCGTATTTTTTGTTGTGGAGCACGTAGGGACCGAAGCGACCTGCGTTGACCACCACTGGAGCGTCTTCAAAGGTGCCGAGGGTGCGGGGGAGTTTGAAGAGCTCGAGGGCTTCTTCGAGCGTGATGCTCGACAGGCTGAACTGCGGCGGCAGTGTGGCAAACGTGGGCTTTTCCTCATCGCTGGCCACTCCCATCTGCACCATCGGACCGAAGCGGCCGATTTTCACCGATACGACGCGGCCCGACACGGGGTCGACGCCCAATTCGCGCTCTCCCACCTTGTGTTCGGTCTTTTGGTTGAGGGTTTTCTCCACCTGAGGTTCGAAATTTTCGTAGAAGTGGCGAATGAGTTCGGTCCAGTTTTTCTCTCCGTCGGCCACGGCGTCGAAGTCTTTCTCAACGTTGGCCGTGAAATTATAGTCCATGATTTCCGGGAAATTCTCCGCCAGGAAGTCATTGACCACGATGCCGATGTCGGTCGGGACGAGTTTACCCTTCTCCGAACCGGTTTTTTCTGTATTAATCTGCTTGGTGATTTCTCCCGTGTCGCCCTGGAGTTTCAAGACGCGATATTCTCGCGGGGTGCCTTCTTTCTCTCCCTTCGCCACATACTGGCGCTGCTGGATGGTGGAGATGGTGGGGGCGTAGGTGGAAGGACGGCCGATGCCGAGTTCTTCCATTTTATGCACCAAGGAGGCCTCGGTGTATCGCGGGGGCTGTTGCGTGAAACGCTCGCTGGCCGTGACTTCCTGCGCTGTGAGCGTTTCTCCTTCCTTCACTGGCGGGAGGATGGAGGTGTCTTCTTCGAGGTCGCCATCGTTTTCCTGGCTCTCGCGATAGACTTTGAGGAAGCCTTCAAACTTGATGACTTCTCCGTTGGCCACGAAGCATTCGTTGCTTGAAGAATTAATATTGAGAGAGGCACTGGCAACATCAATGCTGACCGTTGTCTTCTCCATCTGCGCATCGGCCATCTGGCAAGCGATGGTGCGTTTCCAGATGAGGTCGTAAAGGCGCTTCTCTTGTAAAGAACCGGAAATGGTTTCGCGACGCATATCGGTCGGACGGATGGCTTCGTGGGCCTCCTGTGCGCCCTTGGCGTGCGTGTGGTAATGGCGGCGCTGATGGTATTCGGCGCCCATTTTCTCCGTGATGACCGGTCCGCAGGCGTTCAGACAGAGGTCTGAAAGGTTCATGGAGTCGGTACGCATATAAGTGATCAATCCGGCTTCATACAATGCCTGGGCCACACGCATGGTCATGGCCACGGGGAAACCGAGCTTGCGGGCTGCTTCCTGCTGAAGGGTGGAAGTGGTGAAGGGCGGTGCTGGCGTGCGTTTTGCTGGACGGGTGTTGACGGCCTTGATGGTGAAAGTGGCCGTTTTACATTGTTCGAGGAAGGCGGCTGCGGCTTCCTCCGTTGGGAAACGCTTGGAAAGCTCTGCACGCAGGGTCTTTCCGCTTTCGGGAAGGGTGAACACGGCCGTCACGCGGTAGCTGGCTTCGCTTTGGAAGGCTTCTATCTCGCGCTCACGTTCAACGATGAGACGAACGGCAACGCTCTGCACACGGCCTGCCGAGAGGCTCGGGCGAACACGCCGCCAGAGCACCGGCGAAAGTTTGAAACCGACCAAGCGGTCGAGCACGCGGCGGGCCTGCTGCGCGTCGACAAGATTGAGGTCGATGTGTCGCGGATGGGCAATGGCATCGAGGATGGCGGGCTTGGTGATTTCATGGAAAACAATGCGCTTGGATTCTTGCGGATTTATTTTCAATACCTCTGCCAAGTGCCACGAGATGGCTTCTCCCTCGCGGTCCTCATCGGATGCGAGCCACACGGCCTCACTTTTCCGGGCTTGTGCGCGAAGTTCTTCGACCACGTTTTTCTTGTCGTCCGGAATCTCATACTCCGGCTTGAAGGTTTCGAGGTCAACGCCGAAGTTTTTCTTCTTCAGGTCGCGTATGTGTCCGTAACTTGACATCACCTTGAAGTCCTCGCCAAGGAATTTCTCAATGGTTTTGGCTTTTGCCGGTGACTCAACGATTACTAAGTTCTTTTGCATAGGTTGGTTTCAGTATTACATTAGAAAAGGGGCAGGCACCTGCTTGACTTCCCCGACAGCCATTCCTACTTCGCTCTGACAGGAAAAGGCTTACGCTGTCTCAGGGGAAACCTGCACAACGTCACAGGAACAGCCTCAAATCGTCTCGGAAGGATAAGAAGGTATCGGGGAAAATCTCAAATTCAACGCTTAGCGCCCACTTGCAGTTTTTCTATTTTGCCCGCAAAAATATGAAAAAAAACGCTTTCACACCTTATATATATAGGATTTTTATTTTTGCAAACCGTTTTTTGCACACGGAAGGGGGATGGATAGAGAACGCGACAGCCGCGAAAGACCAACGGCCGATGCTTGCCGTTTGCGCCCTGCCTATCCCCTTGCTCTTGCAAAAAACAAAAGCGACCAAAGGTAGGGTGTTCAAAATTGAATTATCAAAAGTTAGCGATAGCGCCCTCGCAGCGGAGATTTGCACTGGCCCGCATAATCGTCTGTTGCGGCGCCAGCATTGTAGCTCACTTTGCTCGCAAAGTGAGGGCCACGAACACGTAGCGAACATGACCAACGCTCTGGGGCATAACTTTGTTGGATTTTCAGTGCTTGTCCGCCACAATATTCGCCCCCCTCACTTTGCGAGCAAAGTGAGCTACAGTGCTTCGCCCCAGGCCTCCGCCAAATGTCCGCGCAGTGACCCTTGCACTGCTGCCCCTGAAAGGGGCGCTGGCGCCTCTCTACCAACCTTAATCTTTCTGTATTTTGAACACCCTACTCTATGAGAGCAAAGGGCATCGCCGCGGCAGGCGCATAAAAAAAGCACCCGCACTTCTTCGCAGAATGACGGATGCTATGCATTTTTAAAAGAGCTTCCATTTTGAGCACCAGCACTTCTTCACAGAATGGCGGACGCTCGTGGAATGGAACATTGTTCTCTTTCGAGAGCAATGAATCGCTTGATAGCGAAAACTGAGTATATAGGTTGTGCACCGACAAAAGCGATGCTGGAAATCAATTAATTAGGATTTATCGTGCAAGACAACGGAAGATACCAGCCAAGCACTTAGTAATAAGACCATTACTTAGGCGTCAATCTTGGCGTATGTGGCGTTGCGCTCGATAAATTCGCGACGCGGACCAACATCGTCACCCATCAACATGGAGAAGACATAGTCGGCTTCAGCGGCATTCTCGATGGTCACCTGCTTGAGCATACGCGTTTCAGGGCACATGGTGGTTTCCCAAAGTTGATGCGGGTTCATTTCTCCCAAACCTTTGTAGCGCTGTGTCTGGATGCTGTTTTCTGTGCCGTCACCATATTTCTCAATGAAACGCTGGCGGTCGGCATCGTTATAGCAGTATTCCTCCACCTTGCCTTTCTTGCAGCGATAGAGCGGCGGCATGGCGATGTAGAGATAACCGTCTTGGATGACCTGCGGGAAATAGCGGAAGAAGAGCGTCATGATGAGGGTGGCGATGTGCTGACCGTCGACATCGGCATCGGCCATGATGATGACCTTGTGGTAACGCAATTTTTCGATATTGGCCACCTTGCTTTCTTCATCGACACCGAAGCGAATGCCGAGCGCCTGGATGATATTGTTCACCTCGTCGCTCTCAAAGGCTTTGTGCCACATGGCTTTTTCCACATTGAGGATTTTACCACGGAGCGGAAGGATGGCCTGCGTTGAGCGGCTGCGGCCCTGCTTGGCGGAACCGCCTGCAGAGTCTCCCTCGACGAGGAAGAGTTCGCACTCTTCAGGGATTTTCGACGAGCAGTCTGATAGCTTGCCTGGCAGACCGCCTCCCGACATCGGGCTCTTTCTCTGCACGCTCTCACGCGCCTTTCGGGCGGCCACACGAGCAGTGGCGGCAAGAATAACCTTGTCGACAATGAGTTTGGCTTCTTTCGGATGCTCTTCAAGATAGTTGGAAAGGGCTTCGCCCACGGCCTGGTTCACCGCACCAGCCACTTCGCTGTTGCCCAACTTCGTCTTGGTCTGTCCTTCAAACTGCGGTTCGGCCACCTTCACGGAGATGACGGCCGTGAGTCCTTCGCGGAAGTCTTCACCGGCGATTTCCACCTTGGCTTTCTCGAGCTGCTTGGCGGCCGTGTCTTCGGCATATTTCTTGAGCACGCGGGTCACAGCCATGCGGAAGCCGGTCAAGTGTGTACCACCTTCTATCGTGTTGATGTTATTAACGTAGGAATGGAGGTTCTCGCTGTACGAAGTGTTGTACATGATGGCCACTTCAATGGGGATGCCAGCCTTCTCCGTGTTGAGATAGATGACATCATTGAAGAGGTGGACACGAGAGGAATCGATGTAGCGCACAAATTCGCGCAGACCGTGTTCGGAATGGAACACTTCCTGACGGATATTGCCTTCGTCGTCCTTGCGTTCGTCGGTCAGCGTGATGGTGATACCTGCATTGAGGTAGGCCAATTCGCGCATGCGGTTGGCAAGGATGTCATATTTATAAGTGGTGGTCGTAAAGATGGTGTCATCTGGCCAGAAATGCTGACGCGTACCGCGCAATTCGGTCTCTCCCACCACCTTGACGGCGTAGAGGGGATGTCCCTTGGCGTATTCCTGCTGATAGATCTTTCCATCGCGGAACACCTGCGACTTCATGTGTTTCGACAACGCGTTGACGCAGCTAACACCGACGCCGTGCAAACCACCAGAGACCTTGTAGGAGCCTTTGTCGAACTTACCGCCGGCATGCAACACGGTCATGACCACTTCGAGCGCGGAGCGGTTTTCTTTCGGGTGCATATCCACAGGGATACCACGTCCGTTGTCCTGGACGATGATTGAATTATCCTCGCAGATGGTCACTTCGATGTGCGTGCAATAGCCTGCGAGTGCTTCGTCGATAGAGTTGTCAACGGTTTCATAAACGAGGTGGTGCAAACCTTTCTCACTGATGTCGCCGATATACATGGCAGGGCGCTTGCGCACAGCTTCCAAGCCTTCAAGCACCTGGATATTACTGGCGGAATAATTGCCACTGTTCTTTTCGATTTCTTCCATATTCTTATATCAAAATCAGGTCTCAGACCTCTTTCTTGTTTTCTGTTTTTTGCAACCTGCAAGTGCGGCACGCTTCTTTCAACGGCGCATTCCGCCGACTTCAACGAAGTATTCCACCCTTCGGGAAGGTGCTTCGCCGCCTTCCACGCACCAAACTGCCCTTCTGAAAGGCATTTTGGACGCTTCTGCGACGTGTTTCGCCATCGCCAAAGACCACACTTTCAAGTCCTTGCTATTCTTTGCAAAGATACGATTTTTTTCTCAGACAAAGGGACTTGCAAGACAGTTTTATTTACATGCCACGCGCCTTCTACGGCATTTTTTCATTCTCCCCAATGCTCCACCTCCAAACACAGCATAAAATGCGCAGGAAACTTATTTTGCAGCAGGTGATTATGAACCGTGGGAGGAACGTGTGGCGGGAAGTCCGGAATATGCATTCAATGAATATCTGCAGGCTGCGGTCGAACTGGGCATTCCTTTGGCGGTATGTCTATTGGTTGTGGTCGTGCTGTGTTTGTATAGGGGAGTCCGTAAAGGACGTTATGGTATCTGTGGGGCTATTCTTTCTTTGATGATATTCTCTTTTTCCTCCTATCCGCTACAACTTCCGGTATTTATCGTTACATTTGGAGGATTGCTTGTGGCGTGCTTGTCCGGTGCCGACCGTTGGCAATGGTTGGGGCTGGCTGTATCAGTAGGCATCATTGGCGGTTTTCGCCTGAAGAATGACTTGCAAGTGGAGCAGGCCTGTCGGGAGTGGATGAATGCGCGGGTGCTGTATAATGCAGGTGCGTATCAATCGGCAGAGAAAGAGTACGGGCGCCTTTATCCTCTGTTGAGGGACCGGGCATCTTTCTTGTTCGAATATGGGCATGGATTGCACAAGCAGCAGCAGTTCAGTAAATCCAACCGTATTTTGAAAGAAGCTTTACAGCGTAGTTGTGACCCCATGATACTGAATGTGATAGGCAAGAACTATCAGCAGATGGGTGATTGCTTGTCAGCGGAAGACTGGTTTATCCGTTCCACCCATCGTTTGCCGGGACGTATTTATCCCTATTATCTGCTTGCGAAGCTTTATGCGGAACCAAGCTTCAGGCAACCGGACAAGTTTGAAAAAATGAAGTGGATGGTATTGACGAAAGAGCCGAAAGTGCATTCTACGGCAATACGACAGATGAGGGAGGAAATAAAAAAGATTCAGCTTATTTTTGTCCATATTAAAAAAGATGAATAAAAACGTAAAGCGTTAATAATGAGCGAACTAATTGCTAAAGTGCTATGAAAAAAGTGTCCACATGCAAATATCGGTTCGTTTTTTTGAAACGATTAATTTTATCAATTTATAATTGAGTATGAATATGAAGACACAGAACTATCGATACCTGCTATGCATGGCCGTTGCCCTGCTTGCCGCCTGCTCCGATGCCGGAAAGGGAAAAGAGTCCGAGGAAGGGGTGGCAACCGTCCTGCCAAGTGAAAGCAATGAAGTGACCGTGAAAGTCCTGAAGCGGGCGACCTTTGAGCATGAACTGGTGAGCAACGGAAAAGTAACCGCCGGTGCCATGGCGGATTTGCGTTTTGAGACTACCGGTGTAGTGGCACACATCTACGTGAAGAACGGTGACCCGGTGCGCAAAGGGCAGAAACTTGCCGAACTGGATAAGTTCCGTCTGAAGAACAAGACCGCGCAAGCCAAGGATGCTCTGGACAAAGCGGAACTTGAGCTGCAGGACGTATTGATAGGGCAAGGCTATCCGGTGGGTGATACTTCCAAAATTCCTGCCGACATCATGAAGCTGGCACGAGTAAAGAGCGGTTACGACCAAAGTCTCTCCCAGTA
>ERZ773112.349-NODE-349-length-31690-cov-12.202244_pt1 | contig 31690 bp, 17 predicted proteins | sample MGYA00580566_ERZ773112 | MGnify/ENA primary metagenome ERZ773112 (study PRJEB29015, sample SAMEA2737842) | human gut metagenome | biome: human gut; feature: human-associated habitat; material: faeces | place: China | collected 2012 ... | reverse complement strand
CCTTTATCTGTCCCTCCAACTTTGGCTTGGCATTGTGAATATAGGTTTGGTCGGCTTCCCACTGCTTCTTGCGGCTTTCGTACTTGCGCACATTCTTCTCCGCATTGTTTTTCAGCAGGGCGTATTCACTACCCGAGAGTTGGGCCACTGTGTCGCCGAACACATCTTCTTCCTCTTCAAGCACACGGTTATTCATGCTGTCCTGCATCAGTCGATCACCCTCCATAACACTATCAGCAATCGCACCTTTGGTCTTCAATCGCTGATATGCAGTTACGTCAAGACTATCTTCCACACCGAAACGAAGCACACGGACTGGTTTATTCCATTGCTTGTGCAGATTGCCCTGTCGCAAGATGCGGCCGTTGCGTTGCGTGTAGTCCATCGGACGGTTTGGCGCATCAAGGTGTATAAGGGTGTGCAGACGTTCCTGTATGTTCACACCAGTACCAAGGGTAGCAGTACTACCGAGAATAACACGCACCTCGCCTCGGTTAACCTTGTCGAAGATTTCCAACTTCTTCTTGATGGTCATGCCGGGCTTCATTACGATAACCTCGCTTTCGGGAATACCCTGCTGGATGAGTTTCTTCTTGATGTCCTCATACAGGTTGAAACCGCTGCGCTTATTCTGGTAGTGGTCGGCAAAGATGGCTACAGTACCCTTATAGTCGTCAGTCTCTTTCAACGAACGCAAGGTTTGGCGTACGGCTTCGTTAGTCTTACTCCTCGGATCATCCTCTGCGTGCATTTCCACAAGTCGGGCATCAACAGCGGCTCCTTGAGCAATACCATACATAGTGAGAGGTATGCTGCTGTTTTCCTTCTTCTCCTTGCCGCTCATCTGGTCAAAGCGTTCAAGTTCTTCACGCACATATTTCATCACACTGCGAAGAGCGCGTGTCTGTGGTAAATAGATGTCCTGCGCCTTGCCGCCCTCCATTTCTGGTATCTTCTTCACAAGTTCCGTCTGGTCTTTGGTCAGCACGGTGTCTGCTACCCCTGACCATATACGAACCAATTCGGGCAGGTTCACATATCCTGCAAAACGGTTCACTTCTTTGAACTTGCCGCTTGTGTTGAACTCTGGCATCTGCTGTATATTGCCGAAGTTGCGCACAAAGTCGTCAAAGTAGTAGATACCGTATTCCTTCATGGTGTCCTTTGGCATGAGATAACGCATGAAAGTCCAAATCTCTGCTGCTGTATTACTGATAGGCGTACCAGTGGCGAAGATAACATTGCGACCGTTATTCTTCTCCAATATGGCTTGCGTCTTCAAGTACACTCCTTGCGACTTCTTACTGTATGATGGGTCAACGCCTTTCACACCGCGCTGCATGGCTGTTGCAAAACCGAGGTGTTTGTATTCGTGCGCCTCGTCAATGAGCAGGGCATCAATTCCCATATCATCAAAGTTCTCCACATCATCCGTGCGGCGATCGAGCATTTCCTGCGCCTTGACAGCTGCGTTCTGCTTGGCAACGGCTTTCTTCTTTTCATTGTTGGCTGTGCGCTTCTTTGAGATACCTTCTGACAATGCTGCCATTTCTGCTTGGAGGTCGGCCAATTCCTTTTCAGCACGCCTTGTTATAGGGTCTCTGCCGCTGGAGTCTGCCTCACGCATCTGTTCAAGAACAAGCATCTTTTCGTCTATCTTGTCCTGTACGAACTGCATCTGACGCTCGTCACTGTCGGGGATAAACTCAAAGGTACTCTGAGGTACAACTATCATATCCCAATCGTTGTACTTGATTTTTGCATAGAAATTCTTTCTACCTTCCGCATTGCGGTCATTATCTTCAAGCGTAAGTATCTTGGCATTTGGATAGAGTTCCTTAGCTGAAGCTGCAAATTGTCCTACGGTGGCATTCTGTACCACGATCATAGGCTTGCGTGCCGTACCGAGTCTGCGCATCTCCATTGCGGTGGAGATAAGGGTGAATGTCTTGCCGGTACCAACCTCATGGGCAAGCAACAACGGCTGCATTGTACCTCGTACAATGGCCTTACCTTGGTGTGAGCGCATCTTGAACTTGTGTGTTGCGCCACCGAAGTATTCAGGTACAAAGTCGTCAGGTATGCTCATAGGAACATAGTTGTTGAAGCGGTCGTTATACTCTTGCTCCATGCGTGCTGACAAGTCCGCGTCACTCTGCATCTTTCCTCGCGCCCAGTCCTTGAAGTCCTGACGTATCTCGTCTATCTTGGCTGCACATGCTGCCGTAGCCTCACGGTCTGTGATGGTTTCCGTTGTGCCGTCATAATGCTTTTCCGTACGTGACACGATAATGCTTTTGTTCTGGATTGCGGCCGAAATGAGTTCATGGCCCATTATTGTTTTCTTAAGCATTTCGCTCACAATACCCATTGCGCGGTTCTTCTCAACGTTCACACCATAGGTCGGGGCTTTCATAAACCATGTTCCACCAGCTGCTGTGAAATGCACGTCTATATCGGTACGCTCTTTCACATACTCGTCATATAGTTTTGGGTCAAGCCATGACGAACCGAGCGTGAAGTCTATCAAGTGTGCAGGAATATTCATAGGAACCACATCCTGCAATGCCTTGATATTCTTGCTGTATTCGCCATTATCATTGTTGGCCTCAGCTTGTTTCAGCTTCTCTCTCACGTTACCGCTCAGATACTGGTATGACACTTCCATCTGTCGTGTCGTAGGGTCTTCAAAGCCGAGTCCGCTGTCAATGATTTCACGCTTCACTTCCGTCTCACTCTTTCCGAGCTGGCTTGCGATGTAAGGAACATCAATGCGTCCGTTCTTGAACATGCTCACCACAACACCGTCCTTGACATTCTCAGGGTGCGGCTCGCTTTCCTTTTCCACGACACGGCCTTTCATCACATCGGCCTTATCGTAGGTCTTGACAACGCCTCCCTTGCCGTCTCCTTGCTCCTTATATGTCTCCAATGAGAACACATTAGGATAGTCCACATCATTGCGCAACCATGCTAATTGGTTGTTTTTGTTGAAATGGCCGTAGGTATTGACAAAGGCATCGTATGCCTTGTTGAGTTTGGCAATCAATGGTTTCAGTCCTGCATCACTCTCGTTCTCTGTCTGGTACTGCATAACATCGGCCAATGCACTTTTGATGGCAGCATAAGCAGTGAAACACTCCTGCTTGGTGTGTCCCTTTATCTTCTTGTCGTTCACTTCAAGAGGATAGTAACCGCCAAAGCTGGCCAAAACAATCTGGCCGTCTTTCATATACATTTCACCAAGTTTCTTGCCGTCCGCTGACGCATCAAGCACAAGTGAAACATCGTGGTGATCTGTAGTGGTCGCTTTGTTGCTATCTTCTTCAGTGAACGATTTAACGAAATCAACCAGCATCTTGCCTTGGTCTTTGCCGCTTACCGGGTAGAGTCCCTTGCTCGTAGGTCTGAATGTATCACCTTCCTCAAAGGCAAAGCGCATTTCACCGGCCATGTGGTCTGGGTGCTCGATGAAATACTTGTTGTAGTCCATGGAGAGTTGTTTGGCCTTGCGTGCGCCTGGTTCTTCATATTCGGCCGTGCGCTCACCGCTGATGCTGCTCACGTCAATGGCTTGTGCCGACTTCTGACCATTCACTCGCTTGCGGATAACGATGATGTCCGACGTGACGGTTGTACCGCCAAAGGTCTTGTTATTCATGCGGAATGCTCCGATGAAGTCCGAACCTCCCTCGTTCACAACCCAGTCGCGCAAAGCCTTGCTGTTATCGAGTGTGCCGTTTGAAGAAATGAAGATACCCAATCCACCCTCATGCAACTTACGCACATTCTTGGCTATACAGAAGTCGTGGATATTGTGGAACTTCTTAGAAAGGTCACTGTCGCCTGTGGTGTCATTCACACGCAACCCGGTAACGAAAGGTACATTGGTAATAGCCAGATCCACACTGCCATTAGGTATGCGTGTCTGCTCAAAACCTTGTATCTCCACCTTGGCATCGGGATAGAGCAATGAGAGAATGCCGCCAGATGTGCCGTCTATCTCAATGGCGTGAATGTTACTGCGCTCGCTTACCGTTGTAGGCATCTGTCCCAAAATGTTGCCAATACCTGCAGAACCCTCCAAGATGTTGCCACCCTTGAAACCAAGCTGATTTGCAATGTCCCAAAGTGTATCAACAACGTATGCAGGGGTGTAGTAGGCACTGTTAGCACTCATAACGGCTTGCTCGTAGGCTTCTTCTCCAAGCAACTCACGTATTTTCTTGTTACGCTCACGCTGTTTCCAGTCATAGCCTCCGTCGCTGAAAGCGGCTCCAAGACCACCCCAACCACTGAATTGTCTAAGCACACTCATCTGCTCAGGAGTGGCAGTCTCACCGCTCTCAAGTAATTCATGCGCCAACTCAATAGCCTTGATATTGGCCTCTATTCTGCCATTCACCGAAGTAGGGGCATAGTCTGCGCCACGCTCTGAATGGTTGTTGCGTGTATTCTTCGGCTGGGTCAGTCCATGAAGTCCAGCGGACACAGCCCTATCTTTGCCAGTGCTTTGTCCTCCTCGTCCTCCGTCAGGTCTTCCACCTTCTTGTGCAGCTGTTTTGCGAGGGCTTCCTTGGCTTTCTCGTAGTCCTTGCTGTTGTCCACTATTGTCGGCTGGCACTGTTTCGGTGCGTACCGCTTCATCATTTCCTTGTAATCCATTGTCTGATGTATTATCAAACAGCCCGGCAAACAAATCACCTACAGGCTGCTCTGGTTTAACTTTCTCAGTTGCTTTTTTCTTGGATGCAGGCTTTGGCTTGTCTGCTGGTTTCTCTGATGATGTTGGCTGAACGCCGCCATCCTTGGCACGTCTCGCCACCTCTGCCTTGATATGGGTGCCCATATCCTTGTCGTCGCCATACTCCTTGTCGAGTTCCGACAATTTCTTGTCTGAAATCTTAGGAAGCAATGTGTTGAGGCTCTCGATCTTCGACTTCATTGAATGGTCAGTCATGCCCGGATTGAGAATGTCAACAACATGGAGCTGTATGGCAGTGTCTTCTGGCAATGCCGCAACTGCATCCTCGTTAATACCATCCTCGTAGAAGTCGCCAACGGCTTCATGCTTCGGCTCGACTGACTCGCTCGGCTTATGACGCAACTGGTCCGGGTGAGCATTAACCCACATGACAGGAGCAAGGCCGGTGTCAATGCGGATGCCGCCCTCATCGTTAGGCTGCACTACAACTGCATCAGTCCATGTGCGGCCACCATCGGTTGAATACTGCACCTTGTCACCTGCTGCATACTCTCCTTCATTGGTCACGCCACTACCTATAAGATATTTGTAGGCTTCACGTTGCACCTGCTTCAGAAGGTCAGAATACGTAACATTGCTGTCAACGAAGACATTCCTACCGTAGCGGTCATTGCCGGTGCCTTCAGGATGGTCAACACGGAACATGATGTGAGTAACTTCAAGGTCGCTGCCTCCAAAGCCTTCTACACCCTTGGCTGCTCTTGGCTCAACGCCTATTGTCAGATACAGCTCGCGTCCTTCTTCTAATGGCAGGTGTATAGACACATCACCTCCAATAGGGGAAATGTTGGAAACTGCAAGTGGCTTTTTCTTACGATTGCCTTTCTTATCCGTCTGCTTTGAGTGAGAAGCCTCATAGTGGTTAAGGTTCAAATCAAAAATCAACTGGCTTGCAAGGTTGGCCGCATCCTTGACGGCCTTCTTCTCGGCATTACGCATGTAGCCGTATGCCTCGTTGTAGTCCTTCTCCACCTCGTCAGCCTCATAGTAGCCAAGCAGGGCAAGCTGCTCATTTACCTTGTCGAGGGTTTCATCTACTCGCTCTGCTGCTCCGGTGAGGGCTTGCTCGTCGCTTGAAGTTTCTGCGAGAGCCGTTGCTTCGCTTGCAACAGACTTTGCTTCTGCTGCAACAGCATCTGTATTTGCTGCTGTCTGCTTTTCGGTTTCTTTTCGTTGCTCATTTCTTGTTGCCTTTAATTCATTGTTTGCTTTTTCTGCGGCCACTTGTGCCTTGCCTTCCTCAACTATCATGTTGGCTTGTGCCATTATGTCCTTGGTAGGCTTGTCGAAATTCTCCACGTCAAAGGCTTTCACCTCTTCGTATGGAGTGAGGGCATATTTGTCATAGCCGGGAACATACTCCAGTCCTCCATAGAAAGCCTTTAACCAAGGGCGTACCTTGTCGCCCAATGCCTTAACCATCATGGAGGCATAGTTGCCAAACGACTCATTGCCACGCTCAACCATGGCCATGGCCAGACGCTGACCGACTGACATGAGCTTCTGACGCTGCTCTGCAGTCAGTTCGTCCGGATCACGGAACTTAAACCCGGCATCGCCCTCGTCGTCACCAATACCGAGAATATCACGAATGTCATTCATCAATCCGTTCATTTCCTCGTCACTGACCTCATACTTAGGCTTCTCCGGCTCTATTGGTTCTTCTGTTGGCACGCTCTCTACGCGGTTTGCAGGTTTCTTGCTTGCGGTCTTCTTACTTGTCGTTGGCTTCTTCGGCTCCACGGCATCGCGAAGTTCCTGCGCTGTCATTGGCTGGTTGTCTGCAACAGCTTCCTCATTACCAACCATTTCAGCGGCCTTGCGTGCGTCCTCTTCACTACGGAACATCCAGCCACCGCTCTCACGATCCTTCCAACCGCGTGCAGGGGCAAAGCGTCCCTCACCTGTCCGTTCTTTGGCAAACTCCTTGACGGCACGTTCTTGGTCGGCTGTCAAGTCATGGTCAAAGGTAAGTAGAGAAACATCGCTCGTCTTGCCCTTCTTATTGGTGTAGGTTGAAGGAGTGATGGAATAGCCGGCTTCTTCCGGTGCGTTGATTTCCACAACATCCTTCTTCACCGACGAGTACTCACCAAAAGGCTTTGTTTTCCTCTTGCTCGACTCTATCCACTTTTCAAAGTCTTCAAGGTTCACGCCAGTAATGTCAATTCTGCGGCCATTCTCCCAGCCCTGCTCGTAATTGGCAAGGTAGTCGCCCTTAGCCTCGTCTTGATCATTGAAGCCAAGCATAACCTTGTGCTCGTCAAAGCTGCCGTCGGGGTTGTACTGGTCCACAACATACACCTTGCGTCCGTTCCAACCGTCAATATCATTGGAGAGGAACACGTCAATGTGGTCTCCGTCAACACCCACTGCACCACGAATGTAGCCGTAAGTGTTGTTCATTTTACTTTCCCACTGCTTGCCGTCGGCATCAGTGCCCTTACGCACGCTGCCCTGCGGTTGCTCAATGGTGATGTCGAACGTACCAACTTGCACATGTCCCTTCTTGTAGTTGCCGGCTTCCTTTTGTGCTTCGGTGGGGTCGGTGTTCACTTCGGCTGAGGCTGCTTCAATCTTGGCAGACAACGGCTGCTCATTGCCGTCAATATAGTTGGCTACTTCGTAGAGGTCGCCAAACTGCTTGCCGTCAATCTCATAATAGGTTCCGGGATAATTCTTGCTCTTGTCAGGAGCGTCAACCTTGATAACTTCCTTGCCATCAACGAACATACAATGCTTGTAGATTTCGCCATATTCGCTTGGCTCCGTCCACTCGTCGTCTGTGTCGGTGATGCGCTCGCTCAGTTTTTCTTCGGCTTCCTTCGCCAATGCGTCGGCATCGGGATTGTTACCCTTAGCTGGTTCTTCACTGGCTACGACTGGCTGTTGAGGCTCTGCATCGCTCCCAGCAACAACCGTAGCTTGTTCGCTTGCCTCGTCTCCTCCAGCTGACTCTGCGGCTTCTGCTCTCCGTTTGCGTTCTGCAACGGCTGCGTCGATGAGGGCTTGTTGTTCTTTTGGTGTAGCATTTCTGAAATATTCGTTTACGTTTTTGAGAATTTCTTCCTTGGAGGTCACGTCTCCGCTGAACATGTCTATCTGACCTGCAGCAGGTGATGCAGCCTCGTTATTGTATGTAGAGAGAACCTTGCGCAAGTCGCTCGGCTTTCCGCTGTTTAGCAGATCGGCAAGGAGCAACGTAACGCCATCAGTTACACGACTGTCTCCGTATTCGTCGTCAAACAGACCCTGCTGTCTGCCGTAAGGAGATACCGGCATACCTTCCTTATAGATCTCGGGCGAGTCAGACTTGGCACGACTCACAAGATCAACGGCTGCTGCCAATTCCTTGCTAAGGTCATAGCCGCTCTTGGCAAGTGTGCGGTTGTTGGCAATCTCGTTCAAGCCCATAACAACGGACTGACGAAGTGTCGGTGTGCTGATAATCTGGCGCACGGCATCGGGCGAAGTCTGGAAGACCTTGCCTATAAGTGTGTTCTCGATAAGTTCCTTACCTGCTGCCGACAAAGCATTGCCAGTGCGAAGCTCTGGTAACTGCATTTCGTTAATAACTCCTGCATCCAACAACTGACTGATGGCAGAAGCCACTGATTTGTCGTCGGCATAGTAGTCAGACATGCGGTCAAAGCGGCTGATGTCATTGGTGATGCTTGTGAACACATTGTCTGGAACAATCTTGCCAAGTTTCACGGCGTGCTCAGGTTTGCTCTGCTTCTTCTGCTGTTCTGCGTTGAAGCGTGCAAACGTACTTGCATCGTATGGCAGTTCCTCATCTGGAACAAAGACAACACGCGGATGTTGCATGCCGTCTATCTGCTCGGGAGTGAAACCGAACATGGCTCCAAACTCGCGCAAGTGGTCCACATACGCCTTGTCTGTGCCGTTCTTTGCTGCAATCTCGCCCGACATAGTGCGGTTGTTGCCCGAAAGCACAACGCCGTCCTTGCTGACAATGACTGGTGTCTGCAAAGCTCTGCTGTCGTAGCTGTCTGCCATATCCCTTACAATGCGCTGCGCGTCTTTGTCACGCTTGTAGTCGCGGTCATTCACGCTCTCACCATTCTCATCAACCGGGAAACCTTCAGAAGGCTCGTAGGCATTGTTCACGTCATGGCTGGCGGTGGCTGCTCCTGCCTCAGTGAGGACGTAGTGACCACGGATTGTAGAACCATCTGCAAGGGTGATAGCATTAGGATTGCCCTCAACCTTGGTGGCTCCGTCCCACTTTGCTTTTATCTTCGGGTTCACGGCATGAGTGCCGACGGCCTCTTGCTCGGCTGCTTTCTCAGCGGCAATGCGCTTGTCTTCCTCCAGACGTGCAACGGCTTCGGCGTGTAGCTTTTCCTCGCGAGCCTTGCGCTCTGCCTCCTGCTGCTCACGGATAGCACGCTTTCTGTCATTCATAAGGGAGTTGATGCGCGACCATGCGTTCAAGTTATCTTCGGCTGCGGCTACTTGGGCGTTAAACTCTTCCATGGCGGTGTTGTAGTTGGCCTCTGCTTCCTGCTGCGCCTTTACCATTGCCATTGGTGAACCTTTCAGAGAAGGAGCTTTCTTTGTGGGTTCCTTCTTCTTCAACGCTTCAAGTGCCTTAGTCGCCTGTTCTACTTGCGCTCTCACGATGGCAGTAGTATTTTCATCATTGCCTCCGGTAACCTCGTTGAGAGCATCAAGGGCTGTCTCGCGGTCTGCCTTCTCAAACATAGGTTCACCGGTTTCCTCGTTGATGGGTACACGCTCCAATGCGGTAGGCTGACGGTTTGCCTCCTCTTCCTTGCGTTGCTGTTCCTGCTCCAACATCTGTTGGTTATGCTGCTGCAACTGCTCGGCTTGCTCTTGCGGAATGGTGATACCGTTATTCTGTGTGGCTTCATTGAAGGCACTGTGGGTGTACTGCTGCAACTGCTCATCGGTAAGCTGTGGTACGTTTTCAGCCGAATTTGGTACGTTTTCAGCCGAATTTGGTACGTTTTCACCGTTTTCTTGTACACCAAGCACGGCTTCATGCTCGGCTTGAATGTTTGCGTATGCCTCATCGAGTTCTGTCTGTGGGTCGATAGCCTCACCAAGAGAGAACAGCTGGTCCGGGCAGGCAAACTTATACTCGCCAGTCTCTGCATCACAGATAACAATACTCTGATCCGAATTGCGCACGTCAATGCCGGAACCATCGGGGAGCATCACGACATTGCCCTTGACAACGTACACCGGCTTGTCGTCAACCTTCATGGTTGCAGGCTGAACAACGCCCATATCCTTATGGGTGTGTCGCTCCACATTGGCTTCAACCTCCTTGCGCTTGCCGTCGGCGGCTTCATTGGAAGCGTCCATAACGCCCTCCATTGCTGCCTTGGCATTGACATAGTAGAGTACAGCGTCCTGCTGGTCTTCGCTTAGTTCCGGATTGTTGACAAGCGGCCAAGGGTCTTCGTTTATTTCTGCAATGCGCATTTCAGCGTCAGCACCGAAGGCATCCTCACACATCTGGTAAGCCTCCTGCATACGCAAAGTAATGGCATCTACCTCGGCCTTAGCGTCGGCATCGCCTTTCTCCACCTTATCCCAAAGCAGACGTGCTTGGTCGTATGCGGCTGCGGCGGCTGACTCTTCCTCCGACATAGGCTGCTCGTTCTCGGCTTTCTGTTCGGGAAACAGACGCTCGATGTAGTCCTGCACCGCTGCCTTTTCGGGTTCAGTACGCTTGCTCGGCTCTTTCTTGATAGCCTCGTCCACATCTACGCCAGTCTCCTCCTTGATGGCTGCACGGATTGCCTCCGGGCGTTCCGTGTCTGCCATACCCTTGTTTTCTTCCATGAACTTGTCAATGGCATCGACCATCTGCCCATAGTTGGCGATTGCGTCCTTGTCTCCCTGCTTTGCAGCTTGGTAGTTGCGCTTGACGGTTTCGGGGTCTGCACCGGGCGCAACTGCTTCAACGGCTGCTTCAAATACCTTATTGTCGGCTTTCGCCTCGGTGTAACGCTCACCGACATCTACTGAGTTGAGTTCGGCTTGGCGCATGATTTTGTCCTGCTCCTTCTTGGCTAAAGTCTCGTCTGCAAAGCGTCTGCTCGTCACTACCTCACCATTGGCAGTGACGGACTTAACGAAGATATTGCCGTTCTCGTCCTGCTCCGTGGTGTACCCGGTAACACTGCCCATAGGCAACTGACGACCAGTGAGGATATAATAAGCCTTGGCTCTCGCACTTTGGCTCACATTCGGGTCTTGCATGAGGCGTTCCATAGCCTCATAGCCATCAAACTCGGGGTGCTGCTTGAGCCACTGCTTGCCCAAATCCTCAACCTCGGCTTCGGGAATGTCAAGATACATAACCTTTCCGTCCTTAGTTGTCGGCTTTGACTTGGGCTTGGGCTGCTGTTTTGGTGTGCGAGTGAAAAGAGTAGCAAGGTCGCCATAACCATACTTCTGCAACTCCTCACGCTCCTCCTTGGTGAAAGCCATGTCACGCGGACTTGCGTCCACCTGCTTGCGCAACCTCTCAACGAAACTCATGCGGTTGTGGTTGCGCTCCCGCATGGTCTGTGGGTTCTCGATAGGTCGCAGCCCTGCAATGACACGAGGGGCGGACTTTATCATGTGCTGCCCCTTGAAACCTATCATCATAGCCATGTTGTCCGTCCACACGTCCATCGCATCGCCATCACCGCTAATCCATTCTGGCATGGAGAATATCGTACCTTCGGCAACAGTGGAGGTCGCGAGTTCTCCTGCACGGATACCTACCTTTCCTGCCGTGTTCGAGGTAGCCTTGACCCACTTATCCGCTACATTACCCAACAATGGCGATACTGTGCCTGTAACTGAACCGAGCAAAGTGCCATGCAGGGACGATTTCAGCACATCACCTGCCGAATATCCCTCGTTCTCGCCTGTCTGTGGGTTGATGTGTCCGCCATGCAGCCACTGGCTTTCGCCCTCCTTGATGCCCTCGTATGTGCCAAGGTTGCCAGCACCACCTGCCATGCCAGCCACGACACGTCCAGTCAGCGTATTGCCAAACAATCGTGCGCCTACATTGGTGGCTGTTTTTTTCGCCACGATGCGACCGCCTATATTGAGTGCTGTCTTACCTGTAAACGAGCCGACACCGCCAGATATATAAGTAGTGGGGTCAAACAACATACCCGTCACCGTACCGCCTATCTGCGCCCAACGGTGGTTCTTGCCGTATTCGCCCATTGCAGCCTCGTATGCCGCCAAGTCGCCAGTCGTACCAGCCTCGCTCCGAGCCAATCCCTTGCTGATTGTACGCAAGAGGTTCATGTCAGCTGCTGTCTTGGCGAAGAACTCCAACGTACTCTTAGGAGTATTCTTTGCCACAGCATACTTATATACGGCATTATCCGACAACTGGCGAGCCATAGCGGAAGCCGAGTTCTGCAACTGCTGTTCGGTTGCGGTGGGGTACTGCTTTTTCAGTTGTGCATAGCATGATGCGGTCATCTGCTTGCCCACACGTCCCCACGCATTATCCATCATCTTTTGCAAGTCAAAGCGTGTGAGGTGTGACACCTCATTCTTGTGTGAGTTGGTGGCAGCATCGACAATGTGCATCTCACGCCCTGCATGAAGCCATGGATTGCCGCCATACACCTCCTCCGCATTCTTGTTGCGGTCAGCTGCATACTTTGCCTCTGCCTCTTTCCATAAGGCTGCAACGGCTGCATTGGCTGGCTTCTGTGCCGCATCAACCTGTTGGTCATTCATATTAAGACCAAGAGGTTTGCTTGCCTCCTGCCGATAGTGGAAACTCTCTGCATCAGCCAACGCCTTGTTGTTGTATCGGTTGCCAGTCGGTGTGATGTAGGTCTGTTCCAACTTGCCTGTGCGTGGATTGACCTTGTAACCGCTTTTCTTTGTCTGACCAAAGCCAAGACCAACGCCATACTCCTTCATGTTATTCATGCGCTCGTTGGTGTCGGCTATCATGGCTTGCGTCTGCTGTTGCATCTGCTGCACTTGGTCAATCATCGCCTGACGTTGTGCAGGGGTAAGCGGTTGGTCTTTCTTCGGCTGTTGCTTGGCAGGTGCCGAACTTGCCGCAGGTGTTACTGCTGGCTTCTGCTGTCCAGAAGATGGGGTTCCCTTCTTGGGTGCCGGTGCCGCCTTTGGCGCATACATACTCTCGAAGTCGTCCATGCTGCCCATGTCAAGCCCCATGCCCTTGGCCTTCTCGTAATACCACTTGCGGTCTTCACCGTTGGCAAGCGAAGACTTAAACTCTGCTTCACTGCCAATATTGTAGCCCTTGGCTTTCAGTTTGCCGTAGAGCCACTTGATGTCGTCATTATCGTTTACTTGTGCCATTATCTTCTTCTGCTTGGTGGTGTATTATCGTTATTGCCTCCGCGTCTTCTGCTTGGGGGCGTATTATCGGGGACTACGCGCTTGGCATAGCCACTTTTCTTCTTGTAGGTAGTAGTGGACTTGCCGTTGGTCTCGCTGTCAGTCGTGCTTGTAGAGGTAACATCAGTTTCCTCAAACGTACCATGTTGCTTGGCAAATGCCTCCGCAGCTGCTGCCGTTCTGAACTTGTGTTCGCGTCCATTCTCGTCCCATGCACTGAACTCGTCGTTGTTGGAGCGGTCGTGCGCTCTTGCCGAAGCATAATGGTCTGTAGCCGCTGCCCGGCTTGATGCAGCCGACGCTCTCTGTGCCTCACCTCGTGCCTTTTCGGTATCAACCTTTGCCTTGTAGAGATCAGGAGCATTGTCCGCTTCTGCCTTGGCGGTAACAGCCTCCTGTTCGGCTTTAGTAGCCTTACCAGCTTGCTCACGCTGCTTGTCGGGCTGCAATGCCGCAAGCCATCCGTGCTCTTCTTGCTCACGCTGTGCTTTCTCCCTCGCCAGTTTAGAACGTTCCTGCTGCGCTTCCATTTCTCGCAAGGTCTTGGCACGCTCATTCTGTGCGTCACCGATTTTGAGTGAATACTGGAGGTATTTGTCCGCGTTGGCTTGTCGTTCAGCTTTCAGCTTCTCCAGTTTCTCCTGCAATGGCGTGAGCTGGCTTGCCTCCTTGTGGTCATACATGTTAGGAGCACCGCGAGTAGTGAAGAAAAGGTTGCTCAACGCTTGCAGACCATCGCTGACGGCTGAAACAATCTTCGCCGACTTCTCTCTGCGTTCTCTCTTCTTGCGTTCCTCCTCGGTTTCCGGCTTCACGCGGTTAGCGGCTTCCTGCAAGGCTGCTATCTGCTGATCGTAACCCATTGTGTCGTTGTGTGGCGACACACCGGCTGGCTTGTCGGCAGGTGGTGCCACGTCAGTCTTTGGTGGTTCCTTCGACTCCGACGGCTCCGGCGCATTGCCTCCGCTGTTCTGCTCGGTCCATGCCTCCGTCCCTTTCGGTGCTGGCTCTGGCTGTGCAGGCTGCTCGGCCCAGTCAAGCGAACCTTTAGGTGGGGTATATCCACCATCATTGCCCTGCTCGTACTGTTCCTGCTGTTCTTCTGTCCAATTGCTCATGTCGAATGTTTTTAGAAGGCTCCAGCAATCCCTGCACCTGCTTTGGCAACGCCCTGCACGGCTTGACTGATGGCTTGTGCCTTGTTAATCTCCAAATTGTTCAACGCTTCGTTGATCTGCGAGTCGCGCTGCTGATAGGTCTGCTCAATCTGGTCTTTGCGGTTCTCCGCATTGACAGCTATCTGCGACGTTGCATCGGCCAATGCTTGTGCGTTCGCGGCCTTGGCTGCTGCTGTGCTCTCGTCAGTACCACCCATCACGGCTTGGGCACCTGCCGCCTGTCGGTTGCGGTTCCTGATGCTCTCCTCCGTCTGGGTGAGTATGCGCTGAGCGTCCGCCCTCTGCGTCGCATCCTCGTTATAACGACGGTCATACCAGTTCTGGTTGGCCTCCTTCTGTGCTTGGAGGTTCTTCTTCACTCGTCTCATCGCCTTGCTTGCGCTGATGCCGCCAAAGATGCTGCCGGCTGCTCCGAGTGCGCCTCCTGCTATGCTACCAATTAGTCCCATATCGTTTTATGTTTCAAAAGTTATAATTCGTGCGCTAAATTAGTAATGTATCTTTGCCCAGTACTTTTAACTTTTGCGCCAACGGCGCAACACAAAACATATTCAATATGAAGGGAATGAAGACCGGTGGCCGGAAAAAGGGCACACCAAACAAGGAGAACCCGATTAAAGGGTTCATCAAAACACATTCCTTGGCATACTTCGAACCCAAGGAAATAGTTGGCGACGACGGTAAGAAGCGCACAATGTCAGACTTCGATTGCGACATGATGATGCTTGCGCCTGACGATCGCGTAAACGCCGAGCTTCGCTTGCTGGAGTTCCATACGCCAAAGATGAAGGCTATCGACGTTGACATGAACGCACACGTCAGCGTACGCACAATCGAAGACAAGCTGCGCGTCCTTTGTGGCGAGGAAGAAGATGATGATGACGACGACGAGGACGATTAAGCCAGTCTCTATTTCATCTACTTTTAGACCGACTCATTTTGTTTACTCATAGTTTTTTAGGCTTCGACCTGTCCGTGAGGATGGGTCGTTTTTGTTTTCATGCTCTTCAATAAAAACCCCTATGGGGTTATTTATAAAACCCCTTACCCGTTTTTTTAACTGCATGAAAATCAACCGTAAATAAACCCCTCGACAACTACATATTTTTCCAAGTAATCAACGACTTAAAACAGAAAACTCCACTGAAACGAATTGTAAAGAACATGCTTAAGCCCTAATGAACTATGACAAAAAGCGAAAAACATAAAATGACGTTATTCGTTGATATTTAAGATGTTGCAGCGAATAAAAACCCCTATGGGGTTATTTCAGAAACCCCTAAGGGGTTTTTCAAAAGAAGAAAACTCAGCACAAATAATATCCCCTATGGGGTTTTCCTCGCGCGCGCGTATAGATATAACGAATGTTAATTACATAAAGGATATAGGAATATAGAATATATATTATACTCCTTACGTCGTATAATATAGACAACAACAACGACAAAAAGACTTCGAGTTTGAAGTTCTTTTTTTTCTTTCTGAGATACTACAAAATGAAAATGTCCGACCTTGCAATTGCAAAGCCGGACAAAAATTAAAAACCCTTGCCTTTGGTGCGTTCATACACCGCTTCACGTTCCGTGTCAACGTTTTTAATTCTGAATTGAACTGCACATCTTTCCGGGATGCTGTCCGGCAGCTTCGCCGCCAGCCGTGATATTATCTCGTCAATGTTGCTGAAGCCAATGTCGCTCACCTCGGCCAGAACCTCACCACGGAAGTAGGCCCGGGCATATATCATGTACTTCGGTGCTATGCGGAACAAAGCGTCCTTCCGTTCGTCAACGTCTCGCGCCATTCCCTGCTTGCTCCTGCGTGTGCTGAAGAAGATGAAGTCAATCACTTTAGCGTTGAGTTCCCACGCCGGTGTGAAGTCCAACTTGATATAACCTCGTGTGATGGTGCGTCCATGAGAGTGGTTCATGGCAAATGCGACCTCGTCAATTGATGCTTTGCAGTCGTTCTGCGCCACTGTTCCCCATGTGTGCCGGAACGTGTATGCCTTGTACTGCTTCGCTTTCGGGATGCCCATACTTTCACAAACCATCTTGATGCCTTTGTTCACACAAGCACAGAAAGAGTCACTGTCACAAAACCTTTCATGGAAGTTGAAAAAGTACTTGTCGTTTGGATCGTGCGATTTGTACTTCTCCACCAATGGCTGGATAACCGGCTCCACGCGCATCTCGATATACGCATCATCCGTGCGTACCTTCTTCGTCTTCGCCCTGTTGTAGCATAATATTCCGTTGTGATAGCCGTCCCTTGGCATTTCGAACAGGTCAACCGTGTTGATACCTGCAAGGCAAAGTATCATCTTGGCCACGTCACGCCCAATCTCTGGCACCGGGTCAATGAACTTCGTTTCTGGCAATGGTGCAGCAAAGAACAGTCGGCATTCCTCCGGGCTGATGGCAATCTTTGTCGAGCGGTCCGCCTGTGGTATCTTCACCTTGCCCCAAGGGTTCGTCCTGATACGGATGATGCCGTTGTCGTAGTCGTTGTATTCCTTGATGGCAGCTCTGAACACTTGCCTTATGCACACAGGGTACATTTCCTTTGCCCTGTGCGTCTGCTCCAACGTAGCTATCCATCGGTTCACGAATGTCGATGTCAGCTGTCCGAACATAAGCCTGTTGGTACCTGCAAACCTCTCCATGTGCTGCAACGCCAGTTTGTAGTTCTTGGCGTTCCGCACCTGTCCATTGTCAATCATACGGTCTATGTGAAGTGCAGCATAGTCAGAGAAGCACAAGTCCTCGTCCTCCTTGGTCACATACTCGATGATCTGCCTGACCGTCCACCTTGTGCAGTCCACCCTGTTAAGCAGCTCACTAAACCTCAATATGCGCCTTGCGCAATATTCCGTCACAAATGGGTCGGTAATATTCCCTTCTCGATCAAGCTGTTTCTTGGTAACAACCTTGTCTGTCTTGATGTAGCCGGGTTTACGGTTCTGCATCACCCGGATGTACACTTGGTAGAAGCCGTCCTTTCGTGGCGTTCTTACCGTTGCTTTGAATAGAGCCATAATTTCAATTCTATTTTGTTGTTCATCAAAAATCGTTTGTAAGCACTTGTAAGCACGACCACCAAAGTTTGTGTCAGTTTTTGTAAGCAAAGCCTACAAATTCTGCATGATTAGTGTGCAGAACGTGCAGACCTACCAAAAACAATTTAGGCGGCAAGTCTCTTTATTATCAGAGACTTACCGCCTAACTCGTTAGTTACGAGGGCTTATCTTATTATTCCTCTACAGCAGCCTGCGCCGCAGCAAGACGTGCGATAGGCACGCGGAACGGTGAGCAGCTGACATAGTTAAGGCCTACCTTGTGGCAGAACTTGACAGAAGAAGGTTCGCCTCCGTGCTCACCACAAATACCACATTTGAGGTCAGGACGAGCTGAGCGGCCCTTCGTTACAGCCATTTCAATGAGCTGGCCGACACCATTCTGGTCGAGCACCTGGAATGGGTCTACCTTCAAGATCTTCTTATCGAGATATACTGGCAAGAAGCTGGCGATGTCGTCGCGAGAGTAACCGAAAGTCATCTGGGTGAGGTCGTTCGTACCGAAGCTGAAATATTCTGCACGAGAAGCAATCTTGTCTGCTGTCAGGGCAGCACGCGGAATTTCAATCATCGTACCCACCTTGAATGGAATTTCAATGCCTTCCTCTGCAAACAAAGCAGCAGCTTCATCGCGGATCACCTTCTCCTGAGCTTCAAACTCGTAGAGAATACCTGTCAGAGGCACCATGATTTCAGGATGCGGATCAAGGCCTTCACGCTTCAAGTCGATGCAAGCACCAAGAATGGCGCGGGTCTGCATCTGCGTGATGCATGGATAGGTGTTACCCAAACGGCAGCCACGGTGACCGAGCATCGGGTTGTGTTCGCAGAGACTTTCAACACGCTGGCGGATGTATTCAACGGTCACGTTCATGGCTTTAGCCATTTCTTCCTGTCCCTTCAAATCGTGTGGAACGAATTCGTGGAGAGGTGGGTCAAGCAAACGTACGTTCACAGGATATCCGTCCATGGCGCGGAAGATGCCCTTGAAGTCTTCCTTCTGGTAAGGAAGCAACTTGGCGAGGGCTTTCTTGCGTCCTTCTACATCTTCTGCGAGAATCATTTCGCGCATGGCAACAATCTTTTCGTTGTCGAAGAACATGTGTTCCGTGCGGCAAAGACCGATACCAACGGCACCAAACTTGCGAGCCACTTCTGCATCATGCGGAGTGTCGGCGTTTGTGCGCACCTGCAAGCGGGTGTACTTAGAGCAGAGGTCCATCAAGTCAGCAAAATCGCCTGAGAGTTCTGCAGCCTGAGTTTTGATGGCACCCTTATATACGCGTCCGTTCGTACCATTCAATGAGATGAAGTCGCCTTCGCGGAGCAATACGCCGTCGATTTCAACGGTTTTGGCTTTATAGTCAACATTGATGGCACCAGCACCGCTGACACAGCACTTACCCATACCGCGGGCAACCACTGCTGCGTGTGAGGTCATACCGCCACGTGCTGTCAAGATACCTTCAGCAACTGCCATACCTGCCAAGTCTTCAGGGCTTGTTTCGATTCTCACCAAAACAACCTTATGGCCATCGCCTGCCCATTTAGCAGCGTCTTCTGCGAAGAAAACAATCTGTCCGCAAGCGGCACCCGGGCTGGCCGGCAAACCGCGTGTCAGTTCTTTGGCCTGAGCCAGTGCTTCCTTGCTGAACACAGGGTGCAGCAATTCATCGAGCTTCTGTGGTTCGCAACGCTCGATGGCTGTCTTTTCGTCAATCATGCCCTGGTGCAAGAGGTCCATGGCAATTTTAACCATAGCGGCACCAGTTCGCTTACCGTTACGTGTCTGCAAGAACCAGAGTTTGCCTTCCTGGACTGTGAACTCCATATCCTGCATGTCGTGGTAGTGTTCTTCAAGGCTTGTCTGAATTGCATCAAGCTGCTTGTAGATTTCAGGCATAGCCTCTTCCATTGAAGGATATTTCTCCTTACGTTCAGCTTCGTCAATGCCCTGGAGAGCAGCCCATCTGCGGCTACCTTCCAAAGTGATCTGCTGCGGTGTGCGAATACCAGCCACAACGTCTTCACCCTGTGCATTAACAAGCCATTCGCCGTTAAACAAGTCTTCACCAGTGGCAGCGTCACGACTGAAACAAACGCCAGTAGCAGAAGTGTTGCCCATGTTGCCAAACACCATTGCCATCACCGATACGGCCGTTCCCCACTCTGCAGGGATGCCTTCCATCTTACGGTAGAGGATGGCGCGTTCGTTCATCCATGAGTCGAATACAGCGCAAATGGCACCCCAAAGTTGTTCCATCGGATCTGTCGGAAACTCCTTACCCGTGCCTTTGAGAATGGCCTCTTTGAAGAGCACAACGAGACGCTTGAGGTCTTCAACCTCCAATTCGTTGTCGAGCTTAACGCCCTTTTCTTTCTTGACCATTTCGATGATGGCCTCAAATGGGTCAACATCTTCTTTGTTGACAGGCTTCATGCCCAAAACAACGTCGCCATACATCTGAACGAAGCGGCGGTAAGCATCGTAAGCGAAGCGCGGATTGTTGGTTTTGCGGGCCAAACCTTCAACGACCTCATCGTTCAAACCAAGGTTCAAAATCGTGTCCATCATGCCAGGCATTGATGCACGTGCACCTGAACGAACCGACAAAAGAAGCGGATTTTCAACATCGCCAAATTTGGATGCCATCAATTCTTCAACGCCATGCAGCGCTTTTTCAACATCGGCACGCAACAATTCAACGACCTCCTGTTTGCCAATTTCATAGTAATCATTACAAGTGTCGGTCGTGATTGTGAAACCCGGAGGCACGGGTACGCCGATGAGATTCATCTCCGCCAAATTTGCTCCTTTACCTCCTAATTCGTTACGCATATCGGCACGGCCTTCAGCCTTTCCTGCGCCAAACGTATAAACTCTTTTTTTGTGTTCCATAGCGTATGGATAAATATATAAAGCGTAAATATATGTGAACTATTTCGCAAATTTAAAAAGTTATTTGAAATGTCCCAAATGTTTTTGCCTTTTTTTCTCTCACTTTTTTACCAGGCATTGCAAAAACGCCATTTACACCTACTTTTATCAAGAAACAGACAGCAGGAATTTTTAGCGGCAAACAGAAAAAAATGCGCATACTGCGTTGCTGTATCCACGCCATGCAACTTTCGAGGCGTCATGCCCCCGGCACGCTGGAATCACCCCGACATCCTCAAAGAGAGAAAACAAGAAATTCCGAGAAGGTCATTTTTTGGCGTTGCACTTACAATGCAACCGAAAAAAAATCGTATATTTGCGCAATTAAAAATGGAAGAAGCAATGTTCAAAAGAAAAATCAGAAATTGGCGCATTCCACGTAATGGTGAAATAACCGAATTTGACAAAAAGATTTTAGCTTTTCAAAATAAAGGCGAACTTGTCCCCACCAGGGAGCTCGTCAAAACGCCGGAGCAGATTGAAGGCATACGGCGTTCTGGGGTCGTAAACACTGGTGTGCTCGACCTCATACAAAAGGAAATCCACGTCGGCATGTCCACGCTGGAAATCGACCAGATGGTGTATGACTACACCGTGGCCCACGGTGCCATCCCCGCTCCGCTCGGATATGAGGGATTCCCAAAAAGCGTGTGCACAAGCATCAATGAGGTGGTGTGCCACGGCATCCCCTCCGCAGATGAAATTCTGGAGGAGGGCGACATCATCAACGTCGATGTCTCAACCATCTTAGACGGATATTACAGCGACGCCTCGCGCATGTTCACCATCGGAAAAACATCGCCGGAGAAAGAAGCGCTCGTCAGAGTTGCCAAGGAATGTCTTGAAATCGGCGCTGCCGCTGCCAAGCCCTGGGGCTTTGTGGGCGACATCGGCAAAGCCATTGAGAAACATGCCCGCAAAAACGGATTCAGCGTCGTCAGAGACCTCTGCGGACACGGCGTGGGATTGGAATTCCACGAGGATCCGGAGGTCGACCACTACAACACGCACCGCCACGGCATGCTGCTTGTGCCGGGCATGGTGTTCACCATCGAGCCGATGATTAACATGGGCGACTGGAATGTCTTCATTGACGAAGAAGACGGATGGACGGTCGTGACGGAAGACGAACTTCCATCGGCACAATGGGAACACACATTCCTGATGACGGAAAACGGACTGGAAATCCTGAGCGAATAAACAAGCAGGGGCTAAGTAATGGTATAAAAATAACTTGACCAATTTTGTGGAGTAAAGAATTATATCTTATGTTCTGTCAAAATTGCTCAACTTATTCTTTCACCATTACTAAACAATTCTGACCATCTACCAAGTATCTATTTTATGGATGTTTCCAAGAAAAATTTTCCGAAAAACCTGACTGGGAATTGCTGATTGGGAAAATCCAACTGACGCAAGGCATCGCACCAGAAATCCGCCCCACTCCACTGAATAATCAAGCAACAATCATGTCTGACCATCCAATAACCATATTAGCCATAGAGTCCAGTTGCGACGACACCTCTGCCGCTGTCATGCAAGACGGCGTGTTGCTCAGCAACGTGACGGCCAGCCAGGCCGTCCATGAGGCCTACGGAGGCGTTGTGCCCGAACTGGCCTCGCGTGCCCACCAACAAAACATCGTGCCGGTCGTTGACCAGGCGCTCAAAAAGGCCAATGTCAAGAAGAGCGATCTCTCGGCCATCGCCGTGACGCTCGGCCCCGGACTGATGGGCTCTCTCCTCGTCGGCGTGTCGTTTGCCAAAGGCATGGCCATGGCGCTGGGCATCCCCCTGATAGAAGCCAACCACCTGCAGGGACACATCCTCGCGCATTTCATACACGAAAAAGACGAGCAGTTTACGCCCCCGCCCTACCCTTATCTCTGCCTACTGGTCAGCGGAGGAAATTCGCAGATTGTCAAAGTCTCTGCCTACAACAAGATGGAAATTCTCGGACAAACCATTGACGACGCCGCAGGCGAAGCCATCGACAAGTGCTCGAAAATCATGGGTATGGGATACCCCGGAGGGCCCATCATCGACAAGCTGGCAAGACAGGGAGACCCCAAGCGCTTCCAGTTCAGCAAACCGAACGTCGACGGGCTTGACTATAGTTTCAGCGGCCTGAAAACGTCTTTCCTCTATTTTCTCAAGAAGGAAATCAAAAACAATCCCAACTTCATCGAAGAAAATAAGGCCGACCTCGCTGCGTCGCTCGAAAAGACCGTCATTGACATCCTCATGAAGAAACTCGAAAAGGCAGTCAAGCAAACGGGCATCAACCACGTCGCCCTCTCGGGAGGCGTATCGGCCAACACGGGGCTGCGAAACGCTTTCAAAGCGAAGGAGGCCGCAGGAAAATGGCACATCTACATTCCGAAGTTCGGATACACAACCGACAACGCTGCCATGATTGCCATCACGGGCCACTATAAATTCCTGCACCAAGAGTTCTGCCCCATCAGCAAACCAGCCTACACACGAACCATCATTTAAAACAGGGTTGTTCTGGATTTCTCCAACAAACGCCCCAAACATAACCAGCCGAAGCTCCGTCCTTCCCAACTGGCAAACGCCACAAACGGACGACAGCAGGCTTAATAAAACGAAGAAATGGAATTAGATCTCAAACTCGTCAGCAAAGACATCAACGAAATTTTATGGCGCAACCATAAAACGCTCTCCACAGCTGAAAGTTGCACCGCAGGCCGAATCGCCAGCGTCATCACTGCCGTGCCAGGAAGTTCAAACTATTACAGAGGCGGACTCGTTTGCTACGCCGACGATGTCAAAGTGAACCTCCTCAAAGTCAGCAGCACAACGATTGAGGAACAAACTGCCGTTTGCGAAGACGTGGTGCGCCAAATGGTCATCGGTGCCAATGAACTCTTCCACACCGACTATGCCGTTGCCATCAGCGGTTTTGCAGGACCTGGCGGACCCGACGGCGGAAAGAGCGGCGTCATTGTCGGCACCATCTGGATTGCCGTTGGAAACAGCGACAAAATCGAAACGATGATGATCGAGGAAGACAACGGACGCGACAAGAATTTGACTTCTGCCACCAAAGCGGCCATGCACATGCTTTTGGAATATCTGAAGGCCAACTGCGAAGACTGCGCCGCTGAATAACAGAACAGGTTTTCAGGATTCTGATTGCCTGCTCATACACAACTCATAATTGTAATGGAAAGGGGAGCGCCTGTCAAGGTGTTCCCTTTTCTGATATACAGGCGTTCGAAATCAGTTTATTTAGCAGATGCTCGATGAATAGGCGTGGTTTAGTAATGGCAAAAAAACGTTTTACGAAGAGCGCACTCTGGAACGACCAAACTACTGACCATCCACAGCAGAGGCGCACCAGTTTTCCTTTCAAACGCTCGGGGCGAACCGACGTTTGGCCCCTGCCAGCAGAAAGGCTTCAACAAGCCGCATTCAAGCCTCTGCGCGAAAAAAGTCCTTATCCCAGGTCCACAGGACAGGCGTTCAAGCCTTTGTTTCATGATGCTTCAGAAAATTGCCAGAGGAGGAGACATCGTGAAGAAGCAGATTTTGCGGGGGAATCAGAAATCTTTCAAAGCTTCTTCGTGATGAATCGCATCGTGAGGCTGTGGCATTTTTTTCAGAAGATTCTTTTGTTTTCAAGTTGTTTTGAGGCGGTCAATTCTAATCCCCCGCCGCCTGGGAGAGCATGCGTTGCAAAGTTAACACCTGGACAGCATAAAAACCAAATTTCGGTCGTGTTAAAAGGAGTATTTATCTGTTAAATATATCACAACAACCTATTTATCAACAGGTTACATTTGCAAAAATCGGGAAAATCTTCATTTTAGGGTGGTCACAAAGGTCACATTTTTGCGGTCACATTTTCACATAGCTCTTTTCATCATTTTAGGCCATAATCTGTTTAAAAGGCAATTTTCGGGCGAAAAAGTCACATGAAATTTATATCGATTGACCGGCGAAATGTGACCAATTTTCGCGCATAAAGATTCGATATTCAGTACGTTAAAAGACGTATTCAAAAAGTCACATTGGTCACAAGTCACATTTCCTATGTCTCAAAAAAAATAATCACGTAGTATATATATAATATATTGAATATTAATAACTTATGTTCTTTTTATTTTTTTCGTAAAACTGAAATCTTAGGAAATGTTACTTGTGACCAATGTGACCGACGCGAGTAAAACTAAGTTAAATCCAAAGAGCCTATTTCACACTTCCTTTCACAGAAAAATAGACCAAATAAAGAAACTAAATTCTTTCGATGATTTTTCATTTTCTCCTGAAATTCAAAAAGGAATCTATGCTCTCTTTCAATTAGAATAAAACAAGACCGAACAATGGCAGGACGAAAACCATCACATTAATATAGATAGCTAATATTCAACCATATATACAATCATACAGCAATAAATCAAGACCATTCTCCCTTATAACGCACTTGACATCATTGAACATTCATGAAGCAACGCCAACGGCAATTTATGCAGATTTTCCATTATTCGTTTGTATGAGAAAAGAAGTCTTCAATAGATATTTACTACTTCAACAAAATGAGATTTACGAAATAAAGACTAATTTCTAATATACAATTTCCTGAAAAGTTTCGACGATATAATTATCATTATTTTGCTAATTCTTTTTCTAATCTAAATAAAGGCTAAAAATAAAGTGACCAAAAACGACTGACAACTTGTCAGCGATTTTTGCACTTTTCGCGGTCACATGGAAAATCACGCTAAAAACGGCCCAAAATAAAGGTTCAAAAAATTGGGACGCAAAACCATTTCTCAGAATCATCCATGACATTATTTCGATATTTCGTTTGCATTTTTCCAAAAAAGCAGGAATGAACGGTCTGCTGCCAGAACCTGGCAGCAATACAAAATGGCCCAGCTGCACGCTGCAAACCGTTACTCTGTCCGTCAAGCCTACCTAAATGAAGGAACGCGGAGGGCTGAAAAGTTATGCAGGAAAAGCATTGTTTAAAGGGAGTTCAAAAAGAACTGACACACAGACCTGCTTGCCGTCAAGGACAAGCCGCTTTCTGCCACGAAAATTCCGAAACGCTCAAAATTAACATCTATTTCGATGTAACATGTGACCGTTACTAAATTGATTCACAACACTTTAATGATCACATGTCACAAGTCACATTCCCTTTGACATACAAATCTCACCGCCAAGGAGAGCAAGGCAACACCACGAGAGGGGGTATCATACGCCCCCTCTCGCAGCCATTTTTCGTTATGATATGACACACACCACCGGTCGTTTAACCGCCCCCAGAAAAGAAACAGGCGGATTGAGCCAACAGCATTTCCTGCCTATCAGAGTCCAATGGTGATACCCGTTGTAAACGTCTGGAACTTAGGTCCGTAGGTCGTGTTGAACACATTGACGGGATTGTATTTGAAATAGCATCCCAAGTTTTTCCAATACAACGCCAGGCGGAAATCAACGGTGGTTGTGTTGTGATGAATCTTCTTGTTGAAATCTTTTTGACGATCCCCGTCAAGCTTATAGCGCGTTTTGATGCTCGCATAGGTGTTCAGGTTCGGAATGACGGCAATGTCAGCGTAGCCCGTCTTCCCTAAGGCATAGGAGAAACTCAACGGGAAAGACAAATGAAACAGCTTGACGCGGGAGAAGTCAATTTCAGCATTCTCAGGATAGTTTTCAAGGCTGATTTTGTTGCCCGTCTTGCAGAAGCGCACGTCGTCTTTCAGGCGGAAGTTTCTCCAGCCAAAACCGAAGCCCAAGTTCAAGGCGCTCTTCTTTCCCTCTATGCCAATCAGGCTGCAGAGATTCAGATAGATTTCCCAGGAACTCCCCATGTTGACGTTCAAACGACTGTCGGCATTGACGGTCGAAGAGAGTCCCAAATCAATATAAGTGGTGTTGACATCCAAGTGTCTTGACTTATTAGGTTGCCATTTTTTACTTCCAGGCATGGAGAAAAATGAAAAATCCCATTCCGAACTCTCGCTTATGACAGTGGTGGCACGCTCACTCAGGGGGTGTCTGAAGTTGAAACGATAGGAAGGATTGTCTTTCTGTCCGTTGATGTTGACCTCCAAAAGACTATCGCTGGTCACGACACTCACCTGCTTGGCGTCGCACACATTAACAATCGTGTCGGTCTGTTCGAAAGCACAGGCACCAGAGACGCTGGCAGCCATCAGTGCAAAAGTCAATAATATTCTTCTCATGATCTTATATATTTTTTGTTTGTTTATTTTCTTTTCGTGTTAGACATTCATGTAATAACGAAGGGTAAGCCGCGCCAAACAAAGATGCCAATGCCCACTGGCGGCGGAGGCGTTTTCCGACAGAGAGAAAAAGGACACCCCTACTAGCATTGCTGGTTTCTACGTCACCTTTGTTTCTTGCCGAAAGTCTTGCGCAACTGTGCCATGTTGGCTTCGCCCTCCATGTAAATGAGCGTCATGCTGGTGTTGTCTGTTTCGCCGAGGGCATTGTTGCGGTAGAAGAGATACCTGTTGATGCCCTTCTTCACTGGGCGAAAGGCATAGAAGCCGTAATACAGCCGTCCATTCTTAAAGGCTACCTCTTTGATCAAAGCCTTCGTGGCATCCTTTTTGACTACCTCCTCCACGACTCTGACATCAGAGGAACTACCCGGCAGCGTGATGCTCCTGAATAGCGTCAGTCCATACTCCCGAATTGCTCGGCCCTTCATATAGACCACGGTTGAATTGGCATTTGACTTGAAGCGAGCGTCAAACAACTGCTGAACCCCCAACCCGTCTTGCGCAACTGCTGGCAGACTGCAAAATGCTGCACATGCCAACAACATGAAATATAGTAAGTGTTTTCTTATTTCCATTTCCTTGCTTTTTAAAACTGGTTTTTCTGTTTATAAAGGCGCAAACATCTCCTCCATCTGCTGCTGCAAGACCTGGCCGTCACCAGAATCTTCCACATTGCGCATTGACTGCACCATCTGCGACTTCACGACGTCAACATCGGTGGTTTTCTGTCCGCTGATGTAAGCGTAGCAAACGGAGCGCGGCCCATCGGCCCCCACGTGAAACGCACACACGCCGAGAAAGGCAATTGCAACAACCGCAGCGGCCCAATAGAAGGCATTCGCCCTCCGCCGCAACGCCCCTGCTGAGGGGCGAAGGTTTCCACCGAAAGGCAACGCCACGGGGCGGAAAGGTGTTGCCGTATGGCTCCCGTGAACATCTCGTCCAACGGCCAAGAAACTCATCACGGCACGCACTTCGTCGTAACGGGCATCGGCACCGCGAGACGACAAAAGAAACTCACGAAGCTCTTTTTCTTCCGCCTCAGAAGTTTGCGCCGCGAAGAAGCGCTCCACAAGGCCTAACCAATACGCCTCATCGCGCACTGGAGTTGTATTTCTGTTTCGTTTATTGTTCATGATGATTCTGTAAATAACATGTCCTGATTAATTTTCTGGCCCTCGACAGCTGCATTCTGACGGCTGTTGGCTGCATATTCAACGACGCGGCGATATCTTCGAAGCTCTCGCCCCCATATTCACGCCGACGAAGAATTTCGCGGGCAAGTGGCGGCAATTGTCGGTCAATGATTTTTTCGACCGTGAGAAACATCTGTTCGCGGCGTTCAGCCGCGCCGGTGTCCTCGACTTCTTCCGCCACATTCTCTCCCACTTCCTCCGTGGGACATTTGCTCCTGCCGCGCAAGACGTCGACACTGAGGTTCCTGACGGTCGTTGTCAGCAGGGCCTCAGCCTGCTCGGGCGCCATCGGTTTACTGGGCCTGCTCCACAACCTGACAAAGGCATCTTGAAGCACATCCTCAGCATCGGCTTCACAACCAAGCATACTGCGGGCCGTCCGCTTCAAGCGTTGTTCAATATGCCTGAAAGCAGACAGAAGCACAGATGATTCTTTTTCTATTTGGTCGTTCACGATTCTGAATTATTTGTGGAGACTTTCCATTTAAATAGGTGGTCGGGATTTACCTGATGATTTGCACTTTTCAGAAATCCACCACGGCAAATCTTCCAAACGCCACTCGTCATGGCATTTCTGGCTTTTGCGAGCGCGAAATCTGAAGCGCCGATGGAGAGGCCTCAGCGGGCGCTTTACCTACAAAACGCAAAGGAAATATTTTTGTAACAAAAAATCTGCCACAAATCGCATATTTCTATCACCTTTTTTTTGAAACGACAAACATATTTGTATTTTTGCATCTGAAAAACGAATGCGCGGCACGAAAAACGAACGTGTTGCACGCCAATGGCCCCAAGCGGCCCAAACTCAAAAAAAGTCATGAAGACAAAAATACGCAACGCTGGCGTCTCCGCAACAGCGACCAAAGCCCGAAGGGCCGTTCTCGCCACGATGTTCTTCCTCTTCGGGGCCGTCATAGTGTGTGCATGCAGTTTTGCAAGCGAAGAGGAAAACGAGCGACAGGAGTTCGTTGAAGTGGGACAGAAGCTGCCAGCGTTCGCCGTGGTGATGAACGATTCAACCCTGGTTTCAAGCACAGACCTGACGGGAAAACCTTCCATGATTGTGTTTTTCAACACGGCCTGCACCGATTGCCGGAAGGAACTGCCAATCGTTCAAGAACTCTATGAGGAATTTTCCGACCGCATCAACTTCATGGCAATATCACGCGCTGAAGGAAGGGAAAGCGTTGCCGCCTATTGGGAAAAAGAAAAACTGGAAATCCCCTATAGCGCACAAGCCGACCGAAACGTGTTTGGCCTGTTTGCAAAAACCACCATTCCACGAATCTACATTGCTGACGCCAGTGGCACCGTGAAATACATCTTCATCGAGAAGGCCAGCAAGAAAAAACTTGTTCGCGCCTTGGAGGACTTGCTTCAAGTTGCCACGTAGCAAAAGGAAGGAACCAATCTAAAAGCGTGTTCTGGAAGGTCACCGCGTTTCTTTGGAGAAGCAGAACGCAGGAAAGATATCCGTCCGAAATGACATGACACGCCATTCTGAACACGCATTTCAACCTACAGCAAGAAAACAAAAACATCTAAAATAACCCTTCGGGGGATGCACGATAATTCTCAACACAACCGTCGTCAGCAGACGACTGGCAGGCAGACATCTTTATAGAGCCCATGCTCCTTGCATCTGTTGCTTTTTAGTAATGGTGAAAGAACAAGTTGAGCGATTTTGACTGGGCATAAGAAATAACTCCTTACTCCACAGCATTGGTCAAGTTATTTTTTCACCATTACTTAATTCGTCTGCCCGCAAAAAACTCTTGAAGAATTTTCTGTCACCCCCAAACAAAGAACAAACATGAAAAATAGCCTGTTAAAATTTCGCCTAACGGTGATGAATTTTTTGGAATTTGCAGTGTGGGGAGCCTATCTGACCTCTCTCGGAACCTACCTGGCCAGCCACGGCTTGGGCAATGACATCGGCTCGTTTTACGTCATTCAAGGCATCGTCTCCATCTTCATGCCCGGCCTCATGGGCATCGTTGCCGACCGTTGGGTGCCCTCACAGCGTCTGCTCGGAATTTGCCATTTTCTGGCCGGTGGTTTCATGATTGCCGCCGCCTCATACGGTCTCTCTGCGGGCGACCACGTTGAATTTTCAACCCTCTTCACCTACTACGCCTTGAGCGTTGCCTTCTACATGCCGACGCTGGCACTGAGCAACGCCGTTGCCTTCAACGGACTGACAAAGGCTGGTTTGGACACTGTGCGCGACTTCCCGCCCATCAGAGTGTTTGGCACCATCGGATTCATCTGCACCATGCTCGCCGTCAATTTCTGCGGTTTTCAGGCAACGCCCCATCAGCTGATGCTCTCGGGCGTGTTGAGCATCATTCTTGCCATCTATGCGCAAACGCTGCCCGCATGCCCTGTCAGCCCGCGCGGCGAATCGAAATCTGTGGTTGAAGCATTGGGACTGGATGCCTTCAAACTCTTCAAGCAACACAGGATGGCCATATTCTTCATCTTCTCGATGTTGCTCGGCGTCAGTCTGCAAATCACCAACGGATATGCCAACCCCTTCATCACGAGTTTCAAAGACATTCCTGAATATGCCAACAGTTTCGGCGCAAACAACGCCAACGCCCTGATTTCGCTTTCACAAATCAGCGAAACCTGCTGCATCCTGCTCATCCCGTTTTTCCTGAAGCGCTACGGCATCAAGCGCGTCATGATGATTGCCATGTTTGCATGGGTGCTCCGCTTCGGTCTCTTCGGCCTTGGGAACCCAGGTCCTGGCGTATGGATGTTCGTGCTTTCAATGATTGTCTATGGCGTGGCTTTCGACTTCTTCAACATCTCTGGTGCGCTGTTTGTGGAGCAAAACACCAACGACAACATACGCAGCAGCGCGCAGGGCCTTTTCATGATCATGACGAACGGACTCGGCGCAGCCATTGGCACATACCTCGCCCAGCTGACCGTTAACCATTTTGTTTACGACAATCCAAGTGCCAATCCGATGACCGGCTGGCAGACGTGCTGGTATATTTTTGCCGGATACGCGTTTATCGTCTTGGTGCTCTTCACCTTCATGTTCCGAGAAGACAAAAAGGCGGTCAAATAACCGCCGCAACATTTTCTGCCCAAACGCCTGCACGCTGTCGTCGTGACCTTTCTTTGTCAACGTTGTGATGAACGAACTGGGCCTGAAAGAATGATTTAGAGGTGTCCTGAACTTTTGACCAAATCGCCATAAGTTCAGGACACCTCTAAATGTATTTTGCACATAAGCAGGTGGCCTCCCCGCGGGCCAATGCTGGTTACCTGTGGAGAGAGAACAGAAATTCAAGTCCGCCGCCTTTTCTGTTTCTGACGGAGATGTTTCCGGAATGAAACAAAACGGCATTGCGAACGATGGAGAGGCCGAGCCCCGTTCCACCACAATCACGCGTCCGCCCTTCCGTCACACGGTAAAAGCGTTCAAAAAGACGCGACAGATGTTCATCGGGCACTCCCACACCGGTGTCATAAAAACGGAAATAATAATACTCCTTGTCTTCGTTATAGCATTCAATCCCGATTTCCGTGCCTTCACCGGAATAGCGGATGCTATTTTCCATCAGGTTTCTGAAGATGGAATAAACCAGGGCATAATTTCCGTTGATGGACGTATGCGGTGGGATTTCATCCGTCACCTTCATCTTCGATTCAGAGAACTGCCCCCGCAGTTCCTCCACGATGTCGGCAACCACGCTGTTGATGTCAATTTCTTCTCTCGGCATGGTTTCCGGAGCTTCTTCGGTTTTCGAAATCAAAGCAACGTCACGAATCAGATCCGTCAGACGGACCACCTGCGCGTGGGCACGCTCCAAAAAATAATGCTGTTTCTCGGGCGAGAGCGACCG
>ERZ773112.346-NODE-346-length-31801-cov-13.395168_pt1 | contig 31801 bp, 19 predicted proteins | sample MGYA00580566_ERZ773112 | MGnify/ENA primary metagenome ERZ773112 (study PRJEB29015, sample SAMEA2737842) | human gut metagenome | biome: human gut; feature: human-associated habitat; material: faeces | place: China | collected 2012 ... | reverse complement strand
CAGCCAGCCACTTATGTTGACGTCAAGTCGCAGGTGGAAACCACTTTGCAGGAACGTCTCGAAAAGGCTTGGATTGAAAAGCTCCGTCAGCAGTTCCCAGTTGAAATAGATAAGGCTGTGCTCGCCACGGTGAACAAACACTAAGCGTGGAGCGCGCAGGAATAATCAATCCACGATCAAAAGTCATTCTCCTGTTTCTAAGTAATGGCAAAAAAAACTTGACCAATTTTGTAAGTAAGGATTTATTTCTTATGCCCTGTCAAAATAGCTCATTTTATACTTTCACCATTACTAAGTATAACTCATAAGCATCAATGAATAAAAGAAATTTATTGCTTTCGGCCTTTATGTCGCTCGGCTTTGTCGGCGCCTTCGCGCAGGTTCAGAAATCCAACGTTGTTGACGAAGTGATTTGGGTGGTTGGTGACGAGCCGATTTTGCGTAGCGATGTCGAAGAAGCACGAATTAGCGCCGAATTGTATGGCGAACATATTGACAATCCATATTGCGTGATTCCTGAGCAGTTGGCCATTCAGAAACTCTTTCTGCATCAGGCGGCGCTCGACAGTGTGGAAGTCGATGAGGCACGCGTCATCCGTGCAGCCGATGAACAGATTAACCGCGCCATCCAGAATTTCGGTTCGCGCGAGAATGTCGAAACCGTTGCACGCAAGTCGATTGCCCAATATCGCGAACAGCAGAAAACCATGTACCGTAACAACCTGATGATTGGTCAGGTGAGGGAGAATATCACCAAAAACGTCAAGGTGACACCGGCAGAAGTGCGCAAGTATTTCTCAAGCCTCCCCGAGGACAGTTTGCCGCTCATCCCCACACAGGTAGAGGTGCAGATCATCACGTCTGTCCCCAAAGTGAGCCGTGCGGAAGTGGAGCGCATTGAGTCGCGCCTGCGCGATTTTGCTAAGAGAATCAACAGCGGCGAGTCTGAATTTTCAACCCTCGCTAAGATTTATTCCCAGGATGGTTCTGCCCGTAATGGCGGCGAACTGGGCTATTCAGGTCGCAACCAGTGGGTGCCTGAGTTTGCCAATGTCGCTTTCAGTTTGAACGACCCGAAGAAGGTGTCGAAAATCGTGAGAACAGAATTTGGCTTCCATATCATCCAGCTTATCGACAAACGTGGCGATAGAATCAACGTGCGCCACATCCTGCTCAAACCAGAAATCGAGGAAAGCGAATATGATCGTGCCTTAGGCCGCTTGGATTCCATCGCCGATGACATACGAAACGACAAGTTCACTTTCGACGAGGCCGCTCCGCTGCTTTCCGATGACAAAGACACGAGAAACAACAATGGCATCATGGCCTATACCGACATGGAGACGGGACTCGTCACTTCCAGATTCCAGATGTCGCAACTGCCAGCCGACGTGGCCAAGGTGGTGGAGCATCTCAAGGTGGGAGAGGTGTCGAAGGCATTCAGAATGACAAATAGCAGTGGTGCCGAGGTCTGCGCCATCGTGCGTCTCAAAAATAGGACCGATGCACACCGCGCCAGCATGACCGAGGATTTCCAGACTTTGAAAGACATCGTCTACGGCAAGCGTTGCGAGGCCGTGGTTGACGATTGGATCCGCGAAAAGCAGAAGAATACGTACATCCGCATCAATGACAACTGGAAACATTGTGACTTCAAATATCCAGGTTGGGTTAAATAAAAGCGGTGTGCTGAAAATTTTCACCGGGAATCCTGCCTCGTTGTGCCAGACGGCGGCATATGTAATGGTGAAAGAATAAGTTGAGCAATTTTGACCTGCATTTTTGTTGGTTTTGGAATTTGGAAGAGGGAGCATAGCGGGCTATGTGACCGATGACAAATTTCAAAAGCGGCAAAAAGACAGGGCATAAGAAATAAAAATAACTCCTTATTCCTACTCCACAAAATTGGTCAAGTTATTTTTTTACCATTACTATATAGGCAAGCGTAAAAACCAGTTCGTAATCCGCAATTTGAATGAGGTTGAAAAATAAACAACACAGATATAGTTTTATCAGCAACAAGACGTGGGCCATTTGGGCCTTCGTCTTGTCTGTCGTTATAGGCGGTCATGCCAAAGTGTTTTCCTTCTCGTCTTCCAACGACAAAAAAGAAGACCGTCTGCATTTGGTGCACGCCGACAATTGGGTGTATGACCAGTATGAAATTCCCGGTGCGCAGCGTTTGAGCGGCAACGTGAAATTTCAGCATGGCGGAATGATATTGCGCTGCGACAGTGCCGTATATTTTCAGGCCAGCAATTCCTTTGAGGCATTTGGGCATGTGCGCATGACACAGGGCGACACCCTTTCCCTAACGGGTGAGCGCCTCTATTATCGTGGCGACGACCAGATGGCCGAGGTGCGCCAGAATGTCATCATGAAACATCGTGGGCAGACTCTTTATACCGATTCGCTCAACTACGACCGCCTCTACGCCTTCGCCTATTTCTTCGACGGCGGCAAACTCGTTGACGGCAACAGTGTGCTTACGTCCGATTGGGGAGAATATCATACAGACACCCGCAAGTCGGTGTTTAACTACAACGTCGAACTTAACAACCCCAAATTCAGAATTATCACCGATACGCTCAATTATGACATCATCACCAAGTGGGTAGATGTCTGCGGCCCGTCCAACATCTATAGCGGCGACGACAGAATCTATACTGAGCAGGGTAGCTATAATACGGAGAGCGAACAGGCCAAACTCTATAAACACCCCATCATCTACAACAAAACGGGGATGATGGAAGGCGATAGCGTTTTTTATGACAGAAAAACGGGGGAGGCCCTTGGATATAACAACGTTGTCTATCGCGACACGGTCGGGAAATACAATATGTATGGCGATTTCTGCCATTATAATGAGTACTCAGGAAAGGGACTGGCAACGGGAAAAGCTTGGGCGGAATATTTTTCCGACGGCAACGACACGCTCTATGTGCATGCCGACACGATGAAGGTGTTCACCTACAATATGGAAACCGATAGCATCTATCGCGTTGTTCACGGATATTTTCATGCCCGTGCCTATCGTGCGGACATACAAGCTGTGGCCGACTCGCTTGTTTTCTCAACCAAAAGCAGAGCATTGTCTCTTTATAGAGACCCCATCGTTTGGAGCGACAACCGCCAGATTGTTGGTGAGGAAATCCACGCTTTTGCCAACGACTCCACTATCGACAGTGTGCGCGTCATTCGGCAGGCCATGCTTGTGGAACGCTTGGATTCCCTGCATTTCAATCAGGTTAGCGGCAACCTGATGCGTTCTTATTTTGAAAATGGGAAAATCAAAATGAATTGCGTTGACGGCAATGCGAGCGTGGTCAACTATCCGTTGGAAAGAGATAGCACCATCATCTATCAGAATGCCACCGAAACCGCAAAGATTCGCATGACGATGAAGGACGGCAAGATGCAACGCTTGTGGGCACCAGGGTCCAAGGGCACGTTTTATGTGGCCGGACTGGCGCCGCAGGAGAAGACCCTGCTGCCAGGCTTTGCCTGGTTTGACTATATTCGTCCCATTGACAAAAACGATATCTTCGAGTGGCGGCCGAAAAAGAAAGGGACAGAACTCAAGCCTTCTGTGCGTCATGAAGCCCCGTTGCAGAAGTTGAACGTGAAGTGACCTCCTACTTATTACCCCCCCTCTTTAGGTAATGGTCAAACCTATTTACAAACGAGAATAGAAAAACAGTATGAGCGACATAATAAAACTGCTTCCGGATTCTGTTGCCAATCAGATTGCAGCGGGAGAGGTCATCCAGCGTCCGTCGTCTGTCATCAAAGAACTTGTTGAGAATGCCATCGATGCCGGAGCAACGTCCATTCAGGTCATCGTTGTCGATGCGGGAAAGACCTGCATACAAGTGGTTGACAACGGAAAGGGAATGAGCGAGACCGATGCCCGTTTGGCTTTTGAGCGGCATGCCACGTCGAAAATCACCCAAGCCTCGGATCTGTTTAATCTGCAGACTATGGGGTTTCGCGGCGAGGCGCTTGCTTCGATTGCGGCGGTGGCGCAGGTGGAACTGAAGACGAGAACGGCCGACGAGGAAATTGGCACGTGCCTGCAAATCGAAGGAAGTAAGGTCATCGACCAACAGCCCGACGCTTGCAGCGTGGGAGCGAATTTCTCGGTCAAGAACCTGTTTTACAACATCCCGGCAAGAAGAAAATTCCTGAAGTCCAACCAGACAGAGATGTCAAACATCTTGACGGAGTTTGAAAGAGTGGCGCTGGCCAATCCGCAGTTGTCGTTCAAACTCTATTCTGGAGACAGTGTGCTGCAAAACCTCCCCGCGGGCAATTTTCGTTCAAGAATCAGGGGTATCTTCGGGAAAAATGTCGACAGCAAACTTCTTCCTGTCAGTGTAGAGACTTCTTTGGCGAAGATAAACGGGTATGTCGGAACGCCTGAGAGTTCTAAGAAGAAGGGTTTCCATCAATATTTCTTCGTCAATGGCCGCTACATGAAGCATCCTTATTTCTCCAAGGCCATCATGACAGCCTACGAGCGTTTGATTCCCGACAATGAACAAGTGTCGTATTTTATAGATTTCCAAGTAGACCCTTCTAAGATAGATGTAAACATACATCCTGCGAAAACTGAAATCAAGTTTGAAGACGACAGTGCGATTTGGCAGATACTTCTTGCCTCCGTGCGCGAGGCATTGGGTAAGTTCAATGCCATTCCGACCTTGGATTTCGACACGGAAAATTGCCCCTCCATCCCTGCTTTCAATCCAGAATACACCGAGGTTAAGCAACCCCAGGTGCATTTAGACAGCTCTTTCAATCCTTTTGACCAGCCGCAGGAAACGCCGCTTTCGAAGAATGGAAGTGGCGCGGCAAGGCGTGATGCTTTTTCCCGCAGCGCCTCAGGATGGGAAAACGCCTTTGCAAAATCTTCGAATTTGGATTTTTCTCTTCCGCTCGAAGGCTCCAATTCGCAGACAGAGGGAAGCGGAGAGTCTTCTTCGGATTTTGCGAATTTTGTGCATGGCTCAGATGCCCAAACACACACGCCCTTGTTCGATGCAGCGTCAATGTCCCCTAAAGACACTCAGATGCCGGGCGAAGAAATGCTTTGGGACAATGGCGGAGAGGAAGACGATTGGAAGGAACTCTCAGCCTCTGCCTTCCAGTATAACGGCCGTTTCATTGTTTTGCCTTCCTCGTCAGGAGTGGTTCTCATCGACCAGCATCGCGCCCATGTGCGTGTGTTGTATGACATGTTTCTCAATCAGCTGCTGATGCACAAGGGCGTCAGTCAGGGACTGCTCTTCCCGGAACTTCTTCAGTTGCCCTTGTCGTCTGCCACGCATTTCGAAGCTCTCATGGAGCAACTGGCCTTCGTTGGGTTCGACATTTCGCCGCTTGGTGCAGGCAGCTTTTCCATATTGGGCATTCCCTCTGGCACAGAAGGGCTTGACGTCATCTCGCTCTTGCAGTCGATTCTTGATGAGACTATGCAGGGCAAGCCAAAGGCAGAAGAAACCATTGCCAAAATCATTGCCAACCGCCTGGCACAACAGGCGGCCATGCCCGTGGGGCAGATTCTTGGAAGAGACGAAATCACCAATTTGGTCGTGTCGTTGTTTGCCTCTGAAAATCCGCATTACACGCCAAATGGGAAGAACATACAGTATCTTCTTGATACAGAAAGGATAAAACAATTGTTTGACGCATAATCAAAAAGTATGACAACTGATGTTATAAAGGCCAACAAGGAGGAATATCTCAACCGCTGCCGGAAATACATCCACCGCGAAGGAATCGACAAACTGCTCGATTATCTTGAAAACAAAACAGATTTTTTCACGGCACCATCCTCAACCTCCTTCCATCTGAATGAAGACGGGGGACTGTGTCGCCACTCTTTGAATGTACACGATGTGGCGATGAAACTCGTGGAGCATGTCTATGCGCCTTCAATGCAGCTTGAGACAGCGCCTTTTTCGGAAGAAATCTCTCAGGAGAGTCTGGCAATCGCAACGCTTTTTCATGATTTGTGTAAGACGAAAATCTATCGTAAGACAGAGCGTTGGCGCAAGAATGCAGAGGGGCGCTGGGAGAGCTATTCTGGTTATGAGATTCAGGACGAGTTTCCTTTCGGCCACGGCGAGAAGTCGTGTATCATTTTGGGATGGTTCTTGCGCTTGAAGCAAGACGAACTGCTGGCCATCAGATGGCACATGGGCATGTTTGAAATGGGAGAGCAGGGGAGTAGCACGCGCTTCGCTTTCCGCTCGGCCTTGGAGCGCTCTCCTTTGGTTGTCGTCTTGCACACAGCCGACATGCTGAGCGCCAATCTTCTTGAAAAAACATCGAAATAAGAGGGGGCAGAAGTTTCTGCTCCTATCCCGTTCCGTAGATAATTACGCTTTCATTCCCGAGGGGGACTTTAGTAATCTCTCCTCCAACAGCAAACGGCAAAAGACACGCGCTTCATACGTATCTTTTGCCGTTCGTTTGTTTTGTTTGTAGATTCTCGTGGTGGCGGGCGTTTTCGTCAGCATCGCCCAAATGGGCATAATCCGCTCGCAGTAATGCGATTTATAAGGGCATTTCGGAAAATTAGAAAAGTCAGGCAGTTGCATAATAGAGAAAATTTCCCCCAATTTAGTGTTAAATATTGTACTATTGTGGGGAGTAAAATTATTTTTTGTAATTTTGGAAAATTCAGAACTCAAACATTTAAAGGTTGCGCCCGACACGTATCAGGGAAGAATTTATGATAAGATGACTACTTTCTGTAAAGGCATTCGTATGCTATGCCTTGTGCGCCATTGCACATTACAAAAATGGACTTTAAAACAGTACATCCTTTAAATATCCTGTCTACTGACTTTATAACAATTTATCCAAAATCATTAAAGATGAAAAATAAACATTTTTTCCGTCGCGCAATCACGGCTGCCTTGTTGTGTATTTGCTTCCACTCGCAATATTTGTACGCACAAAAGTTGAATGTCCGTCTTGAAGCCCCCCAAGGCGTTGATGTCGAAACTCTGCGTTCTGACATTGGTACCCTTGAAATTACGTTTTCCAACAATCCAGCATTTCAGGATCTCAGCAACTATGCCAATGAATGTATCTCTTTAGATGGTAATTACACTCAGGGAGATGCTAACCTGTATAGATACCATAGTTACCAATTCAGGCTTAACTCCGGTGACGATAATAGCCCTGCATGGTGGGAGATTCCAATGATAAGTATAAGTTCTTTATGTAGAGCCATTAACTGTAAATCAGGAGATTATGCCTACTACCGCATTTACAGCATGCATTTGAACCGTATCATTACGGGAAAGATTCTCCTGTCGGATGATGAAAACGTGACCATCTCCCGCAACGACTTGGTTTCAGCCCGCCGGGTCGTTTTCCGACCAGTGATTGATCGCAATGGTACTCCTGTGTCTGCCATGCTCGCCCCCGACCTCCGTGTGGGGTCCTGCTACGGATACAGCAATAATGTAATAAACATGGAACCTTACTTCAATGGTCCTTGGGCGCTCTACGCTTTGCCTGGTGACATCTTGCGTTACCTCGTGATTCCAAGAAGCAACGAGCTCGCGCTGCATGTCGACTCTATTACTGTGGCTGACACTCCCGACCAGACCATCACCACCGACTATCGTAAGGCTGTGGAATGTCGTTTCTACATCACTGACAGCAAGGGGGCGCAATGTCCCGTGGACGGCACATTAAATTCTGTGTACTACAAAGAGCAGAAATGGAAGAAACCAACGAATTCGAAATTCTATGGTTATGGGTTTTATAACGTTGCTCGCGAATTAACCCTTACCGCTCCCGATGGCACTTGTGCCGCTTATGTACTGCCAGGCACGCAGTCGTTTCAGATAAGTAAGTTCCTTGTGAAAACTTCGGACCCCGACTTTCTCACACCATACAACGCTGATGGCTTCTACGTTATAAAAGAGCTGACCATACCAGAGAGCACCGAGCCTGTCAATTTGTCGCTTGGCCGCAGCAAACCTCTTAAGGTGACAATTACTTTGGCCGATGCCGCCCCGTTCGCCGACTATCTTTTCTTCTCAGCTTCCAATAATGTGAGCCGTCCTTACGCATGGCGTGACAATACGCGAATGAATGTGTCATACAATGAAATCAGCCGTGAAATCAAAGGCAATGACCTCATCGTTACCATGATGGTTGAAGGAAGCACCTTCCCGCGTATTGAGATTTCGCCTGCTAATCCTAAATACCTGAAAGAAACGTATGCCCCTACAGTAGCAAGTCGGGCTTTCATCTATGAAAGCCCATCCGACCAGCGGACGGAATTCCACTTGACACAAGAAGACTTCTCTAACGGTTCTATAGGTCTTTCTTTTGCTGAGTTGCATCCCGTGAAATTCATCATCCCCTGCCATTTGCTGCAAGGCTACAAATATCGCTTGCTACTGCGTGGTAAATATGGCAAGGACCAGACAGGCGACTACGATGATGTCTCCACCTTGGTCACGCACAGCAATGATTGCGCCAAAAGTTTTGGAACGGGAGAAAATCCTGTGCCCTACGACACCTTAACCCTCATACTTCCAGAAGGTCAGTACATTTGGCGCATGTATAGTTTCAATGAAAACGAAGAATCAGAGGCTTCTTCTCCCTTTCACCGCTTCACCCTTACAGCCACTGACGACCTCGTGCAACCCCTCTCGGAAAAGGCCTACACGCTACTTCGTATAAAAGATCTCGGTCTTGAACGTGTCTATACGTATTGCAACAATCTCCCCACGGCATTCCCGTATTACAAGTGTGACATATCCAAGAACAGTATTGTCTTTGCCGATGAAACCATCCCTTTGCACAACGGTTATAATGAATATTCCGTTAACTATCGGCAGGTGAAAATCGAAAAAGAGGCAGACACGTCTATCGGTTATACGCTGAAATCTCCATTATTCATTGGTGCCGATGATGAGAATCCTTTCCACACCAGTGCCCAATATTATGGTAGTAGCAATAATTATATCGGCCTCGGAAACCAAGAGACTATCACTGGCGACAGCGCAATCCTCGTGTCGAAAAACTCCCAGGCTGATTTGATATTGCGATATAGAAATAGTGGCAACAACCACATTGTGCGCATCAACCCTTCAAGTGCCGACACTGTGGTCACTGCTTATTGTCAAAAGCCAGTGCGTGTCACTTTCTCTTACGAACAGGTGGCTGGGGTATGGACTAATAGCCTGCGCCAATTTGATTTATTCTTTGCCAAGGAACGTACACGGATAATACCCTATAATTACAGCCTGTTTGAGCGTCGTAAATATACAGACCTTGTCCCCGGTGCCTATTCCGTGTCGGCTGTTTTCCTCGTTGATGGTGTAGAACATCACGTCGCTGCCGACTTTATCGTTGAGGAAGACAAACCAATGACCGTGGAACTCAAAGAATTTGACCCTACGTCCATCACCTCTCCACTCGACACCAACGTGAGCGGAAAAGTCAAAGCCCGCTACACGATTGACGGTCGGCAAATTGCAGCACCACAGCGTGGCATCAATATCCTGCGTATGGAGGATGGCAGCATACGCAAGGTGATGGTTAAATAATCAGGTGTGTCCAACGCCTGAGAAATTAATCTCAATAACAAATCCGGTAAATCCGTTGCTGAATAAAAAGCTGCGGATTTACCGGATTTTTATTTTCCAGAAAACAAAGTTATCCCGTAATTCAGACGAAGATGACAGAGAAAAAAGTGTAGAACCAAGGTGAGAACAAAGGCGGGATAGGAGTTTATAATTCAGTGCCTATACTTTTTGGCGAACGTGGGACGAGACGCAACCGAACGCGGGATGAGACGCAATCGAACGTGGGACGAGACGCAATCGAACGCCGTCCCGCGTTCGCTGAAAAGTCTGCTTAGGCATTTGCCGAAGAAAAAGCGGGATTCGTCGATTTCATTTTCCAAAGAGATGTTTAACGGGTATCGGCATTTGGGTAGAGGTTGTAATTTTGCCCTTGTAAGCCGACGGAATTTGGTGTGGCATTCCTTGGTGGCGCTATAGTGTGTGTGGAATGCCCGCCAGAGAGTACGTCTGCATAATCAGAATTGTTGAATAAGAAATAAAGGAGATACGCATGAGAAAAAAATGGATCATTCCGCTTCTGTTGTCCTTTGCGGCGCTGGGCTCTGCTTTTGCGCAGCAATCGGAAGTGTGGAATTTGAAGGATTGCATTGACTATGCACTGACTCACAGTTTGAAAATCCAGCAGAACAAGGCTTCGGAACAAACAGCGGCCATCGGTGTGCTGCAGGCCAAAGCGGGATTGCTGCCGAGTTTGAACGCCTCGATGAATCAAGGCGTGACGTACCGCCCCTTTCAAGAGAGCGGCGGCAACTTCGTGAACGGCGGTATCGCCTCAAATGCGGCCGACAAGGCCACGCAGAGCGGGAGTTATGGCATCAATGCTTCATGGACGCTATGGAACGGCGGCAAGAACCGCTTGAATGTCCAAAATAGCGAGCTCGAACAGCAGATGGCATCGTACACGACGACCGCCACCGTCAACAGCATACAGGAGCAGATTGCACAATTGTATGTGCAGATCCTCTATATGCAGGAGGCCTTGAAGGTGAATACGCAACTGCTGAAGCAGGATTCAATCGTGTATGCCCGTGGCGAACAGATGGTCAAGGAAAAACAGATGTCCAAGGCCGACTTGGCGCAGCTGGGAGCGCAAGTGAGCAGTGGGAGGTATAACGTGGTGAATGTCAAAACGCAGATAGAGAACTACAAGACGCAGCTCAAGCAATTGCTGGAAATCGACAACAACGCTGACATTGACATCGCGGATGTTGAGGTGGGGGATGAGAGCGTTCTCTCTGCGATTCCTGCAAAAAACAGTGTTTATGCCGCGGCGCTCGACAAGCGGCCGGAAATCAAGAAGAGCCTGGCATCGATTGAGCAAAGCAAGCTCGCCACCAAGATTGCGCAGGCGGGATATATGCCAACGGTCAGTTTGACGGGCGGCGTTGGCGACAGTCATCTGACGGGAACGCAGACGAGCTATGCGAAACAGATGAAAACCAATTTCAACGCAACGCTTGGCGTGTCGGTCTCTATTCCGATATTCGACAATCGGCAAAACAAGAGTGCCGTTGAAAAAGCTCGCGTTCAGGAGGTCACGAGCCAGCTCGACCTCCTGGAAAATCAAAAGCAACTTTATTCAACGGTTGAAAACTACTGGCTGAATGCCACCAACAATCAGGAAAAATATAAGGCAGCAAAAGACAACGTGGAGGCCCTTCAAACCAGTTACGACCTCATTCAGGAGCAGTTTCGCCTGGGATTAAAAAATATTTCCGACTTGTTGACGAGTCGTGCTAATCTGCTCTCTGCCAAGCAGAGCATGCTGCAAGACAAATATACGACGGTGTTAAACAAGGCGCTGCTCGACTTTTATACAAACAATGTAATGTCAATTTGAAATTTAAATATAGAAAGATATGAACAAGAAAAAGTGGATGCTCATCGTCGCATGTGTTGTCGTTCTGGCAGCAATCGTATATGCGCTGACGGGGGGCAAAAAAGAGGCACCCGTGATGGATTATGAAACGGCGCGCGTTGAAAAGGCAACAATCGGCAACAGCGTGACGGCCACTGGTACGATTGAGCCAGTTACGAAGGTGGAAGTCGGAACGCAGGTGAGCGGCATTATCGACAAAATCTATGTCGACTATAATTCCGTCGTTCATAAGGGACAAATCATTGCCGAACTCGACAAGACGAATCTCATGAGCGAACTGAACAGTGCGAAGAGCAATCTGGCAGGGGCGAAAAGTGATCTGGACTACCAGCGGGCCAATTATAAGCGTATCAAGGCGCTTTATGACAAGGAACTCGTGAGCGGCAATGAGTACGACACCGCCTTGCTCTCGCTCCGTCAGGCAGAGAGCACCTATGCACAGCGAAAAGAGGCTGTTTCAAAGGCGCAGACCAACTTGGGATATGCCATCATCACTTCGCCGATTGACGGCATCATCATCAGCAAGGCCGTGGAAGAGGGACAGACAGTTGCTGCAAGCTACAGCACGCCGACGCTCTTCACGATAGCCCAAGACTTGACGGACATGCGCGTGATTGCCGACGTTGACGAGGCAGACATAGGCGAAGTTGAAGTCGGACAGCGCGTGTCGTTCACCGTGGATGCCTATCCAGGCGAGACTTTTGAAGGTAAGGTCACCCAGGTGCGCTTGGAAGCAACGACGGAGAGCAACGTTGTCACGTATGAGGTGGTGATTTCTGCTTCTAACAAAGATTTGAAACTCAAACCCGGACTGACGGCAAACGTCACTATTTTCACTCTGGAGCGCAACAACATCGTGAGCGTGCCGACAAAGGCGTTGCGCTTCACGCCGACAAAGGAAATGCTGAATCCAGGGGAGAAAATCGAAGACTGCCAGGGCGCTCACAAGGTGTGGGTGCGTGAGGGAAAAACGCTGAAGGCTTATGCCGTGAAAACCGGTATCACCAACGGCACGCGCACTCAAATTGTCAGCGGAGTCAAGGAAGGTGCTGAGGTAATCGTGGAAATGAAGGCTACTTCTGCCGACGCGCAACAGGCCGACGCGGGCGACAATTCTGAAAGCAGTCCTTTTGCACCAGGCCCGAGGAAGAATAAAAAATAGCCAGTCTGACCATCTACTTTAATAATCGTTTTGATGTATGGATAATCAAAAAGTGATTTCAAATAATGAGGCTGGCATGGCGGCTGCTGATTCCCGCAAAGTCGTGATTGAACTTCAGAATGTGAAGCGCAACTTTCTGGTGGGCGACGAGGTGGTACATGCTTTGCGCGGCATCTCGTTCAAGATTTTCGAGGGCGAGTTTGTCACCATCATGGGAACGTCTGGTTCCGGAAAGTCAACGCTTCTCAATCAGTTGGGCTGTCTGGATACGCCCACCTCAGGAGAATATCTGCTCGACGGTGTGCCGGTTCGCAAGATGAGAAGGCGGGAGCGTGCGGTGCTCAGAAACCGCAAGATCGGTTTCGTCTTTCAGAACTATAACCTGCTGCCGAAAACAACAGCCGTTGAAAATGTGGAACTGCCACTGATGTATAATGCCTCTGTCGGGGCTAAGGAACGGCGCGAGCGCAGTATAAAAGCCCTGGAAATGGTTGGGCTTGGCAGCCGCTTGTATCACAAGAGCAACCAGATGTCGGGCGGACAGATGCAGCGCGTGGCCATTGCGCGTGCTTTGGTCAATGACCCTGCCGTGATTTTGGCCGATGAAGCAACCGGCAACTTGGACACCCGCACGTCTTTTGAGATTCTGGTGCTTTTCCAACAGCTCTACCGTGCTGGACGCACGATTATCTTTGTGACCCACAATCCGGAGATAGCTCAATATAGCAGCCGCAATATCGTCTTGCGAGACGGGAAAATCCGTGAAGACGTTGTCAACCGCAACATCCAGTCGGCAGCGGAGGCTTTGGCTGCTCTGCCAGCGCCGGCAGACGATTAGTGCGTGTGTGTCTCATGTGTATTTTGTAATGTAGGTGTTCAGAACAGGGATGTGTTTGTGGATTTGCGTGTCTGTGATTTTGTGTGTGTCATGGATTTGTGTTGTCATAGTCATTCAATGAAACGTCGCATCGTTATCTGATGTGCCAGTCGGCATCCTTGTTCTTGAACACCTGCTTACTTAACTGAATACTTACTTATATATAAATATGCATATTTCTAATCTGTTTAAAATAGCTGTACGTGCCATTGGTGCAAACAAGCTCCGCTCTTTTCTGACGATGTTGGGCATCATCATCGGAGTCGGTTCCGTGATTGCCATGATTGCCATCGGACAAGGTTCCAAGCAGAGCATCCAGAAGAACATCTCGGAGATGGGCTCCAATATGATCATGATTCATCCGGGGCAGGACAAGGGGCCTGGAGGTGCCCGTCAGGATGCTTCAGAAATGCAGACGCTCAAGCTCAAGGACTATGAACTTCTGAAGGAAAACACCCGTTATCTCTCAGCCATTAGTCCGTCGGTCAATTCCTTTGGGCAGTTTGTCAATGGCAACAACAACACGCCGTCGACCATGTATGGCATCTCGCCCGACTATCTGGAAATCCGTCAACTCAAAGTTGAAGACGGAGAGATGTTCACGGAGGAAGATGTCAAGACGAGCGCGAAGGTTTGCGTGATAGGCAAAACCGTTGCCGACAACCTCTTCACCAACGGCGAGGACCCCGTTGGACGCGTCATCCGTTTCGGCACCACGCCGTTCCGCATCGTCGGTGTGTTGAAGTCGAAGGGCTACAACTCCTTTGGCATGGACCAGGACGACATCGTGTTGGCACCATACACCACCGTCATGAAGCGCATCCTTGCCGTCACCTATCTTCAAGGCATCAATGCTTCTGCCATCACCGAGGGCATGACCGACCAGGCCATTGAGGAAATCACCTCCTTGTTGCGCGAGTCGCACAAACTGGGAGAGGGAGACGAAGACAACTTCTCCATCCGCTCTCAGGAAGAGATGGCACAGATGATGACTTCCACCTCCGACACGATGTCGGTGTTGCTCTTGGTGGTGGCCTGCATCTCCCTCATTGTCGGCGGTATCGGCATCATGAACATCATGTATGTTTCCGTCACTGAGCGCACTAAGGAAATCGGTTTGAGAATGTCGGTCGGCGCCCGCGGCATCGACATTTTGGCACAATTCCTCATCGAAGCCATTCTTCTCAGTTTGGCTGGAGGCGTCATTGGCATTCTCATGGGGCTCGGTGCAGCATGGGCCATCAATGTGTTTGCCCATTGGCCTGTATTGGTACAGCCGTGGAGCGTTATCCTGAGTTTCGCTGTGTGTACGGCAACTGGTATCTTCTTTGGCTGGTATCCAGCAAAGAAGGCTGCCAATCTCGACCCGATTGAAGCCATTCGATATGAATAAGTTTTTTTGAAGAAAGCGTATGTAATAAGTTGGCGGTTGGCAAAAACAGTTCTGCAAAAGGAGTAGGTGCTTTGTTGTGTGGAATTTGCTGAATCCCCAGCCGTCTGAAAGGCCTGATAGAAATCCTGCGTGGTGTCTGTCAGGCCTTTAGTAATGGTAAGTAGGTGTTCAAATGCCCTGTCGAAATAGATCAATTTATTCTTTCACCATTACTTATTAAAAATCAGCAGTGAAGATGCAGTTATGTGAATACTTTAAACTACCTTTGCGTAACATACAGAAACCAAAGGGGGAGAACATCATGACAGACAACAAGAAAACAGAGCGCAACGTGGCCATTGTTATCCATGTTTGCATCTGGACATACATATTTGCCTTTCCGTTGCTCTATGGGCGGCGTGAAGATTCTGTTGATTGGTTGTCTTATTTTCAGCGTTTGTATTTCCCGATATCATCCTGCTTGGTGTTTTATGCCAATTATTTTTATTTTGTTCCGCGCCTGCTTTTGGACGAGAGGAAAAGGGTGTTGCGTTTCGTACTGTTGAACATCGTTTTGATTTGTCTGCTGCTCTTCAGTCGGGAACTATATGTGCAGCTTCTGCCTCCGCCGAAGGCCGCTGATGGCGGGAAGGTGCATCTTTGTCCGCCGTTTTGGGCATGGATGCTGTTTCATTTCCGCAGTTTTTTGTCGTTGGCGTTTTTGGCATTCATGGCAGTGGCTGTCCGTCTCAGTGTTCAGTGGCAGATGGCAGAGCGGGCACGCTCGGAGGCCGAGCTGGGCCGGCGTGAAGCAGAGTTGAAGAACCTGAAGAACCAGATCAATCCCCATTTTCTCCTCAACACGCTCAACAATATCTATGCGCTCACGGCGTTTTCCCCGCAACAAGCCCAGGGGGCCATTGAAGAGTTAAGCCGGCTGTTGCGTTATGTGCTTTATGAAAACGAGGCCGAGACCGTCACGCTGGAAAAGGAAATCGAGTTTTTGGAGAGCTATGTGGAGCTGATGCGCCTGCGTTTGCCCTCGTCGGTCAGTGTTGAAACGAATTTCGATGCAGTCAAGACTGATAGTCAGGCATTTGTGGCTCCTTTGATCTTTATCTCTTTGGTGGAAAATGCTTTCAAGCACGGTATCAGTCCCGCTTCGCGGAGTTTCATCCGCATACGGGTGGACTATGATTCCTCCAAGCGCCAGTTGGTCTTTGTCTGCCAAAACAGCAACCATCCCAAGACGTCAAAAGACAAAAGTCCTGGCGGCATCGGCTTGAAGCAGGTGCAGCAACGTCTGGAACACTCCTATCCGGGGCGTTATGAATGGCTTTATGGAACAGAAAATGACGGCGCCACATATAGTTCTCAAATAAAAATATATTTCTGATTTCAATACCTGCTTATGGCAAAACAACTGACCTGTGCAATTATAGACGACGAACCATTGGCCGTGAAGTTGCTTGAGAGTTATGCGCAGAAAACCTCTTTCCTCAACCTCGTTGCCACCTATGGCAGTGCGGTTGAAGCGATGTATGCGTTGCAGACATCGCCTGTCGACATCCTGTTTCTCGACATACAGATGCCCGATTTGACTGGCTTGGATTTTGCCCGCATGATTCCCTCTTCCATTCACGTGGTCTTCACGACGGCCTTCCGTGAATTTGCCATCGACGGATATAAGGTGGGCGCTATCGACTATCTCTTGAAACCCATTGCATACACCGATTTCCTCTCAGCCGCCCAGCGCGTCTTGGCTGTCGTCGGCCGTCAGGCGGCAGAGGAGGACGTCAGGAAGCCAAAAACAGTCACCGAAAATCTCCCTGCGGAGGACGGCAATACAGATGCGGCCTTGCCAGTGGAAGACGGCATGTTTTTCGTGAAGAGCGATTACAAGTATGTCCGTGTGTCGTGTCAGGACATTCTCTATATAGAGGGATTGAAGGATTATGTGAAAATGCATCTGGCTTCTTCCCAGCGTGCTGTTGTGTCCCTCGTGTCAATGCGCACACTGGAAAACACGCTACCTTCCACGTCCTTCTTGAGAATACATCGTTCGTACATCGTCAATATGAAGCGCGTTAGCATGGTGGACAGAAACAGTGTCGCCATCGCCGACTTCGTGCTTCCCATATCAGACTCCTATAAAGACGCTGTGCAGAAATATGTGTCAGAACATGCTATACAAGGACGTTGACAGACAACAGAGGAGAGACCATGAGAGAATGTCCTCGCTTTGCATGGATAGTATAAACTAATTTTGAACCCCCTACCTACTTACGAATATACTTACCTACTTACCATTACTAAAACGAAAAATCGAATATATGAAAAAGATTGACTCCTGCGAAGTAATGCAGGCCATGCCAGCCTTCAAATACACCGACGAGCAGTTTGCCGACATCCAGATGTTGCGCTATAAGGTGGAAGGATTTGAAAACCTTTCTCTGAAGGAAAAGACCTATATATACTATCTGCAGGAAGCCGCCCTCCACGGGCGCGACATTCTGTTTGACCAAAACGGGCGTTACAATCTGCGGATTCGCCGTGTGCTCGAAGCGTTGTATCAGAATTTTGTTGGTGACAGGCAGAGCGCGTTTTTTCAAGCCGTGACGGTCTATTTGAAGCGCGTCTGGTTTTCTTCTGGCATCCATCATCATTACGGTTGCGAGAAGTTTGTGCCAGATTTTACGGAGGCTGATTTTCGGGCCGCCGTCAAGGCCATCCCTGCGCAGCAATTCAATCTGACTGACGCACAGGCCGTCGACAAACTTTTGGACGAATTATGTCCCGTTATTTTCAATCCCGACATTATGCCCATGCGTGTCAACCAGAAGGACGGTGAAGACTTGGTGGCCACTTCTGCCTGCAACTATTACGGCGCGGGCATTTCTCAGGAGGATGCTGAGGCGTTTTATGCCAAGCAGAAAGACCCCGAAAATCCGCGTCCCGTGATGACTGGCATGAACAGCCGATTGGTGCGCACCTCGCAGGGAACACTCGAAGAGCGCGTGTGGAAAGTTGGCGGGCTTTACGGACCGGCCATAGAGAAAATCGTTTCCAATCTGCTAAAAGCCCGTGATTATGCTGATTCTTCAGCGCAGCAGAAGGTCATCGACCTCTTGGTGGATTTTTACCGCACTGGCGATCTCCACATCTTCGATGAATATTCAATCGCCTGGTTGCAGGACACCGCTTCGCTCGTTGACTTCACCAATTGCTTCACGGAGACCTATGGCGATCCGCTTGGCATGAAAGCCTCATGGGAGGCTTATGTAAACTTCAAAGACATTGCGGCGACGCAGCGCACGGAAAAACTCTCGGCAAACGCTCAGTGGTTTGAAGATCATTCCCCCGTTGATATCCGCTTCAAGAAAGAGAAGGTGCGCGGCGTGTCGGCAAAGGTGATAACGGCAGCCATCTTGGCAGGCGATCTTTACCCCTCAACGGCCATTGGCATCAATTTGCCCAATTCTGATTGGGTTCGGCGTGAACATGGTTCGAAGAGCGTCACCATCGGTAATATAACGGATGCTTACAACAAAGCCTCCCACGGCAGTGGAATGGACCGCGAATTTGTCGTTGACGACGAAACACGGGCGTTGATCAGCCAGTATGGCGATGTCTGTGACGACTTGCATACCGATTTGCACGAGTGTCTGGGACACGGGAGCGGAAAACTTTTGCCGACAACAGATTCAGATGCCTTGCGTGCTTATGGCTCGACCATCGAGGAGGCGCGTGCCGACCTTTTCGGACTTTATTATATCGCCGACGAAAAACTGGTGGAACTGGGGCTTACCCCTAATACAGAGGCCTACAAAAGCCAGTATTATTCGTATATGATGAACGGGCTCCTGACGCAAATGGTCCGCATCAAACCAGGGCATGTCATTGAGGAAGCCCACATGCGCAACCGTGCCCTGATTGCCCGTTGGGCTTATGAGAAGGGCCGCAGCCAAAATGTTGTGGAACTCATTCAGAAGCAGGGAAAGACCTATGTGAAAATCAACGATTATCCCGCCTTGCGCCGTCTTTTTGCTGAGTTGTTGGCTGAGATTCAGAGAATTAAGAGCGAGGGCGACTTTGAAGCGGCGCGTGACTTGGTTGAGAACTACGGTGTCAAGATTGACCCCGTTTTGCATCAGGAAATCTTGCAGCGATATGAAACGCTGCATCTCTCTCCCTACAAGGGCTTCATCAATCCCGTCTATCATGCCGCCTTCGATGAAAACGGGCAGGTTACGGATGTGACGGTGACCTACGGCGAAGCCTATGATGAGCAGATGCTGCGCTACAGTCGCGATTACAATAATTTGCCCGATGTGAATGTATGATGATTTTTGTGGTGGGTAAATGTATGTGCCACATTTTGGATAAACAAGAAAGGAGCGTATCAAGCAGTCTGTCTGTTGATACGCTCCTTTGCGTTATAGAGTGTCTAAAAATTCTTTAGATTTTCGATGCTTAGTTTCTGAACGACAAACTGTCGCCGTTTGCAGAAACCTCGATGGTCTTGCTCTTGTCAACCGTTCCAGCCAGCAAGGCTTTGCTCAAATCGTTGAGCAGCAGGCGTTGGAGGGCGCGTTTGACAGGACGTGCGCCAAATTCGGGGTCGAATCCTGCGCGGGCAATCAGTTCGATGGCGTCATCGTTGACATGCAGGGTGACTTCTTGCGCGGCCAGCCGTTTGACAACGGCGTTGATTTGCAAGCGGACAATCTGCTCGATTTCCTCCTTGTTGAGAGGCTGGAACATGATGATGTCATCGATGCGGTTGAGGAACTCAGGACGGATGGTTTTCTTCAGCATGTCGAGAACCCCGTTCTTCGTGTCTTCCAAGATCTTTTCCTTCTCGCTGTCGTTCTTGCGCTTCATCTCGTCGAACTTGCTTTGGATGAATGCAGAACCCAAGTTTGAAGTCATGATGATGATGGTGTTTTTGAAGTTGACGACACGGCCCTTGTTGTCGGTCAGACGTCCGTCATCGAGCACTTGCAGCAGGATATTGAAAACATCGGGGTGAGCTTTCTCGATTTCATCGAAGAGCACCACGCTGTATGGCTTACGCCGCACAGCTTCTGTCAACTGGCCGCCTTCATCGTAGCCGACATATCCAGGAGGCGCTCCGACCAGGCGCGATACGCTGAATTTCTCCTGGTATTCGCTCATGTCGATTCGCGTCATCATGTTTTCGTCGTTGAAGAGGTATTCTGCCAACGCCTTGGCCAGTTCCGTCTTTCCGACACCCGTTGTGCCCAAGAAAATAAACGAACCAATCGGACGCTTCGGGTCTTGCAGTCCGGCACGGGAGCGGCGAACAGCATCGGCCACAGCTTCGATGGCCTCGTCTTGACCAACGACGCGCTTGTGGAGCTCTGCTTCCAGATGAACCAGTTTTTCGCGTTCGCTTTGCAGCATTCTGCTGACAGGTATGCCCGTCCAGCGGCTGACGACGTCGGCAATGTCATCCGGGGTGACTTCCTCCTTCACCATGGCCTCTGTGCCTTGTCTGCGCTTCAGCTCCTCCTGTATCTGGTTGATGTCATTTTGAAGCGATTGCAGTTTTCCGTAGCGGATTTCAGCCACCTTTCCATAGTCGCCTTCCCGCTCGGCGCGTTCGGCTTCAAATTTCAGTTGCTCCATCTGCTGCTTGTCCTGTTGGATTTTGCCGAGCAGTTCTTTTTCGCCTTCCCATTTTGCACGATAATTCTTTTCCTTCTCTTCGAGTTCGGAAATATCCTTGTTCAAGCTGGAGAGTTTCTGCTCGTCGCCTTCGCGCTTGATGGCCTCACGTTCGATTTCCAACTGGCGCAGGCGTCGTGTGATTTCGTCCAGCTCTTCTGGCTGCGAATCGCGCTCCATACGCAATTTCGCTGCCGCCTCGTCCATCAGGTCAATGGCTTTGTCTGGCAGGAAACGGTCGGAAATGTAGCGGTGTGAGAGGTTCACGGCGGCAATCAGAGCATCGTCTTGGATACGCACCTTGTGGTGGTTCTCGTAGCGCTCCTTCAGTCCGCGCAAGATGGAGATGGCATCTTCTGGTGTCGGCTCGTCCACCATGACAGTTTGGAATCGACGCTCCAAGGCCTTGTCCTTTTCAAAATATTTCTGATATTCCTCCAAGGTCGTCGCACCGATGCTTCTCAGTTCGCCACGTGCCAAAGCCGGTTTGAGAATGTTGGCAGCATCCATGGCACCTTCGCCCTTTCCAGCGCCCACCAACGTGTGGATTTCATCGATAAACAAAATGATGTCGCCTTCGGCGTTGGTCACTTCGTTGATGACGCTCTTCAGTCGTTCCTCAAATTCGCCCTTATACTTGGCACCAGCCACCAAAGCACCCATATCCAAAGAGTATAGCTGCTTGTTTTTCAGATTTTCAGGCACGTCGCCTCTGACGATTCTCTGCGCCAATCCTTCAACGATGGCGGTTTTACCAGTACCTGGCTCACCAATCAGAATTGGGTTGTTTTTCGTTCGCCGCGAAAGAATTTGGAGAACGCGTCTGATTTCTTCGTCACGTCCAATCACAGGGTCGAGCTTTCCTTCACGTGCTTCTGCAACCAAGTTGCGAGCATATTTAGCCAGTGCCTGGTATGTGTCTTCGCTCGACTGCGATGTGGCCTTTTGGCCGCCTCTCAATTCCTTGACGGCAGCACGCAACGCATCGGCTGTCAGTCCAGCATCCTTGAGCATCTGCGAAGCTGTGCTTTTCACTTCAAGCAGTGCCATCAACAAGGGCTCCAAACCCACGTAAGCGTCGCCTTCCTTTTGGGCGATGGTTTGTGATTTCTGCAACACCTCGTTGGCATCATTGTCCAAATATGGTTGTCCGCCGCCAGAAACGCGCGGATAGCTCTTGAGCTCGTTGTCAACGGCGCTCTGCAACGTCCGTTCGTTGACACCCGTTTTCCCGAAGAGAAATTGGGTTACGTTTTCGCCGACGGAGAGGACACCTGCAAGCAAATGTACGGCACCAACAGCTTGCGAACCGTTTCCTGTGGCCTTGTCAATGGCGTGCTGAACGGCTTGTTGCGCTTTAATAGTAAAGTTGTCAAATGTCATAGTTGTAGTCTCCTTATTTTTAAGTTGTCTTATTCAGTTGTGAAGCCCCGAACATGCCCGGCTGATGGTAGCCGATTACCTGTTTGGAGCCTGTCTTGCGTCTTTTTGCAAGACACCCATATTCGGGCAAAGCCTTTGCCAATCGTTTGGGCGTAACATCCTTTAAACCTTACCGACTTTTTGACAGGCGGTCAAGCCTTTTCTACGTAGAAACCAAGACATTAAGTCAGAAATAAACGGGCTTTTTGTCAGTTTGCTGGGCATCACCTCGTCTCTGAAAATAAAAGAAAGCACCGGTAGCGTTTATTGCTATCGGTGCTTTCTTAGAGGGGATTATATACCAATGTAATAAATATAAGTATAATAGCCTGTATATGTAACTGTTGCATACCATTCCGCCTGGTGGGGCGAAGCATCTTACAATTCCACGTTTTCATAGAGGAAGCGTTTGATGCTTCTCTTTGGGGTCTTTTCAAATTCTTCTTTGAAAATCTTGATACGCGTCAGTTGTTCGTAGTTGGCCACCATCAGGTTCAAGTCCTTTCGGTTTTGCTCCATGACGTTTCGCAGCTCGTTTTCTCCCAATCCGTCGCGTTCCGCTTCGTCATAGTCGGGGTGTACAAGTCCGTAGAGTTTCTCGCCGCGCTGGATGACGATGCTTTCAGAGACGTAAGGCAGCGTGTTGAGTTTGTCTTCAATTTCTTCAGGATAGATGTTTTGGCCCGACGAGCCTAGGAGCATGTTTTTGCTTCTTCCTCGGATGTAGATATATCCATCTTCGTCCATCACGCCGAGGTCGCCCGTGTGATACCATCCGTCCTTGTCAATGGTAGCTTCGGTTGCCTCTGGGTTTTTGTAGTAGCCCAACATGACGTTGGCGCCACGCGCCAGGATTTCTCCGACTTCATTTTGCGGGTCATTTGAATTGATGCGCACTTCCATGCGTGGCGCCACCTTGCCGCACGAACCAGGGCGGAAATCATGCCAGTCGACATAGCTGATAATCGGTGCGCACTCGGTCGTGCCGTAGCCGACGGTGAAGTTGAACCCTGTCTTGTGTAGAAACTCTTCGATTTCGCTGTTGAAGGCTGCGCCGCCGATGATGATTTCGTAAAATCTGCCGCCGAAGGCCGCCACCAGCTGTTCGCGGATTTTTTCGCGGATGCGGGCATTGATGAGCGGCAATTTGAGTAGGAGCTTCATGCTCGGCGTCTGTAATTTTGGGAGAACAGATTTCTTGATGATCTTCTCAATGATGAGCGGAACGGAAACCACGACAACTGGCTTGATGTCGGCAAAGGCCATGAAGATAATCTTTGGCGATGGTACTCTCGTGAGGTAATAGACATGGCATCCGTGCATGAATTCAAAGAGAAATTCAAAGGCCATGCCATACATGTGGGCCAACGGGAGCATCGAAATGACAGGGTCACCGCATTTCACCTTGTCGCCCAGCACTTCGCGAGCGAAGAGCAGGTTTGACCACAATGCGCGGTAGGGGATGAGTACCCCCTTGGAGTTGCTGGTTGTGCCAGAAGTATAGTTGATGAGCGCCAAATCGTCGCCGCTTGTCGTATGTCTGTATCCCACGTGCTCCGCTCTGAAATTCTTGGGATATTTACGGCCAAAGAATTCGTTGAGGTGTTCGCGGGCCTCCGTGAGTTTCTCTGTGCGGCTTACGAGTAGGGCATAGTCGAGATTGCTGATGATGCCTTCCAAATGTGGCATTTCGTCTGCATTGAGAGACGGCCATACCTGGTCGCCAACGAAAAGCAGTCTGGCTTCAGAGTGGTTGACAATGCCATGAACCTGCTCTGGTTTAAATTCGTGGAGGATGGGCACTGCCACGGCGCCATAACTCAGTGTGGCCAAAAATGCCACCGCCCAGTTGGCGCAGTTGCGTCCGCAGAGGGCAATGCGGTCGCCTTTTTGGATGCCTGCGTTCTCAAACATGATGTGTAGCTTCTCAATCTTTCGTGCAACATCTTTGTATTGGAGCGTGCTGCCCTTGTAGTCAGTCAGTGCGTCAAGATCCCAATGAGCCTTGACAGTCTCTTCTATATATCCGATGAAATCTTTGTATGTTTCCATGTTTGGTTAAAAAAACAAATGAGTAGAAAAGCACATAGCATGTGTTTGTGTGCAAAAGTAAGAAAAATTACTCATACGTAGGGGTATTGTGCATGATAAATTTGTAATTTTGTCCCAAGATTATTAGAGAAACAGAGAAATGAAAGAGTTTTGTAATAAAAGAACCATTTTTTATGGAGGTTTGGTGGCCCTGATTTTGGGCATTGCTGGCTATTGGCTTTTCCTGAGCAGCTTTTCTTCCGCGAAGGAAGAAATCATGGTGCGCGTTGACCGTGATGACAATTGCGATTCCATACAAGCCAAGCTCGAGCGCGTGGCTTCGCCGCGCCAGATGCTCGGGTTCCGCATCCTTTCTGGTGTTGTGGGAATGAAGAAGGTGCGTCCAGGCTGCTACATCGCCGGTGGCGGCATCAGCACGCTGGCCCTTTTTCGGAATATCCGGGGTGGACGCCAAACGCCGGTCAAACTGACCATTCCCAATGTCCGCACGCTGGGAGACCTTGCTGCACGCTTGTCCCTGCAGTTGGAAGTTGATTCTGCGCAGCTCGCTTCGGCATTTTCCAACGAGGCGTTGTGTAGGGAGTTGGGATACGACACGACGACAATTGGATGTATGTTTATTCCCAATACCTATGAGGTCTTTTGGAATATTTCTGCCAAGGATTTGATGGCGCGTTTGCACAAGGAGTCGAATGCGTTTTGGACTTCGAAGCGCAAGGCAGAGGCTAAGGCTGCTGGACTGTCACCCAACGAGGTCATAATCATGGCATCGATTGTTGACCAGGAAACGGCCAATTCGGAAGAAAAACCGATGGTGGCCGGCATGTATCTGAATCGTCTTCACCAAGGCATGAAACTACAGGCCGACCCGACGGTGAAGTTTGCCCTAAAGCAGTTTGCCTTGAAGCGTATTCTGCACGAACACCTTTCAGTCGACAGTCCGTACAACACCTATCGCCATGAGGGACTTCCTCCAGGCCCGATTGCCATCCCTGCGCTTTCGAGCATCGAGGCCGTGTTGCACTTCGCGCACCATGACTATATATATATGTGTGCAAAAGAAGACTTCTCGGGAACGCACAATTTTGCCAAGACTTATGAGGAACATCTTGCGAATGCGCGGAAATATGCTGAGGCCCTCAACGAGAGAGGTATAAAGTGAGTCATGAATTGGTATTTTTAAAAACCGATAATTCTAAATAAGTGTTCACCTTGTGAGTGGTCAGCCGTGTGCTTCGTTAATAATATTCAAAAGGAATTAGAAAACTATTTAATGGTCTGACGTTTTTATGGGTTTGCACTATCTTTGCATCATAAGATAGGCGGCGACTCGATAAAACAAGCGAGCGAATTTGATGCTCTGCATTCGTCCGCCCTCTGTTTATCATTAAGAAAATAAAGGAGGTTTATTATGAAACGTTTATTTGCAATCCTGATTCTTGCCACATGCTTCGCTTCATGGGGCTTTGCGCAAGATGATGATGTGTACTTCGTTCCGACGAAAGCCAGAAAGGCCGCTGAGGCCAAAAAGTTGCAGGAACGCCAGCAACGCCGGTTGCAGTCCGACTACGAATATATTCAAAATCAGGGCTATGGCGCAGACGCCTTCCGCGACAACGACAATTGGGCTTCTGGGCGCGTTGGGCAGCGAAATGTGGATGAGTACAACCGCCGACAGGCAACGCCAGACACGTCCTATGTGCCAGACGCTGGATATGACGAAGAAGGCGTGTACACTTCGCGCCTAATTCGCTTCCATTCTCCGCGTGTCGGAGTGGTCGTGAGCAGTCCTTATTACGGACTTTGGGTTGATTGTTACGACCCTTGGCTGACGCCTTGGGATGCTGATTTTTATTACAGTTCATGGTACGGCTGGGGCTTAAGTCCATATTATTACCATAGCTCTTTCTATTGGCGCTATGGATGGTACGACCCCTGGTGGTCTTATTCCTGGGGCTGGCATCCCGGCTGGTATCCTGGCTGGTACGACCATTGGCATTGGGGAGGATGGGCGCCCAAACCAGGAGGAGGTCGTTATCTCGACACCTCCCGCCGCCTGACAGCCTATCGTCCCTCGCGCGGTTACAATTCATCCGATGGCCGTTACTCAAGCAGCAGCTATCGCCCCTCGCGCGACAATTACCGCCCTTCACGGGAGAACTATCGTCCTTCGGCCGGCAACCAACGGGTGCCCAGCTCTGGTGTGACGCGTCCGAGCCGCAGTTATGGCAATTCCGGTAGCACCAATACACGCACGGAAACGCGCCCCTCACGCAGCTACGGAAATAGCGTCCCTTCGCGCTCTTCAGTGTCTTCGCCCTCAATGCCGTCGCGTTCTTATGGCAATTCGGGAGGTGGCGGGCGCTCCTTCGGCAATTCCGGCGGCGGTCGCTCATTTGGCGGACGCAGATAAGTAATAGTCCATAACAGTAATGGTAAAAAAATAACTTGAACAATTTTGAGGAGCAGGGAGTAATTTCTTATGCCCTGTCTTCTTGCCGTTTTTGAAATTTGTCATCTGTCACATAGCTCGCTATGCTCCCTCTTCCAAATTCCAAAACCAACAAGAATACAGGTCAAAATTGATCAACTTATTCTTTCACCATTACTAAGTGGGAATATAAATTGAACGTTCTGTATCCCGACAGAGACAGACGGAGAAACATGCTGCCAAATCGCCTCTGAGACATAACGAATGGCGGCTGACGCTTTCGATAGAGGCAGACGTTCGCAAAAACATGATGATATGAACAAATTACTGACTTTGGGATTACTTGGACTGACATCGTTGCCGATGTGTGCCCAGGATATCTATAAAATTGAGAATTTTGCAGGCGAGGATTTGAATGGAACAGCTCGTTACGTCGGCATGGGAGGATCCATGAGCGCTCTTGGTGCTGAAATCTCAACCATGGGAACCAATCCTGCGGGCACGGCCCTCTACCGTCGCAGCGACTTCGCCATGTCGGCTGGCTTGAACTCGCAGCCAAATGCGCTTGACTTTGCTAATCGTGGCAAGACACGTGCTTCGTTTGACCAGGCAGGTTTCGTCTATGCTGCGCGTATGTCGTCCGACGACAATCTGCGGTTCATCAATCTCGGTTTCAATTACCACAAGCGTCGCAACATGAAGAGCTTTGTGGGCGTTGATGATTTCTATACGGGCGGACTTTCCCAGACGCATCAGATGCTTGACCTCACTTATGTCAACAACGGGTTCCTTGACCTGACGAAAGACAAAGATCGTTCATACACCACGCCACTTACCCTCTTGGGGTATGACACGCAGTTGCTCTATATGAACAAAAATGCCGATGGAACAGTGGCCGGATACGATCCCGTTGATTCGCAATCATACAACTATCGCCGTGCGCAGTGGGGAGGCATCCAGCAATACGATTTCAACCTCTCGTTCAACTTCTGCGACCAGATATATGCTGGTATGACCTTCGGCCTGTATAATGTGGATGTCCACAATCGCACAGACTATGCCGAAATGATAATCGACCCCGCCAACCCCGGTCAGCTGCATGAATACAACACCAGCAATACTGAGGCATTGACTGGAACAGGTTTTGACGTTAAATTTGGTGTGATATTGCGCCCCATTGAAGAATCTCCCTTCCGCATCGGTGTGGCCGTACACACTCCTGTCTTCTATGACTTGACCTCAAGTCAGTATCTCTATGTCAATTCTCCGTTCAAGAACTACGACAGCAACGGCAACCTCGTTGCCAACTATACCGACAAGTCGCTTAACGTGGGCGACAACGACTACAAGATTCGCACGCCGTGGAAGTTCAATTTGAGCATGGCCACCACTGTTGGCAGCTTCTTGGCGTTGAATGCCGAATATGAATACCGCGACTACGGTGCCAGTCAGGTGCGTTATCCTGGCTATGACGACAACTGGTCGAGCGGGGAAAAAGACGAAGCGCTGTGTAATGAAGCCCAGCAATACCTCAAGCCCGTCAGCACCATCAAGGTGGGAGCCGAGTTGCGTGCGGCCGATGATTTCTATCTGCGTGCGGGTTACAACTGGGAGTCTGCGCCCATGTCGAAAGATGCTTTTTTGAATCTTTTCACGAGCAGTCCTTCCTATTACTATAGTGCAAACACCGACTATCTGAACCTCTCTTCCATCAACCGCTTTACTTGCGGATTGGGCTATCGCGGCAAACACGCCTATTTCGATATGGCCTATCAGTTCCAGAAGCAGACGGGCGACTTTTACGCCTTTCATGTACCAACAGAAACTTCTAATGTGACAAACCGTCTGGCACCGTCAAAAGTCGACCTCAACCGCCATCAGGTTTTGTTTACGTTAGGATATAAGTTCTGACAGGTTCTGATATAAGGAAAACGAATGCCAGACGCGACATCATGGGGTGCAGCGTTTGGCATTTTTATGTAAAGAGGGCGTTCTATGTAATTGCTCTCTTGAAATCCAGAATAGGATATTTGGAAATGCTTTTAAATAAAAAAAAGTAGGTCAAACACACAATTATGAAACTTACAAAAATGATTTTAGCAGGTGTATCTGCCTGCGGGATGATGGCATGCCAATCGACAGGTAACATGACGATGGAAATGCTGGGAGGAAATGACGGCCAGGAATGGCAGGTAGTGAAATTAGGGCAAAAGACGATCACTCCGTCAGACGAAACGCCCTTCTTGGGTTTTAAATCTGATGGCCTTCTTTGGGGCTTTAATGGGTGCAACCGTCTGACGGGAAGTTACAAACTCAAGGCAAACGGGAAAATCGACCTGTCGAACGTGGGGAGCACCATGATGCTCTGTCCGGAAGACACGTATGAAACCATCTTTATGTCGGAACTCGGCAAGGTGAAGCAGGCCAAGATGCAGGACAACACGACGTTGCTTTTGGCCGATGGCAACGGCAAATCCCTTATCGAGTTGACGCTGAAAAATGCGCTCACTCCCGAGACCCTCAATGGTAAATGGGTGCTGGTGGCTGGAAAAGGCCTTCAGTTGCCAGAGGCAGAAGATGAAATCCCTACGCTGACCTTCGACGTCAAAGCGCAGACCCTCTCCGGATTCACCGGCTGCAACCGCTTGACTGGCTCCTTCAACCTCAAAGCTCTTCTTCAGGGAAAAACCTCTTTCGGCACATTGGGTATGACGCGCATGTTGTGTCAGGACAACGGACTCGAACGGGCATTCATGGAAAATTTCAATGCCGCCGCGCGTGTTTCCGTCCAGGAAGGCGAATTGGTGCTGCAAGACAGCAAAGGAGCCGAATTGCTCCGTTTCAAGAAAGCAGCAGATAAGTAAAAGCCCCAGAAAAGGCTTCTGCCAATGCTCTGTAAAGACGCGCTTGGGGCATACAACCCGTTAGCGCCCTGTGGCAAGTACGCAATTTTTGATAGAAAAGATTGCGTACTTGTTTTTTTAATCTTATCTTTGCCCAAGATAGGCATCACCTCGGCATAGCGTTCAAGCGAGCTTGACGCTCTGCGCTCGTTTTCCTCTACTATCAAAACACCAGGCTGCAACGTCCGCCTTGAACGTCAAAACCAACCAGAGAAAGCGGGCGGGCTTGTTCCAAATATGCCGCATTGCGCGAAACATCAGAAAACAGATAATCTTATAAAACCGATTTTATTTTATGTGTAAAACTTTTTTTGGCGTGAAACGCCTGTGCACTCTGGCACTGTGTTGCATGGCTTTTGTTGCCTCTTATGCAGATGTCAATCCAAAGCCCTTCGTGATTCCCGAAATCCAGTCATGGAAAGGCGCAGAAGGGCAGTTCGTACCTTCTGGCCGCATCGTAGTAAAAGGAGGCCCGAAAGCCAAAGCTGTGGCCCAGCTGTTTGCCAGCGATTATAAAGCCATGTTTGGCAAGACCCTGACAATTGTTAGCGGAAAAGCCAGCAAGGGCGACTTCGTTATCCAGTTGAAGAATAACAAGAAAATGGGCAGTGAAGAATACGCCCTCGACATCGCCGAAACCGCAACCGTCACCGCCTCCACCGAGCAGGCATTGATTTGGGGAACGCGTACAATTCTGCAAATCTCCGACAAAAACAGTGTGGCAGCCAGAGCCTTCGCAGCGGAACCCGCCAAAAGCGCTGATTTGGCCCTGCCGAAAGGCCAGATACTCGACAAACCCGAATACGCCTTGCGTGGCTTCATGATGGACTGCGGCCGTAAGTTCATCCCTATGAGCTATTTGCGCAACCTCGTGAAAATGATGTCATACTATAAGATGAACACACTCCATGTTCATCTGAACGACAACGGCTTCCGCCAGTTCTTCGGTGACGACTGGAACAAGACGCAGGCCGCCTTCCGCCTCGAAAGCACCACCTATCCTGGTCTGACCGCCAAAGATGGATCCTATTCAAAGGCCGAATTTATCGACTTCCAGAAACTGGCGGAAGAATACGGTGTTGAAATCATCCCCGAAATCGATGTGCCAGCGCATTCTCTGGCCTTCACGCACTACAAGCCAGAAATTGGCTCGAAGGAATACGGAATGGACCATCTGGACCTCTTCAATCCCGAGACCTACAAGTTTGTCGACGGCCTCTTCAAAGAATACCTCGAAGGTAAAGAACCCGTCTTCCGCGGCAAGAAAGTGCACATCGGAACCGACGAATATTCAAACGCCAAGAAAGACGTCGTTGAGAAATTCCGTTACTTCACCGACCGCTACATCAAATACGTAGAGAAATTCGGCAAGCAGGCCGTTGTTTGGGGCGCACTGACACACGCCAAGGGCGACACCCCCGTGAAATCGGAGAACGTCATCATGGACTGCTGGTACAACGGCTATGCCAACCCCAAAGACATGAAGGAACAGGGCTACAAGCTCGTAAGCATCTCCGACGGGTTGATGTACATCGTTCCCGCCGCCGGCTACTACTACGACTATCTGAACTGCCAGTACCTTTACGAACACTGGACGCCCGCCAACATCGGCGGACAGGTGTTTGAAGAAAACGACCCCGCCATCCTCGGCGGCATGTTTGCCGTGTGGAACGACCATGCAGGCAACGGCATCTCCGTCAAGGATATCCACGATCGTCTCTTCCCAGCCCTGCAGACCCTCTCCGTCAAATGCTGGACAGGTAAAAACACCACGCTTCCCTACGCAGAGTTCAACAGCCGCCGTGCCCATTTGAGTGAAGCCCCTGCCGTCAACGAATACGGCCGTTTCCCAGAAGGTACTGAATATAAATTGGCAGAGGTGAAGCCCAATCAGAAAAACGTCGTTGAGGAAGTCGGTTATGGCTACACCGTAGAGTTCACCGTTGAAGGCGCAGCCGAAAAGAAAGGCACCACATTGTTCACCTCCGAAAACGCCAAGTTCTATTTGGCAGACCCCGTAGAGGGCAAGCTCGGCTTTGAACGCGACGGTTATCTCAATACCTTCAACTACAGAATCCCCGCCGGACAGAAAGTCACCATCAAGATTCAGGGCGACAACATGATGACCCGCCTCTACGTCAACGGCGAGAAAAAGGAAGAACTCGGCCCTCTCACCATCTATGCCATGAAGGCATCAGATAAGACCCACTTCCAGGACACGGACGCCAACGCGTGGAAGCCCGAGATGTACAATCCTGGCACCAAGATGTTCTATCAGCGCACACTGGTCTTCCCGCTCAGAAATTCGGGCGACTTCAAGAGCAAGGTGTCTGACTTGAAGGTCAAGAATACACTGTAACGATAAAAACTGAATACATATCTTATACAT